>ERZ827168.204-NODE-204-length-102707-cov-22.787720_pt1 | contig 102707 bp, 101 predicted proteins | sample MGYA00519868_ERZ827168 | MGnify/ENA primary metagenome ERZ827168 (study PRJEB31778, sample SAMEA3449271) | human gut metagenome | biome: human gut; feature: human-associated habitat; material: faeces | place: United Kingdom | collected 2010/2012 ... | reverse complement strand
ATTCGGGTATAAAAAGTCCACCGTAATTCCTTCAGAATTACGGTGGACTCATGGCGGAGAAGGAGGGATTCGAACCCTCGATACCCTTATGGGGTATACACGATTTCCAATCGTGCGCGCTCGACCGGGCTACGCGACTTCTCCATAGCGGTCAAACTGAAAACTATTCAATTCAGCTTGTCTACTATAGCAAATGCGCGCGGCAAAGTCAAGAGCGACTTTGCCGCACACGAAGATTTTTTCGGATTATTTTCAGTTATCCTCGCGGTCGCCCTTCTGACGGATGGTGATGCGGATGGGCGTGCCCTCCAGTCCGAACGTCGAGCGGATCTGGTTTTCGATATACCGCTGATAGGAGAAGTGGAAAAGCTCCCGGCTGTTGCAGAAGATGACGAAGTGCGGCGGTCTTGTGCCGGTCTGCGTCATATAATAGATCTTCAGACGGCGGCCCTTATCGGACGGCGGCTGCACGCGCGCCTGCGCATCGGCGAGCACGTCGTTGAGAAGGCCGGTCGTGATGCGCATGGAGCTCTGGTCGTTCACAAAGTTCACAAGCTCAAAAATGCGCTCGGTGCGCTGGCCGGTGAGCGCGGAGATGAAGAGGACGGGGGCATACGTCATAAACGAGAGATCGCGGTAAATGTCCTTGCGCATCTTGTCCATCGTGTGGGTGTCCTTTTCGACGAGATCCCACTTATTGACGACGATGATGCTCGCCTTGCCTGCTTCGTGGGCAAGACCGGCGATCTTGGTGTCCTGCTCCGTGACGCCCTCGCGCGCGTCGATCATGATGAGACACACGTCCGCGCGCTCAATGGCGAGCTGCGCACGCATGACGGAAAACTTCTCGATGCGGTCGTCCACCTTGGACTTGCGGCGGATGCCGGCGGTGTCGATGAAGATATACTTGCCGTATTTGTTCTCCAGGCGCGTGTCCACGGCGTCGCGCGTCGTGCCGGCCATATCCGCGACAATGACGCGGTTTTCACCGAGCACGAGATTGACGAGCGAGGATTTGCCGACGTTCGGCTTGCCGATGACGGCAACGCGGATGAGATCGTCCTCTTCCTCGCCCTCTTCCTCGGGCGGAAAGTTTTCGATGCACGCGTCGAGCATTTCGTCCGTGCCGTGGCCGTGGATGGCTGAGAGCGCGATCGGGTCGCCGAGACCGAGCGAGTAAAATTCATAAATGCCCGGGTCGACCTGACCGACGGAGTCCATCTTGTTCACGCACAGCACGACCGGCTTATGCGAGCGCTTGAGCATCGCGGCGACCTCCTGATCGGCGGCGGTGACGCCGGTGCCGATCTCGGTCACGAACACGATCACGTCCGCGGAGTTGATGGCGATCTCCGCCTGCTCGCGCATGAAGAGCAGGATCTCGCTGTCCGCCGTCGGCTCGATGCCGCCGGTATCGACGATATCAAAGGTGCGCCCCGCCCATTCGCACTCGGCGTACAGACGGTCGCGCGTCACGCCGGGAGTATCCTCCACGATGGAGAGACGCTTCCCGCACAGGCGGTTGAAAAGCAGGGATTTGCCCACGTTGGGGCGGCCGACGATCGCAACAAGGGGTCGTTTAGCCATAATAGGAAAATCCTCCTTTCGGGGGTGTTAAAGTTCTTCAAAGCGCATCGCGGCGAGCAGCTCCGCGCCGTCCACCTCGAGCGGGATGACCGGCACGCCGAGCTCGCGCGATACGTCCTCGGGCGTAAGATCGTCAAGAAATACGCCCTCGCCATGGCGCAGCATGGTTTTGGGAATGTATACCCGCTCGCCGATGTCCTTATTCCGGAGATGGCGGATGATGTCCTGCCCGGTGAGCAGCCCGGCGACCTCGATCGTGTGGCCGAAGAAGTCGTTCGGGATGCCGTAGACCGTGCCGTTTGCTCCGGCCTTTTTCAGAAGCGCGCGCAGATACGGCTCGGCGGCCTTGCCGGTCGCAATGGAGAAGTGCGGCGTTTCCGTCCGGTCGGCCTCGTCCTCCAGCGAGAGGGCAAGGTCAAATTCCGTTTCGAGCAGACGCAGCATGCCTACGCCGTTTTCAAGCTGGGCATAGTCTTCGTAATATTCGTCCTCCGGCAGAGGAAGACCGGCGCGCAGATACATTTCGTCGCTGCAGTAGAAAATGTGACTGCTGTATTTTTCAAAGCACTCCGCCGCGAACGACTCCACCTGCGCGATCGTCGCGCGCGCCTGCTCGGGCGAATAGGGGGAGAGGGGGGTGAGCTTTTCGCGGTGGCAGGTGAGACCTACCGGCACGATGGAAACGCTGCTCACATGCGGGTAAAGCCCCGCAAGGTCCTCCAGCGAGCGCTGCAGCGCCGCGCCGTCGTTCCAGCCGGGCACGGCGACGATCTGGCATTCCATGAATATGCCCGCCGCGGCGAAGCGGCGGAGAATGTCCATGATCTCTTTGCCGCGCGGGTTGCCGATGAGCTTTGCGCGCAGCTCCGGATCGGTCGCATGCACGGAAATGTTCAGCGGGCTCACCTTCAGATCGCAGATGCGCTGCAATTCACGCTCGGAGAGATTCGTACACGTGATATAATTCCCCGTGAGGAACGAAAGACGCGCGTCGTCATCCTTAAAATAGAGCGTTTTGCGCAGTCCGCGCGGCAGTTGGTCAATGAAGCAGAATATGCACCGGTTGGAGCAGCCCGTCGGCTTGTCCATCAGGTACGTTTCAAAGTTCAGACCGAGATCCTCGCCTTCTTTTTTGCGGAGGCGGATCGTGCCGGCGTCCCGGAATTCCAGCGTGAGCGAGCGGTCATACGCCCAGTATTTATAATCGAGCACATCGTGGATCTCGTGCCGGTTGATATAACGCAATTCGTCGCCGGGGAGCACCCTGCCCTCGAGCCGGGAGCCGGGGTCTAGGGACGAGATCGTGTTGAACATACAAACTCCTCATAGCAAAAGAAGAGGGGGCAAAGCCTCCTCTTCTTAAGCTCGGTTACTTTTTCTCCTCGTCTACCTTGAGAACCTGACGGCCATCGTAAGAGCCGCAGGCCTTGCAGGCCCGGTGGGGGAGCTTGAAAGCGCCGCACTGGGGGCACTTGACCAGAGCGGGAGCGGTGAGCTTCCAGTTGCTGCCGCGTCTCTTGTCGCGTCTGGTACGGCTTACTTTACTCTTGGGGACTGCCATGGTGACACCTCCTCGTACTTTGGCTGCTTTGAACAGCGCATAATCATGGTTTATCGTCCAACAGCTGTTCCAAAACAGCCAGTCTTGGATCCGATTCTGTCCTGCAATCGCAGGGGCCTTCGTTGAGATTCTTGCCGCAGCGGGAGCAGAGCCCCTTGCAGTCGGCCCGGCAAAGAAACCGGGTGTCCATGTTCAGGATGAACACGGTCTCCAGCAGCTCTTCCAGATCGAGCTCGTCACCCTCCAACAGGAAATAATCGGGGTTTTCCTCGTCCTGCAGTTCGGAGGCGAGCGGGACATCGAGCGGATAGCTCACTTCCCGGTCAAACTCGGCGGCGCACCGGTCGCATACGCAGCGCATCGCAGCGGAAAGCGTGCCCCGCAGCGTCAGAGCGCCGGCGTTGTTCACGATGAAGCCCTCGCCCACAGGGGCGGCGGTGTAGGAGAGAACGGCGGGAAAATCCAGCCGGTCAGTGGAAAGCTCACACCGGAAGGGCAGCCGCGAGCCGGGATTCAGGAGAAGTTCGTGGAGATTCATGTTGATTCCAATCCTCTGTCAGCATCTCACAAGCCTTGCTATTATATATGAGCATTTCTGTATTGTCAACAGAAAAATCAACAGACCGCTTCTTTTTCCGTAGTTGAGCGGTCTGTGCAAGACCACAAAATATTGTATCACATCTTCTCGGAAAAAACCAGAGGAAAATGACGAAAAAAAGAAAAAAGCCTTGCCCATCATAGCAGCCTTTGATATAATACTCATTCACGATAATCAAGAAAAAAGCGAGGAAACGGATCTATGGAGGAAACAAACAGCCTGGCCCGGTCCCGACGCATGGGCGAAATGCCGGAGGGAAAGCTGCTGCTGTCAATGGCAGTGCCTATGATGCTCTCGATGCTGGTGCAGGCTCTCTATAATATTGTGGACAGCGTATATGTGGCGAAGGTGTCGGAGGACTGCCTTTCGGCGCTCTCACTCGCGTTCCCGGCGCAGAACATTCTCATCGGTCTTGCCACCGGCACGGGCGTCGGCGTTTCGACGATGCTCTCCCGCGCTCTCGGCAGCCGGGACAATAAGCTCGCCAACCGCGTGGCGGGAAACAGCCTGTTCCTCTGCGTGTGCTGCTGGATTATTATGGCGATCTTCGGTATTTTCTTTGCCGACGCCTTCATCCACTCGCAGACGGATATCGAGTCCATCCGCAGCTACGGAGATTCGTATCTGCGCATCGTTACGATCGGCTCGGTATTCGTGTATTTTGAGATCAACTTTGAGCGCCTTCTGCAGTCCACGGGCCAGACGAAGCTCTCCATGTGGGCGCAGATAATCGGCGCGGTGGCAAACATCATTCTTGACCCGTTCTTTATCTACGGCTGGTGCGGCCTGCCCGCGATGGGCACCACCGGCGCCGCCATCGCCACGGTCATCGGCCAGGCATTCGGCGCGCTGGCGGGCTTTCTGTTTCACCTCAAACATAATAAAGAAGTCAATATCCGTCTTTCCGACTGCCGCCCGGACGGGCACATCATCCTCGACATCTATCGCATCGGCTTTCCGTCCATCCTCATGGTCGGAATCGGTTCCCTTACGAACTATCTCATGAACCGCATCCTCATGGCGTTCACGTCTACGGCGGTCGCGTTGTACGGCGCATACTTCAAGCTGCAGAGCTTCTTCTTCATGCCGGTGTTCGGACTGAATAACGGCATTGTCCCCATCGTCGGCTACAACTACGGCGCGCGGAAAAAGGAACGCATTTACCGGACGATCCGCTACGGCGTGCTGTATGCCGTGTGCATCCTTGCTGTCGGCCTGCTGCTCTTTGAAGCGATCCCCGGCGTGCTGCTGCAGGCGTTCTCGCCGTCGGAGCACATGCTTGCCATCGGCATTCCCGCGCTGCGCAAGATCGCCATCCATTTCCCGATCGCGGCGTTCTGCATCGTGGGCGGGTCGGTCTGTCAGGCGCTCGGCAAGAGTCTCTATTCGTTCTTCACGTCGGTGCTGCGTCAGGTCGTGGCGCTCATCCCGGCGGCGTATCTTCTGTCGCTGACAGGGAACGTCGGCAACGTATGGTGGTGCTTCCCGATCGCGGAGGTCGTATCGGCGTGCGCAACGGCGTTTTTCCTGCGCCGCGCGCTGCGAAATATGGACCGGGAGCTGACGCTCGCGGAGGGGCAATGAAGGAATTTATCATCGGCCGGAACGACGCCGGGCAGCGGCTCGACCGGTTCGTGAGCAAGGCGGCGCCGCTTATCCCGGAATCGCTGCTGCAAAAGACGCTGCGGAAAAAGGATATAAAGATCAACGGCCGCCCGGCAAAGGGCGAGGCACGCCTCGCCGAGGGCGACACGGTGCGCGTCTATCTCCCGGACGAGTTTTTTGAAGCGCCGCGGGAGGAAAATGCCTGGCGCAAGATCACGGCTCCCCGGCTCGATATCGTCTACGAGGACGAAAACATCCTGCTCGTGGACAAAAAGCCGGGCGTCCTCTGTCACAGCGCGGGGGAGTGGAGCTGGAATACGCTCATCGCCAATATCCAGGCGTATCTCCGCGCAAAGGGCGAGTGGGACCCGGCGCGGGAGAACAGCTTTGCGCCCGCGCTCTGCAACCGCATCGACCGCAATACCGGCGGCATCGTGATCGCGGCGAAAAACGCCGAGGCGCTGCGCATCATGGATGAAAAGGTCAAAAACCGCGAGATCGAGAAGATCTATCTCGCCGCTGTCGTCGGCACGCCGCGCCCCGCCGCCGGACGGCTCGAGGGGTATCTCTTCAAGGACGCGAAGAATAACCAGGTCTATGTCTACGATGCGCCCCGCACCGGGGCGAAGACCGCCGTGACGGAGTATAAAACGATCGCATCCGACGGGCGTCTCACGCTTGTGGAGTGCCGCCTTATCACCGGGCGCACGCACCAGATCCGCGCGCAGTTCCGCCATGCCGGGTGCCCTCTGCTTGGCGACGGGAAATACGGCCGCGAAAAGGACAACCGCGCCTACGGCGAAAAGGGGCAGGCGCTCTGCTCGTGGCGGCTGCGGTTCGTCTTTGACACCCCCGCCGGGGCGCTCGAATATCTCAACGGAAAGAGCTTCCGGACCAAAACGCCGGAGTTCGTGGAAAAGTACTTCCCAACGTTCGCGGAACGCATGAAAACGTGAAAAAACTGCCGGAAACGCCGCTCGTTTTCGGCAGTTTTTTGCATCACGCGCCGCGCAAAAAATAATTTGATTTGAAAAGGAAAATTGCATTGACAAACCCCCTTGAAATCTATATGATTGGCCTAACGCGCAAAGCGCGAAAAATCGGGAAAAGAGGGGGAGGATAATGGCCAAAGAACTCATCCGCCTGGTCGATTGCACCATGGCCTTCGACGGTGAGACCGTTCTGGATTCCATCAACCTGTACATCAACAACAAAGAGTTTCTTACACTGTTAGGACCCTCGGGATGCGGCAAGACGACCACGCTGAGAATTATCGGCGGGTTTCTTAAGCCTTCCTCGGGGGACGTTTTGTTTGACGGCGTAAGGATCAACGACATTCCTCCGTACAAACGGCAGGTGAACACCGTATTCCAGAAATACGCGCTGTTCCCGCATCTGGACGTGTACGACAACATCGCTTTCGGTCTGCGGAACCACAAGGTTCCGGAGGACGAGATCGACGAGCGCGTTACGGAAATGCTCGAGGTCGTGTCGCTCAAGGGCTTTGAAAACCGCAAGGTGACATCGCTCTCCGGCGGCCAGCAGCAGCGCGTGGCGATCGCCCGCGCTCTGGTGAACCGGCCGAAGGTGCTGCTGCTTGACGAGCCGCTCGGCGCGCTCGATCTGCGTCTGCGCAAGGACATGCAGCAGGAGCTCAAGCGCATCCAGCAGCAGATGGAGATCACCTTCATCTACGTGACCCACGATCAGGAAGAGGCTCTCGCCATGTCTGACACCGTTGTCGTCATGAACGAGGGCATCATCCAGCAGATCGGCACGCCGGAGGATATATATAATGAACCGAAGAACGCCTTCGTGGCGGACTTCATCGGCGAGAGCAACATTCTCGACGGCATCATGCGTGAGGACTATGTGGTCGAAACGTTCGGCCGCCGCTTCCAGTGCATGGACAAGGGCTTTGCAAAGGACGAGCCGGTGGACGTCGTCGTCCGCCCGGAGGATATCGATATCGTCCCCGTGAAGGACGGCATGCTGACCGGCACCGTGACGAGCATCACCTTCAAGGGCATGCAGTACGATGTCATCGTAGACTTCAAGGGCTTCAAGTGGCTCATCCAGACGACCGACAGCCCGGAAGTCGGGCAGCGCATCGGCATCCGCATCGTGCCGGACGGCTTCCACATCATGCACAAGAGCAAGTATTCCGGACTCTACGGCGACTACAGCTCCTTCTCGGAGGAATATGACGAGCTGTCCGACGCGGAATACGATCCGGAGGAGGAGGAGGAATCCTCGGAGAGCCGGGAGGAATCCGCCGATGAAGAATAAAGCGCTCGCGGCGCCGTATCTCGTGTGGATGGCGATCTTCACGGTCGTCCCGCTCGGGATCGTGATCTGGTTTTCGTTTACCGATTCCATCACCGGCGCATTTACGTTTGATAACATTTCCCGCATGGGGACGTATCTCCCCATTTTTCTCAAGAGCATCTGGCTGGCGATCCTCTCGTCGCTCATCTGCCTTGTGATCGGCTATCCGGTGGCGTACTGTCTGGCGTCCGCCGCGCCGGAGCGGCAGCGTTTTCTCTATATGCTCGTCATGCTGCCGATGTGCATGAGCTTCCTGCTGCGCACGCTCGCGTGGGTGGCGCTGCTCGACGATACCGGCATCATCAACGGCGTCGTCACAGGCCTTGGCCTCCGGCCGCTGCCGCTCATCCGTACGGACGGCGCTGTCGTGCTCGGCATGGTGTATAACTATCTGCCGTACATGATCATGCCGCTCTATACGGTACTTGTAAAGCTCGATCCGCGCCTTACCGAGGCCGCCGAGGATCTCGGCTGCACCCCGGCGCAGGTGTTCGGGCAGGTGACGCTCCCGCTGAGCGTGCCGGGGATCATCTCCGGCTTCACGATGGTGTTCGTTCCCGCCGTGTCCACGTTCTACATTTCGCAGAAAATGGGCTCCGCCGGTACGACGCTCATCGGCGACGTCATTGAAAGCCAGTTCAAGGCCGCCTACAACCCGAACCTTGGCGCGGCGCTCTCGCTCGTGCTGATGGTGATGGTGCTCGTATGCATCGCAGTCATGAACCGCTTCTCGGACGAAGAGGAGGTCGCAACGATATGAAGACCTTCAACCGTGTTTTCACCGTGATCGTGTTCCTGTTTCTGTATATCCCGATGATCGTGCTGGCCGTTGCGTCGTTCAACGCCGGTACGGATATCGCCGTATGGAAGGGCTTCACGTTCGAGCAGTACGGCGCGCTCTTCCGCGACGGCGTGCTGCTGCCGCTGCTGGCAAACTCCGTCATCGTCGCGGTGATCGCCTCGCTCGTGGCGACGGTGCTCGGCACCATGGCCGCCATCGGCATCCGCGCCATGTCCGGCCGGATGCGCCGCATCACGATGGCCGTGACGAATATCCCGCTCACGAACCCGGAGATCGTCACGGGCGTCTCGCTCGCGCTGCTCTTCGCGTTCGCCGGGCAGATGATGAAGCTCAACAACGTTCTCGGCTTTACGACGCTTCTCATCGCGCACATCACGTTTAATTTGCCGTATGTCATTCTGTCCGTGATGCCGAAGCTCGGACAGCTCGACCCGAACCTGCTCGACGCTGCGCTCGATCTCGGCTGCACGCCCGTGCAGGCGTTCTTCAAGGTCATCATCCATGAGATCATGCCGGGCATTCTCTCCGGCGCGCTCATGGCGTTTACGATGAGTCTGGACGACTTTGTCATTTCGTATTTTGTCTACGGCCCAAGCTTTGTCACACTGCCGGTCGAGATCTACAACTATACGAAAAAGCCGCTCCAGCCGAAGATCTACGCGCTGTTCACGCTGCTCTTCCTTGCGATCCTCCTTGTGATGGTCGTGATGAATCTCGTGCAGGCCGGCGATGAGCGCCGCCGCCGTCAGGCGCGCGGTGTGTTCGGGAAGAAGGGGGCGAACGCATGAAAAAGCGTGTGTTCTCTCTTGTGCTCGCGCTGCTCGTATGCGCGGTGCTGATCCCCGCGCCGGAAGCGCACGCCGCTCCCAACACGATCAACGTCTACAACTGGGGCCAGTACATTTCCGACGGCACGGACGGCTACATCGATATCAACGCCGCCTTCGAGGAGGCGACGGGCATCCATGTGAATTACATGACGTTCGACTCGAACGAAACGATGTATACCAAGCTCAAGACCGGTGGTTCTTCCTACGATGTCATCATCCCGTCCGACTATATGGTCGGTCGGCTGATCGACGAGGGACTGCTTCTGCCGCTCAACTTTGACAACATCCCGAACTATCAGTACATGGACGAGGCGTACAAAAATACCGCCTACGACCCCGATAACCTCTACTCCGTTCCGTATACCTGGGGCACCGTCGGCATCATCTACAACAGCGCCTATGTGGACGAAGAGGACGTCGGCAGCTGGGATCTTCTCTGGAACAGCAAGTACGCCGGGAAGATTTTGATGTTCGATAACCCGCGCGACGCTTTCGCTATCGCTGAGTCGATGCTCGGATACTCGCTCAACACGCGTGACGAGGACGAGCTGCGCGCCGCGGCTTATAAGCTCATCGAGCAGAAGCCGTTCGTGCAGGCGTATGTCATGGATCAGATCTATGACAAAATGGAGCGCGGCGAGGCGTGGATCGCACCGTACTACGCCGGCGACTATCTTATGATGGTCGGGGAAAACGAGGATCTTCGCTTCTGCTTCCCGGAGGAGGGCTTCAACTTCTTCATCGACGCGCTGTGCATCCCCACGTGCGCGACGAACAAGGAAGGTGCGGAGGCGTACATCAACTTCCTCTGCTCGCCGGAAGTGAACGGCGAAAATCTTGACTATCTCGGCTATTCCACGCCGGAATCGGCGGCCAAGGAGTATATGGATCCGGAGACGGCGGCGTCCGACATTGCCTACCCGAGCGAGGAAACGCTCAGCCGCGGCGAAGCATTCCTCTATCTTGACCAGAAGACGACGCATCTCATGGATTCGCTTTGGCTTGAGGTCAAGACCGAGGGCGAAACGGATTATACGCCCATCATCGGCATCAGCGCAACGGTGCTGCTCGCCGCCGTGTATCTCACGGCCCGCGGCGTGAGAGACCGGCGCCGCCGTGCCAACCGCTGCAAAAAGTGGAAAACCTGAAATAAGAAAATCGCGCCGGGAGAAATTCCGGCGCGATTTTAGCCTGTCGAAAAGCCTCGCAGCGGGGCTCGTTTGAGAGCGTGTCAAAAATCCCTTTTTGACACGCTAAAACCCTCGCGCCGAATGTTCCGGCGCGAGGGTTTTATACATCGATGGCAATATCGCCTTTGGGGATCTTTGCCCAGTCGAAGAGCGGGATGAGCTCTTCGGCGGAGATCGGTTCCCGTTGGTCCAGCAGTCCCGCAGCGTGGGCGAGCGCGCCGAGAAGCTCCGGCGCGGTGTGCCTTCCGCGCAGAATACCGAGGTCAAGATCACGGTCGCGCTTGGAGAGCCGCCGTCCGTCCGGTGCGGTGAGCAGGGGAACGTGATAGTATTCCGGCGGTGCGGCGTTGAGCAGACGGTAGAGATACAGCTGCCGCGGCGTGGACGAGAGAAGATCGCGCCCGCGCACGACCTGTGTTACACCGGCGTCAATATCGTCTGCCACGACCGCGAACTGATAGGCAAAAACGCCGTCCGCGCGCCGGAGAATGAAGTCCCCGCATTCGCGCGCGAGATTTTCGGCGTAAGGGCCGTAATGCCCGTCCGTGAAGGTGATGTTCTCGTCCGGCACGCGCAGCCGCCAGAGCGGGGCACGTTCCCGGGCTTTCGCCGCGCGCTCTTCTTCGGTCAGACCACGGCATGTGCCGGGGTAGATCGGGTGACCGTCGGAGGCGTGCGGAGCGTTCGCGGCGTTTTTGAGATCGCCACGCGTACACCAGCAGGGATAGACAAAGCCCTCGCCGTGCAGCCGGTCGAGAATGCTCTCGTAGTATTCGCTGCGCGTGCTCTGATCCGGCTGCTCTTCGTCCCACGTGAGACCAAGCCAGCGCAGATCGTCCTTTAAAACTTCGGCGTTTTCCGTGCTGCACCGGAGCGTGTCCAGATCCTCGATGCGCAGCACAAGCTCGCCGTCCGCAGCGCGCACCGAAAGCCACGCGAGCAGCGCGGAGAACACATTGCCGAGATGCATCCGCCCGCTCGGCGTCGGGGCGAAGCGGCCGCGCTCGGCCATAAAACCGCCTCCTCAGATCGGCAGCGACAAACTCAGCGCCGCGAGCAGCGTGCCGACAAAGTAGCTCGCGCTGTTGCAGCGCAGGATCCAGTTTGCGCCGTGCTTGAATTTGTGTACGGAGAGAATGTAATCGGAGATCATCATCAGAAAAACGCCCGCGCCGAAGAGCTTCACGCCGGGACTCGGGCATACGGCGGCAAGCACCGCGCCGAGAGAGCCGTGCATTGAAACGCTGAAAAGATACGCCGGGAAAATGCGCACGCTGCTGAAATCGATGAACTCCTTTTGATATAAGAGCATCGTCGTTCCCCAGAACAGGAGAAAGACCGCAGCGGCCGGAAACAGGATGCGCAGCGGAAGACGCTCATACCGCATGAGCATGATCTCATAGAACAGCAGACAGAAATTGCCGATGCTGAAGCAGATGCCGCCGCGGACGAAATTCCACAAAAGGAAAATGTCGCCGAGGAACGCAAAAAAGAGTCCGATCGGCAATATCATCCGCATGCTGAACAGCGGCGAGTGCAGCAGATACGCGCTCACGGCGTAGGCCTCGAAGAGCACGGCGAGCGCGATCTTATTTACGGCGCGGCGCTTGAAATTTCCGCTTGTCTCCGAAAAGAAGTAGAGACAAAGGATCGTCAAATATGCTATGATGAATACGCATCGAAGATAGATCATAAAAAAACATCCTTCCCGTCAGAGCATTCGGCAGAGAAGCGGTGGGATATTTTCATCATACCATATCCCGAACGAAAAGGGAACGGAAACTTGACGGCGGAACGGAGGAAAATCGGCGTATGCGCACATTGACGCTCATCGTGGACGAGGCGTGGAACGGCAGCACGGTAAAGCACCTGCTCCGCGCCCGGCTGCATATGGCCGAGGGATTGATTGCCCGGGTCAAGCTGCGCGAAACCGGACTCGTGAGAAACGGCGAGCGCGTTTTCACCAATGCGAGGCTCCGTACCGGCGACGTGCTTTGCGTCGAGATCGGCGACGAGGGCGCGGTGAACGAAGCGCTGCCCATCGCCGCACCGCTTACCTTCGTCTATGAGGACGAGAACATCGCCGTGCTCAATAAAAGCCCGGATATGGCGGTGCACGGCTCGACCGGGGGGCAGGGGTGTACGGTTGCAAACGCCCTTGCTGCGCTCTGGGGCAGAGACGCGGCGTTCCATCCCGTGAGCCGGCTCGACCGTGGTACCTCGGGTATCATGGTCATCGCAAAAAGCGCGTATGTCCATGACCTTCTGCGCCGGATGCTGCATACGGACGCCTTCCGGCGGGAATATCTTGCTCTCGCGCGCGGCGCATTTCCGGACGATTCCGGCACGGTCGATCTTCCCATCGGGCGGGACGAAGCTGCGCCGACGAAGCGTGCCGTCACACCGGACGGGCAGCCGTCGCGCACGGAGTACACGGTTCTGGAGCGCTTTCCCACAGGCGCGCTGCTGCGCGTCCGCCCGCTCACGGGGCGCACACACCAGATCCGCGTACACATGGCGGCCATCGGCCACCCGCTCTTTGGCGACGCTCTCTACGGCTCGCCGGACGATATGCTCTCCCGACCGGCGCTCCACTCGGCGTATCTTTCGCTCCGCCACCCCGTCACCGGGGAAACGCTGGAGCTCGCCGCTCCGCTGCCGGACGATCTCGAAAAAAAGATGGCGGCGCTCCGCCGCCGGTAAATACACCGCCCCCGCCTGCCGGAAGCACCGGCAGCGGGGGCGGTGTAATTATAGAAAACTCATATCCTGAATGTACCATGTGCCGTTTCGCCGGATCCAGAGCATTTCATATTCCACGATGTTCTCGCGCGTCTCGTGGCGGGTGCCGGTGGTGAAGTTCGCCATGCCCTGACAGAGAAAGGCGTCTTCGCCGAGCGGGACATAGCCCCACGATTTGACCTCGTTGAACGTGACCGTGAAGCCGCGCGTCCAGTGCAGCGTGTCGAGCGCGTACTGGAAGTAGAGCAGCAGCGGCGAGCCCGGCACAACGTATCCGGCAGGGTAGTTCACCGCGGTGTTGCCTGCGCCGTATCCGGCGATCTCACGCATGTAGTTCTCCACATGCTCGTGGCACTCGTTTTGGAGCGTCTCGTTTCCGGGCAGCTCAAAGGTCGGGAAACCGTCGGCGCCGGTCATCGGCTCGAGCGGCGTGCCGTCCGGCAGCGTGGCCGTAAAGGCCGGATCGCTGTAAAGTCCTCCTGCGGCGTATACCGTATAGACCGGCAGCGCGCCCGCAAGCTCGTCCGGAACATCCACATGCGTGGAGAGCGGGGCAAAGGAGACCGCCTGCGCATCGGAGAGCGGCGCGCCGCCCGCCGTGACGGTCGCTTCCTGCGGCGCGGTCACGCGAAAGGCGTGCGTCCCGGCGTCCGGGACGGTATAGTCAAAGCGTGTGCCGTCCGAGTAGAGCAGGAGAACGCCCGCCTCGCGCGATACGTCCACCTGCGCCGTCTCATAAATGCCCGGAACGGTGTACGTCACGCGGTAAGGACAAGTGTCGAACTGCGTTTCAAGCTCCGATATGCCGGCGTAGGGAACATGACTGTCCGTTATATATTCCTCGCCGAGGGCGATGCCGTTTACGGAGACCGCCGAGCCTTCCGGCACCGTGATGGTGAGCGTGCGAGCCTCGGCGTGCAGCGCATCGAGCGGCGCAGGTTCAACTTTCCACGCGCGGCTGGCCTTATCGTAAGCCGCGTTCAGTCGCAGAAGATCGTTTTCTCCGGCGGAGAGAATATAAACCGGCGCATTTCGCGAAGTGTTTTCACTGTCCCGCCGGAACGAAAACTTTTGCCCCTGTACGGCGGCGTCGAAGAGGTCTCCGGCGACGGTCTCGGCGTTTTCAAAAACGCTCGTCTCCGGCGCGCAGAGCGAAACGTATTTCGCGCGCCATTCGGAAGTATCGGTCGTGTCGAGAAGTTCCTGCACGGCGTCCTCCGCCGTGACCGGCGCAAGCGCGCCGCCGGGGGAGAAGTACATCCACGCGGCCGCGCCGCCGACGAGCGCAACAAACACGAGAAGGCAGATCAGAAGAAGCGTTGAGCGTTTCATATCCCGTCCTCCTTACTGCGCCGGCATCACGACGACTGCCGTGGGGATGCCCCGCGGCCCGCCGGACGTGTTGCACACGTTCACATACTCGCCGTTGAAATACATATCGCTCGAAGCGCCGCCGTCCAGATTCCCGGCATTCACCGCGCCGTATTCTACCATGATCTCGGCAAGCTGCTGCCGGGAAACGCCGAGCACCGCGGGCTGGCGCCCCTGCAGCACAACAAAGATGACCGCGCCGTCCGCGCGCTGCCCGACGGCGGTGCGCGGCTCCACATAGAGCGCGTCCAGCCCCGGGCGGATCTCGCCGTTTTCTACAAGCGTCGGACCGTAAGCTAAGGCCCACTGCAGTCCCATCTCCACGCACTGGCCGCCGTAAAACTCTCCCACATGGAGCTGGCCGGAGCCGTCCATGCCGACAGTGGAGGAATAGCCGCCCCAGAGAAGCTCGCCGTTGGCCACCACGTTGCCGATGGGCATGGCGCCCTTGCCGGCACCGCCGGGGTCCTCAAAGCCGCCGCCGTTGATGGCAAGCACCGCGCCGGAGTTTTCCGCGTGCTCCGCCACGGAGTAGCCGCGCATATCCGGACTGAACACCGGGCAGACGGAGACCTGCACACGCATCGGATCGTCGATCACGGCGATGTAGCCGCTCCAGCGCTTGCCGACGATGCGCGCTACGAGCAGCCCGTCCTCATCATAGAGAACTTCTTTATAGTTGTACCCGTTCCCCGCGGCGTCCTCCGACGGTATGGGCGCGGGCGAGGGGGCTTCGCCGGTCTGCACGGCGGGCGCGGCGAAAACGGAGAGCGTCGTATCGTGCGCCGCGGCAGCGGCGGTCTCTCCGGCGGGGCCGGGCTGCGCGGACGCGGCGGCATACGCACCGTATGCAGCGCCTCCCGCGACGACGACCGTCAGCGCCAGCGCCAAAACAACGCCGAGCGCGCCGGTCGTTTTTCTTTTTCCGTCTGCGGCCATAGCTTTCTCCTTTGAACCTATATTTTTTTATATTATACCCAAGAAATAACAGCCGTGCAAGCGCTATTTAAGTTAACAATAAAAAATTATGGTAAACAAAAACGAGGCGGTGAAGAGGATAGAAGAAACAGCCGGCCCCGGCAAGGACGCGGGGTGAGCCGAGCTTTTCGCTTTCTTTCCGGGAAGCGATCCGGTCAGCCATCGCAGGCTTCGGGCAAAGCAAAAGAGCTTGACGCCTGCAATTTGCAGACGGCAAGCTCTTTTAACCGCTTGAACGGTTTCGGTCATATTTTCACGCTTGGAGGCACTTCCTCTTCAGGTCTTCTTTTCAAAGGCGTACCCGCAGCGCGGGCAGGTGATGCGGATCTTTCCCTTGCCGCGCGGGACGCGCACGACCTCCCTGCAGCTCGGGCAGCGGAAGAAAGCATAATCCTTTCTCTGGCGGAAGCAGCTTTTGAGTAGCCGAAACGAGCCGAAAAAGCGGTTCCGGTACGAAAGATACTTCCGGTTTTCCTCGCTCCGGGCTGCGACCTTCCGCGAGAAAATGCGCACATAGCACCAGATGAGCAGCGCGAGCGCCGCCGCGGAGAATACGGCGGAGAAGAAAGCGCTTTTCCCGCGCACAGCGACGGAGACGAGAATGCATATACATCCGCATACGGAAAGAAACCGGCCGAGCGCATCTGCGCCGTACCGGCCGGCCATGAAGGCGGTAAAATTTCGGTTGGGGGAACCACGCTGCATAAAAAAGACCTCCGGGGAAAAAAGGGCATTCCAACGCCCGCTTCTGTCATAGACTTTAATACGAAATCGTAAATAAGTCGTGAACTTTCCGCCGAATTAACAAAAAATTCATTTTTTGCCATGAACCGTTCGACGAAATATTGACAAAAATCGCCGCGGGCGGTATAATTTCATCAAAATTTTTATGCATTCAGGGAAGCGAGGAAAAACAATGCGTCCGGACGGAATCCTTGTAAAAAATGAAGACCCCATGTACTATCTCATCCCGTATTTTCTCACAAAGCGGTATGATGCCATGAACATGATCACGCTGGACATTCCGGAAATGCCCATGCGCGCCTATATGAACGAAAAGCGGAAAGAGGGAAAGCAGATCAGCCATCTCGCGCTGGTGCTCACGGCGTATCTCCACACGCTGGAAAAGTACCCCGCGCTCAACCGCTTCATCAAAGGACATAACATTTACCAGCACAAGGACATCAAGGTGTCCATGGTCGTTCTCAAGCCGGACGGCAGCGATACGATGTCAAAGATTGATCTCGTGCCTACGGATGACGTGTTCGACGTGCAGGCGAAGATCACCGGCTATATCGACCAGAACCGACAGGTCGGCGAGGCCAACTCCTTTGATACGGCGATGAAGATCCTCACGACGAAGCTGCGCTGGCTCCTGCCGCCGATCATCGGCTTGATCCGGTTTCTGGATAACCACGGCCTTCTGCCACAGTCGCTCATCGATCTGACGCCGTTCCACGCGAGCCTTCTCATCTCAAATCTCGCAAGCATCCGCACGAACCATATCTACCACCATGTGTATGAGTTCGGCACGACGAGCATTGCCATCACCATGGGCAACATGCGCGAGGTGCCGCGCCGCACCAAGGACGGCATCGTCTTTGACCGGTGCATGCCGCTCGGCGTCGTGATGGACGAGCGCATCGCCAGCGGCCACTATATGGCGCAGGCGTTCGCGCAGATCAAGAAATACCTTGCCGACCCGCGCCTGATGGAGCGTGAAAACCTTGACGCCGAGAAAGCGGCGGAGCAGAGCGCGGAAGCGGCGGAAAAAGCGGAATAATCCATGCATTCAGACGGTCTCCCCGCGGCCTTGCCGCAGGGAGGCCGTTTTGACTTGGAAAAGACCCGGCAGGTTTTGACAGATACAACGCAGTGTGATATCCTAAAAAGAAACGGAATTCTTTTTTCGGAGGCGCAAATATATGCTTCACGATTTTAAACCGTCGGACGACGGACTCGATAAAGCCCAGCGAAAGGCGGAGATCTGCCGCCTCCGCGAAAGGCTCGCGGCGCAGCAGCAGAGCGTCATGGCGGCAAAGCTGCCGGTGGTCGTTCTCGTGGAGGGCTGGGACTGCGCGGGAAAGGGCCATCTCATCAACGAGCTCATCAGCGAGATGGACCCGCGGTTTTACCGCGTGGCGGTCTATAAGCGCGTGCCGGAAAACGAGGAGCGCTATCCGTTCCTCCGGAAGTTCTTCGAGCCGCTGCCGGAAAACGGCAAGTTCCTTTTTATGGACACCGGCTGGATGGAGGACTGCGTCTATAAATACCTGCGCAGGGAGATCACCGCGGAGGAATACGAGCGCCGCGTGGATGCGTGCAATATCTTTGAGCGGCAGCTGCGCGACAACGGATATATCGTTGTGAAGCTCTTTCTGCATATTTCGCGCGAGGAACAGCTCTCGCGCATCGCGGAGCTGCGCGAGAATATCGATACCGAGTGGCGCGTAACGGGCGACGATCTCTGGCAGCACAAGGAGTACAAGGCCTTCCGCCGTGCCTACGGCGAGTTTATGGAGAAAACGTCCGTCTGCGGCGAATGGCACGTTCTCGACGCCGGGAACCGGAAAAAGCGCCTGCTCGCGGGCTTTCGCGCCATCACGGAGGCGATCGACAACGGTCTGGAAAACGGCCGCTGTATCGGCAAGACGGGGAAGAGCGATTTCCCGCTGCTCGGCACACCCTCGCTCCGCGACGCCGATCTCACAAAGAGCGTTGCCCCGGAGGAATACAAGGCCGAGCTCAAGCGCCTGCAGGAAAAGCTCGCGGCGCTCCATAATAAGATCTACCGCAAGCGCATCCCCGTCGTCATCTGCTATGAGGGCTGGGACGCCGCCGGAAAGGGCGGCAACATCCGCCGTCTGGCGTATCCGCTCGACCCGCGCGGGTTTGACGTGATCCCCATTGCAAGCCCCACGCCGGGCGAGCTTGCAAGGCATTATCTCTGGCGGTTCTGGACGCGCCTGCCGCGCAGCGGCCATGTGACGATCTTTGACCGCAGCTGGTACGGCCGCGTCATGGTCGAGCGCATCGAGGGCTACTGCGGCGAGGACGACTGGAAGCGCGCCTACGGCGAGATCAACGAATTTGAAAAAGAGCTCGCCGATTACGGCACGATCGTTCTCAAGTTCTGGATCCACATCGATCCGGAAACGCAGCTCGAACGCTTTGAGCTGCGGCAGAATACGCCGGAAAAGCAGTGGAAGATCACCGACGAGGACTGGCGCAACCGCGAAAAGTGGCCGCTGTATGAAACGGCGGTCGAGGAAATGCTGCAAAAGACGAGCACGGCGTATGCCCCCTGGCATATCATTGAATCCGTGGACAAGAAATACGCCCGCATCCGCGTTCTTCAGATCGTGACGGACGCGCTGGAGCAGGCGGTAAACGAGCATATCACCCGAGGAGTGAAGAAAGAATGTGCCAAGCCGAAAAAGGACCGGAGCTGACCGCCTCCGCCGCGCCGGAAGCATCGGAGCCGGAGACAGAGCTTCTTGCCGAGGCAAAGGCCGCGGGCCTGTTTCTCGACCGCGAGCTGAGTTGGCTGCAATTCAATCGGCGCGTGCTGGAACAGGCGGGCGATCCGACCGTGCCGCTTTTGGAGCGGCTCAAATTCCTCGGTATTTTCCGCTCGAATCTCGAAGAGTTTTTCATGGTACGCGTCGGCTCGCTCACGCACCGCGCGGCGCTGCTGCCGGACGAGCGGGATGAAAAGACCGGATGCACGCCCGGCGAGCAGGTGAGCGCCATCCTTGCCGCCGTCGCCGCGCAGCAGCCGCGCGAGGAGCGCATCTACCGGCGGCTTCTGGAAGATATGCGCGACGCCGGGATCGACGTGCTGGACTTTCATAAAATGACGAAGCCCGAGGAGGTCGTGGCGAAAAAGTATTTCTCCGAGCTGCGCCCGCTCCTCTCGCCGCGCGTTGTGGACGGGGGACATCCGTTCCCGTTCATCGCCAACCGTGAGATATATGTGGCGGCGACGATCGGCAAGGGCGACGATTTCCGGCTCGGCCTTGTTTCGCTGCTGCGTCTCCCGCCGTGGCGCGTCGTGGAGCTGGACGGACGGCAGAAGGTGATGCTCACGGCGGAGCTCGTGCGCCACTTTGTGCCGCAGCTTTTCAAAAAGCAGGAGGTGCGCGATGCTGTCCTATTGCAGGTCACGCGCAATGCCGACGTGTTCATCGACGACGACCTGCACGGATACGACGCGGACTTCCGCGCCAGCATGGAAAAAATGCTGCGCAAGCGCAAGCGCCAGCAGCCGGTGCGTCTTGTGATCGGCGGCAAGCCGTCCGCAAGGCTGCGCGCGGCGCTCATCAGGGATCTCAAGGTCACGGAGAGCAACGTGTTCACCACGAAGCTGCCGTTCGACCTCTCCTTCGGCTCCGGCGTAAAAAAAGCGCCCGGCATGAAATACGCCGAGCGCCGCAGCCAGAAAACGGTGAAGCTCCAAAAGGGCGAGTTTTTCCCGTATCTGGAAAAGAAGGATCTGCTGCTGTCGTACCCGTTTCAGAGCATGAGCGCGTTCGTGGAATATCTCTACGAAGCGGCGGACGATCCGGACGTCGTGTCCATCCGCATCACGCTCTACCGGCTCTCGGCAAGCAGCAAGGTTGCCGCAGCGCTCGCGTATGCCGCCGACAGGGGAAAGAGCGTGCTCTGCCTTCTGGAGCTGCGCGCCCGGTTTGACGAGCAGAATAATATTGACTATTCCGAGGTGCTCGAAGACGCCGGATGCCAGGTCATTTACGGCCTGCCGGAGATGAAGGTGCACAGCAAGCTCTGCCTCATCACGCGAAAGCGCGGCGAGAGTGTGCAGTACTTCACGCAGGTCGGCACCGGAAACTATAACGAGGTCACGAGCGAGCAGTACACCGATCTTTCGGTCATTACGTCCGACGAGCGCGTCGGGCGCGACGCCGCGCAGACGTTTGAAGCGCTCGCCACCGGCCAGACGCCGCCGGAGACGGAAGCGCTCTGGGTCGCCCCGCTGAGCTACCGCTCCCGTGTGCTGGAACTCATTGAGGCCGAGACCGCGAAGGGGGAGGCCGGGCGCATTGCGATCAAGGTCAACTCCATGAACGACATCGGCGTTATGACCGCGCTCATCCGCGCGTCCCGCGCGGGCGTGCGCACGGAGCTTTTCATCCGCGGCATCTGCTGCCTGCGGCCGGGCGTCGCGGGGTATACGGAGAATATCACGGTGCGCAGCGTTGTGGGACGGTATCTCGAGCATTCGCGCATCTTCGCCTTCGGCGAGGGTGCGGAACAGCGCATTTTCATCGGCTCCGGCGATCTTCTCAACCGCAACACCCGCCGCCGCGTTGAGGCGTTCATCGAATGCGTCACGCCGGAAACGCGCGAGGGCGTGCTGGCCATTCTCGACGCGCTGCGCGCTGACCGGGAAAAGAGCTGGACGATGCAGCCGGACGGGAGCTATTCCCGCGCCGAGACCGTCCCCGGCACGGCGAGCCACGACACGCTCTATGAGTACTTCGGAGAAAAGACCGTGGAACCGCTCCCGCCGGAGAAGAAGCACGGCTGGCTCTGGCGGCTCTTCCATCCGAACAAGAAAAAACTGCACGGAAATGAGGCATAAGGCTATGAACGATGCATTGGCGCTGGTATTTGATGTCGGAACGCAGAGCGTGCGGGCAATGCTCTTCGATGCCGCCGGACACATTGTCCGCTCGGCGCAGGACATTTATGAGCAGCCCTATTATTCCCGCAACCCGAACTGGGCGGAGCAGCGGCCCGATTTCTATTTTGAGCATATATGCATCGTCTCCCAGCGGCTGAAGGATCAGTCCCCGGAAGACTTTGCGCGCGCCGCGAGCGTCGCGGTGACGGTGTTCCGCGATACGACCGTCTGCATGGGCAAGGACGGGCGGCCGCTGCGCGACTGCATCCTCTGGATGGATCAGCGCCGCGCCGAAAACCCGAAGCCGCTCCCGGCCGACCGCAAGGCGCTCTTCGCTCTCGCCGGGATGACGGAGACGATTGAAATGCTCCATCGCACCTCGGCCTGCAACTGGATCGCCGAGAACGAGCCGGAGCTCTGGAAGAAAACAGATAAGTACGTCTGCCTGTCCACATATCTCAACTATCGCTTCACCGGCCGCATTGCCGACAGCAGCGCGAGCCTCATGGCGAAAATTCCCTATGACTACAAAAACCGCAAGTGGGACAAAAACGGTCTCACCCGCTGCGTATACGATATCCCGCAGGATAAGCTCTGCGAGATTCTGCCCTCCAGCTCGGTCGTCGGCGGCGTGACGCCGGAGGCGTCGCGGCTGACCGGCATCCCGGCGGGGCTGCCGATGCTCGCCACCGGCTCGGACAAGGGCTGCGAGACGATCGGACTTTCCGTCATCCGCGAGGACCAGGCGGCGCTCTCGTTCGGCACGAGCTGCACCGTGCAGTTCACGACCAGAAAGTACTTTGAGCCGACGCCGTTCATGCCCGCGTACCCGGCGGTGCCCAACGATATGTATAACCCCGAAATTCAAATCCTGCGCGGCTACTGGATGCTCACCTGGTTCAAGCAGAACTTCGCCCAGGCGGAGGTCGAGGCGGCCAAGGCGCTCGGCTGCTCGGCGGAGGAAATATTGAACAAGCACCTCGGCGATATCCCCGCCGGGAGCGACGGTCTGCTCGTGCTGCCGCACTGGACGCCGGGCCTCTCCACGCCGAACACGCGCGGCGCGATGATCGGCTTTACCGACCACCACACGAAATACCACATGTACCGCGCCATCATCGAGGGTCTGAACTTTGCCCTCATGGACGGCATGTACGGCATGGAGCGCCGCTCGGGGCAGAAGATCCGCCATCTCTATCTCGGCGGCGGCGGCAGCCGCAGCGACGAGATCTGCCAGATCACGGCGAATATGTTCGGCCTTCCGGTCTCCCGCATCCAGACGCACGAATCCTGCGCGCTCGGCGCGGCCATCTGCTCGTTTGTATCGCTCGGGAAATTTACCTCCTATGAGGACGCCATCGCCCACATGGTGCGGATCCGCGACACGTTCACGCCGGACGCGGAGGAGCATAAGCTCTATGATCGCATCTACCGCGAGGTCTACCGCCGGTACTACCGCGCCGTGACCCCGCTCCATAAGCTCCTCGGCGCGATCACGCGCAAGGAAAAATAAGAAAAACCGTTCTCTGCATGAAGCGCAGAGAACGGTTTTTCATTCATCGTATACGACCGGCGGGCGGTCGGGATCGAGAACGCTGTCCACGTCGAAAAAGAGCTCGTTTAAAATATCGCGGTAATACGTCATCGAATAACCGCCGATCTCAATGCGCGACTGAAGCGCGTAATTATCGTACAGCTCGTTGACCACATGGTCGTCCACGGTGCAGTAGATATTGAACCCGGCATTGAGCACATGCTGCAATGCCTCGCCCGTCGCGCGGTAGCCGAAGGGGGCGAGAAAGAGGTTCGTTTCACCGATCCACGGCGACACGCGATCGACCCACTTGTTGATGTCGTAATAAATCTTATCGGGGATGCAGCCCGTGCCCCAGAAGCCGTACACGCCGGAGTTGTGCGTATAGCTGTGGCTGGCAAAGCTCCAGCCGTCGGCGCGCAGCGCGTCGGCGACTTTTTTGATCTCGGTCTGGTATGCGGAATCGTCATAACTCGGGTAGCCGAACGCTCCCTGAAACCCCGTGAGCGCGATCGTGCCCTTGTGCCCGTTCCACGAGAAGTCCGGGTGCTCGGCAACAAAAGCGTCCACAACGCCCATCACGTCGCCGTCCGGGATGATGTCCACGCCGCCGGAGGGGTTCGGCACCTCGTAGAGCAGCGCACCGGCATCATCGACGAAAAGCCGCCGTGCGTACCCGTCGCCGTAGGCATACGCCACATCGTCCACCGAGAGGATGAGCGGCATTTTCCCGGCGGGCAGCAGGATATCCTTTCGCTGCATTTTACCGTTGACCATCTCGTAGCACTCGTTCAGATCATAGAGCACATACCCGCGCTCGTAGAGCTGCGGCAGGATCTTTTCGAGCTCCGCCTTTTCCGAGAACCCGGCGTTGTAGCCGCCCATCGGCGTTTCACGGTCGGTGAACACCATTTCGGGATAGACGATCAGACTGTGGAAGAAGATGTGCCGTATTTCGCCCTCATAGGGAACAAGCGGCTCCGGCGTCGGCTCGGGTGTCGGCGTCGGCTCCGCGGTGGGAGAGGGCGTCGGTTCCGCGGTCGCCGTGGGCGACGGCGTCGGGAAAAAGATGTCGAGCGCGCTGCCGCTGCACCCGGCGAGGAGCGCCGCGCAGAGCAGCGCCGGGAGAAGGAAAAATATCTTTCGTTTCATCATGCTCTCATACTATCCGCCGCGCCGGAAAAAGTCAAGGCAAGAAGATTTCCAAATCTTGGATGCGCGGTATTGACAATGTTGTGAACGCTGTATATTCTTGGATTATATAAATATGCTGTTCAACATTTGAATTTTAAATGGAGGAGCGTGAATCGGATGCGGAAACGGATATGGGTGATGCTTGCTTTTTTTCTCGTCCTTGGCATCGTGAGTTTTTCTGTGCAGAGTGGGCCCCATTGCAATACACACCGCCTGCAAGTAAACGATCAACCGATACTCATGTATGAGACTCCGGAGGAAGCGTTATCTTCTATGACAGAGAGTCCTCTGCTGCCAGAGGTGAACCGGCTGAGTCTGTCGTGCAAGGGAGGCAGGCCGGAACATGATATTCAGCTTTATCTTCGCTTGGCCAAGGAAAACGACGGAACGATCCTGACTTCCCCCTATGCCACGCTATATAATTTTTCGCCAACCCAAGACGAAGCTGCCTTTGCCATGAATGATGTATTGGATCTGGATGAGGCATCAAATTATGATCTTGTTCTGTTTGAGCTGATTACGTATAAAAAAGCGGCTGCACCCACGTATCAATATGCGGTTTTCCGCTAAACGTCATTTTCTTAAAGCGAACAAAGCGAAAGAGGACGGGAGCACCGTCCTCTTTCGCTTCCAATGGAAAGAATCAAAAAATCCCATGGTTGTATTTGATCTGTCCGTACAGAATGAATGCCAGACCGACGGCGAGCCCCGGAAGAACGATGAACGAAACGACAGCCTCATTCCGCAGGGATACAAAAAACGCTGCGGTGAGCGAAATGCCGATGATGAGCGTTCCCGTGCCGACGGCGCGGCCGTATTTCGGGATGTCCTCTTCTCTGACGTTCCGGCGGTTGTAGGCGTGGATCGTGCGGATGTTCCCCTTTATATTCACCGCACCGAGAACAGACGAAAGAATGCCCACAATGAGCAGCAGATAGTTTTCCATGACGGCCTCCTTAAAAATAAAACAGCTCTTCAAATTTCTTGTCCAGAGCAATGCAGAGGACTAAGGCAAGCTTTGCCGTGGGATTGAATTGGCCCGTTTCAATGGAGCTGATCGTATTTCGTGATACGCCCACCATCTCCGCAAGCTGCGCCTGAGAAAGCGCCTTTTCCGTACGAGCCTCCTTCAGCCGGTTTCGGAGTTTCAGCTCATCGTTCATCCGCGCACCCCAACGAGCCGTACAGCGAAAAGAACAAGGAACAGGAGAAACATGGCAGAATACAAAATGGTGAGCGTAAGCTCCGTTTTCCTTTTCTTTTTTCGGTATGTCACCAGACTGTGCGTGCCGAGAATGCTGAAATAAATGACCCAGGGACTGTAGAGCATCGTTCCGGTCGCCCAGACGAAGACCACGGACACCAGACAGCACACACATGCGCCGACACGCCCGGCAATATTCCCGGCCTGCTGTGCCGTTGCCGCTTCCGCAAGATCCCGGTTCTTGTTTTCCCGGCGGCTGATCGCCAGAATTTCTTCCTTTTCCATATCGATCCTCCTATGCCAAGTTTTCTTGTCATTATTATAACAACGCCAAGTAAACTTGTCAACAGGAAACAATGCTCCTTGCCCGGCGCGGGGAACTGTGGTAAAATTCATATCCAATCTTTTAAAGGAGACACCACGCATGGATAAATTCACCCCCCTTCTTGCGAAGGAGTTTTCCCGCCGGGAGGAGCATATAGAGAACATCCTCCGTCTGCTCGACGAGGGCAACACCGTCCCGTTCATCGCGCGCTACCGCAAGGAGATGCACGGCACGACCGACGATCAGACCATCCGCGCCATCGCGGACAGGCTCGCGTATCTGCGCGGTCTCGACGAGCGCAAGGCCGCCGTCGTGAGCGCCATTGAAGCGCAGGGCAAGCTCACGGACGAGCTCTCCGCCGCCATCGAAAACGCGCAGACGCTCGCCGAGGTCGAGGATATTTACCGCCCCTACAAGCAGAAGCGCCGCACGCGCGCCACGATCGCGCGTGAAAAGGGACTTGCCCCGCTCGCGGAGCTGCTGCTCTCGCAGACGGTCACATCCGGCACACCGGAAGCGCTGGCCGCGCCGTATGTGAACGAAGAAAAAGGAGTTATGTCAACTGATGACGCGCTCGCCGGTGCGGGCGATATCATCGCCGAAACGATCTCGGACGATGCCGCCATCCGCGCCGCGCTCCGGCGGCTGTACCGCACGCGCGGTGTGCTCTGGGCAAAGGCCGCAACGGACGAGGACAGCGTGTACCGCCTGTACTATGACTACCGCGAGCCGGTGTCCAGGGTGCAGGGCCACCGCGTTCTCGCGGTGAACCGCGGCGAGCGGGAGGGAATGCTCAAGGCCGGCGTGGAGATCGAGGACGCGCTCGCCCTGCAAGAGATCCGCCGGGCGGTGTTCCGCGGTATCAGCATCTCGAATGCTTTCGTAAATGCCTGCTGTGAAGACGCGTGGCGGCGGCTCATTGAGCCGTCCGCGGGGCGGGAGATCCGCGGCGAGCTGACGGACGCGGCGGACGAGGCGGCCATCCGCGCCTTCGGACAGAATCTCCAGCCGCTGCTGATGCAGCCGCCGCTCCGAAACCGCGTCACGATGGGCTTTGACCCGGCATACCGCACCGGCTGTAAGATCGCCGTCGTGGACGAGACGGGCAAGGTGCTGGAAACCGGCGTTGTGTACCCCACGCCGCCGCACAACCGGAAGGACGAGGCTCGCAAAACTCTCACCGCCATGATCCGCCGCCACGGCGTTACCGCCATCGCCATCGGCAACGGGACGGCGTCCAAGGAGTCGGAGATATTTATCGCCGATATGATCCGCGACCTTCCCGGCGTGGCCTACATGGTCGTAAACGAGGCGGGGGCGAGCGTCTATTCGGCGTCCAAGCTCGGCGCGGAGGAGTTCCCGGACTATGACGTTTCGCTCCGCTCCGCGGTATCCATCGCGCGGCGCTTGCAGGACCCGCTCGCCGAGCTCGTGAAGATCGAGCCGAAGAGCATCGGCGTCGGGCAGTACCAGCACGATATGCCCCCCGCGCGGCTGGACGAAACGCTCCGCGGCGTGGTGGAGGACTGCGTAAACTCCGTTGGCGCCGATCTGAACACGGCGTCGGCGCCGCTCCTTTCCTATGTCGCCGGGCTCAACGACACGGCGGCGAAAAATATTGTCGCCTACCGCGAGGCAAACGGGGCGTACCCGTCGCGCGCCGCGCTCAAAAAGGTGCCGCGCATCGGGCCGAAGGCGTTTGAGCAGTGCGCGGGCTTCCTGCGCGTGACGCAGGGGAAAAACGTTCTCGACGCGACCGGCGTCCACCCGGAGTCTTACGCCGCGGCGGAAAAGCTGCTTGCCCTGTGCGGCTATACGGAGGCGGATGTGCGCGCCCACCGCGTCGGAGAGCTGCGTGAGCGCGTAAAGACGCTCGGCGAGGAAAAGGCGGCGGCGCACTGCGGCGTCGGCGTGCCGACGCTCTCGGACATCGTGTCCGATCTGATGAAGCCCGGCCGCGACCCGCGCGACGAGCTGCCCGCGCCGCTGCTGCGCACCGATATTCTGGAGCTCAAGGATCTGAAGCCCGGCATGAAGCTGCGCGGTACGGTGCGCAATGTTGTGGACTTCGGCGCGTTCGTCGATATCGGCGTGCATCAGGACGGCCTTGTGCATATATCCCGCCTTTCGGACAACTTTGTGCGAAAGCCCTCGGACGTCGTCCGCGTGGGCGACGTGGTGGATGTTGCCGTCGTCGAGGTGGACGCGGCGAAAAAGCGCATTGCGCTTTCAATGCTCGCTGCCGACGTTGGCAGAAACTGACAGAAAAAAGTCAAAACTGTAACTTGCCCGAGCGCCCTGCGGCCCGTATACTTGATTTACATAAAAAACACTTTTTTCACTTATGTAAATCATGAAGGAGGCGCACCATGCGCATTACATACATCCGGCACAGCGCGTTTCTTGCGGAATGGGAGGATATTGTCTGTCTTTTTGACTATGCCGAGGGCGAGCTGCCGGAGATAGACCGCGATAAGCGCCTGTGCGTTTTCGCGAGCCACCATCATTCCGACCACTTCGATCCGGAGATATTTACCCGCTTTGCCGACCACCCGCGTCACACGTTCATTCTCTCGGACGATATACGCACCGTTCCTGCCGGGGAAAAGGCCCCGGTTGTCCGTACTGGGCCAAACTGCCGCCGCATCTTTCCGGGCGGAAAGAGGGGGGCGATGAGTGTTTCCACCATAGGCTCGACCGACTGCGGCGTTGCGTTCGTTGTAAACTACGCCGGAAAGACCGTATACCACGCGGGCGATCTCCACTGGTGGGCGTGGCCGGACGATACGCCGGAGGAGGAGCGCGATATGAAAAACCGTTACTTTGCCGAGATCGCCAAGCTCAACGGCGTCCGGCTGGATGCGGCGTTTCTTCCGCTCGACCCGCGTCTCGGCGCAAACTACTGGATGGGCTTTGACGCCATGATGCGCTCGGCGGACATCCGCAAGGCGTTCCCGATGCACATGTGGGAAAAGTATGAATATATCCCCAAATTCAAGGCGATGAGCGTAACGGAAGCCTACCGCGATAGGATCGCCGATATAACCGCGCCCAACCAGACATTCACGATCTGAAAGGAAAAAACCATGCAGTTCAAAATGATCCATGAAAACTATAACGTCTGCGACCTTGCCGCCTCACTTGCGTTTTACGAGAAAGCGCTCGGCCTGCACGAAAAGCGGCGCAAGGAAGCCGCCGACGGCTCGTATATCATCGTGTATGTCGCCAACGACGCTTCCGACTTTGAACTCGAGCTCACGTGGCTGCGCGACCATCCGCAGGCCTACGACATCGGCGAGGAAGAATTCCATCTCGCGTTCCGTGTGGACGATTTCGCCGCGGCGCACGCGCTCCACAGCGAAATGGGCTGCATCTGCTTTGAAAACGACGCCATGGGCATCTACTTCATTCAGGATCCGGACGGCTACTGGCTGGAGATCGTCCCGACGAGATAAAATCTCCCGGCGAACACGGAGAAAACGTATGATTTATTTAGAAACGGAGAGGCTGTCTCTTCGGAATCTGGAGCTATCCGATGCGGAAAGTATCAGCGGATACCGAAACGACGAGACATGCCGACGGTATCAGCGGTGGGAAGCCTTTACGCTTCCGGATGTCGAGGCGTATATTGAGAAGTTCCAAAGCGATGTTTTCCTGTCAGACAGGCAGGAACAGCACTTTGGGATCGCCCAAAGAAACAGCTTGGAGCTTGTAGGCGAACTGGCGTACTTTTATAAACCGGGGGACTGTATCACGCTGGGTATCACCGTTGCCCCTCGTTTCCAGAGAAATGGATATGCCTGCGAAATGCTGCGGGAAGTGATCCGTTCCGTCCAGGAAAAGTATCCGACACTGGATATTGTGGCGCTGATCGACAAAGACAATCGGAAAAGCCTGTGCCTTTTTGAAAAGCTGGGTTTTCGGCAGGAGTGCTACGCGGATTCGATTGCCTCTTTTGTTTATGTGCTCTCTGCATAGGAAAAGTCCGCGGCGAAAATACCGCGGGCTTTTCCTATTTCGGAAACTGTGCTATACTGAAAAAAACACAGCAGGAGAATATTATGTCAACTAACACACTGTATCTCGGCTACCACGTATCCTCTGCCGGAGGGTATATGGCGATGGGGAAGCGCGCCGCGGCGCTCGGCGCGAACACGTTTGCCTTCTTTACGCGCAATCCGCGCGGCGGCGCGGCGGCCAAGGTGGAGGAAGCGGATGTCGCGGCGTTCCGCGCGTGGGCGGCCGAACAGGGCTTCGGCCCGCTTGTGGCGCACTCGCCCTATACGCTCAACCCGTGCAGCGACAAGCCATCGGTGCGCGACTTTGCCAAACGCGCCTTTACGGAAGATCTGGAGCGCATGGAGCTCACGCCCGGCTGCTTTTATAATTTCCATCCCGGCAGCCACGTCGGGCAGGGGACGGAGGCCGGGATCGAAATGATCGCGGAGCTTTTAAACGCGGTTCTCTCGCCGGACATGCACACAACGGTGCTTCTGGAGACGATGGCCGGAAAGGGCAGCGAGATCGGCGGAAAGTTTGAGGAGCTGCGCGAGATCATCGACCGCGTGGAGCTTAAAGACAAGCTCGGCGTCTGTCTTGACACGTGCCACATCTGGGACGGCGGCTACGATATCGTCTCCGACCCGGACGCGGTGTTTGCCGAGTTTGACCGCGTGATCGGTCTTGACCGGCTCAAGGCGGTACATCTCAACAACTCCCTCAACGGTCTCGGCAGCCATAAGGACCGCCATGCCAAAATTCTTGAGGGCGTTCTGCCGCCGGAGGCGCTGGTGCGCATCGTCTGCCACAAAGCCCTTGCCGGACGGCCGTTCATTCTCGAAACGCCGAATGACGATGCCGGGTACGCCGCGGAGATCGCGTGGCTGCGGGAACAGTGGGAGGCGCGCCATGAGTGATATCAAAGCTGTCCTCTGGGACGTGGACGGAACGCTTCTGGATTTTCTCGCCGCCGAGCGCGAGGCAATAAAGACTTGCTTTTCTCTCTTCGGTCTCGGCGAGTGTACCGATGAGATGATCGCGCAGTATTCCGCCATCAACGTCCGCTGGTGGCAGGCGCTCGAGCGCGGCGAGTATACGAAGCCGGAGATCCTGGTCGGGCGCTTTGCGGAGTTTTTCACCGCGCGCGGTATCGACACCGCCGTTGCCCCGGCGTTCAACGCGGAATACCAGCTCCGTCTCGGCGATACGATCAAGTTCTGCCCGCACGCGCTCGAAACCGTGCAGGCCCTCCGCGGCATAGCTGCGCAGTGCGCCGTGACGAACGGCACGAAGATCGCGCAGGACAAAAAGCTCGAACGCTCGGGGCTTGATACACTGCTCGACCCGATCTTCATCTCCGAGGTCGTGGGGGCGGAAAAGCCGTCGCCGGCGTTCTTTGCCCCGGTGTTCGCGGCATTTCCCGGCATAAAGCCGGAGGAGATGCTGATCGTCGGCGACTCGCTCACGAGTGATATCCGCGGCGGCGTCAACGCCGGAATACAGACTTGCTGGTATAACCCCCACGGCCACGCCGCGCCGCCGGAGCTCCGCATCGACTACACGGTCTCGGATATCGCCGAGGTGCTGCAAATCGTAGAGAAAAGCGCGCGGTGAATGGTGAACTTTGTCCTATTGACTTTTTCGGGCAAAGTGGATAGAATCATCTGACTTTCAGATGATTTATCAGGAGGAAGCAAGGTTTCATGGAAACTGCAACGCTCGGAAAGGGCAAACTTTTCGGCCCGGCGAGCTTTTATAAAAAGGCGCTGCTCATCGCGCTGCCGGTCATGCTGCAGATGCTCATCCAAAACATGGTGTCGCTCATCGACAACTTCATGGTCTCGGGTCTCGGCGACGTGAAAATGTCCGGCGTCAATATCTCCGGCCAGATCCTTTTCGTATTCATGGTGCTGCTCAACACGATCTGCACCGCGGGCGGCATCTTCATGTCGCAGTATTACGGCGCGGGCGATAAGCGCGGTATGCGTCAGGCGCTGAGCTTCAAAGCGGTGCTCGCGGCGGCGGCGATCGTTCTGTATCTTCTCGTGTGCATGGTGTTCCCGCGGCAGATACTTTCGCTCATGGTTGTCGGCAACTCGCAGGCGGACGCCATATTGGACGAGGCCGTGAAGTACATGTTCCTCATGGGCTTCAACGGTATTCCCATGGCCATTTCCACGATCTGCTCGTCGTCCCTGCGCGAGATCGGCCGGGTGCGTACGCCGCTTTTCATCTCCGTTATTGCCACGCTCGTCAACACGTTTTTCAACTGGGTGCTGATCTACGGCAATCTCGGCGCGCCGCGGCTCGAGGTACAGGGCGCGGCCATCGCCACGATCATCGCGCGTCTCACGGAAATGACGATGTTTCTCATTTTCATTGCCGTCAAGCGCCCGCCGTTTTCCGCTACGCCGAAAGAGCTTGTGAGCGTAGATTTCCCGCTCTTCTTCCGCATGCTCAAAAAGGGCTCGATGGTGCTTGGCTCGGAAATGCTCTGGGTCATTTCCGAAACGGTCACGACCGCGCTTTACAATGGCCGCGGCGGCGCGGACGTCGTCTCCGGTATGGCGGCGAGCTTCGCCATTGCCAATCTCTTTTTCGTGGCGTTCAGCGGCATCACAACGGCGACCGGCGTTATCCTCGGCTCCACGCTCGGCAGCGGTGAACTGGACAAAGCCCGGCAGGAAAAGCGCTGGCTTATGACGGCGGGGGTCGTGTTCGGGTTCTTTATGATCTTTGTCGGATTGCTCACCGTTCCGCTCATCCCGGTGGTGTTCGGCCATTTGAGCGCAAGCGCCCAGAGCATCACGCGGCGGATGATCGTGCTCATGTCGCTCTTTATGCCGCCGTGGGTGTATATCAATGTCCAGCTTGCCGTGTCCCGCGCCGGAGGCGATACCGCCATGGGCCTATGGGTGGACGCCACAACGACGCTTCTTATGATCATCCCCGGCATCTTCCTTGTAGCGCGTTATACGACGATCGGCCCGGTGGCCATGTACGGCATGGTCAAGGCCGTGGACTTCGTGAAGATCACCATCGCGCACTTCATGCTCAAGCGCGAGCGCTGGGTGCGCAATCTCACGGACATTGTCCAGCCGGTAAAAACAACGGAATAAACGGGAAAAGGCCCCGTTCACGTGAAAAAAACGTGAACGGGGCCTTTTCCGTATTTTTAGAGTGATTCTACGAACGCGGCGATGCGCGTGTCGATCTGTCCGGCATCGAGCTGGGAGTAATCGGTCTCCAGCGCCATATACGGCACGCCCGAACTGCGGCAGAGCTCGCGGAGAGAACGGCCTTCGATGAGATAGGTGTGGCAGCTCGAAAGGGCGATATCGAGCACGGCGTCGGCGTGAAATTCCTCGATGAGCGCGGGGATCATATCGAACCGGCGGTGGTTCGGCGTCATCACGGCGCAGCCGATGGTGAGATAGGCGTCGGCAATGGCGGTGAGAATGTCTTCCGCCTCGGCGTCTACGCAGCAGCGCGCCGGTTTGATGCCCGCGCAGTTTTCAAAGCAGACGACCTGCGCGCCCGCGCGCTCCGCCGCGCCGAGCACCTTCTGGTATACGCCGCCGATCGGGCAGCCGGTGACGAGAAGCCGCGGTCCCCCTGCCGGGGCGGAGGGCTTTGTTTCCCGCAGACGCGCGGCAAGCTCCTCCACATGCGAAACAGCGTGGGGAAGGTCAAAATCAAACCCCAGTCCGTCGAGAACCTTATAAAGCTCCGTGCCGGAAACGGGCGCGGGGTCGGCGCGCAGCACCTCCATGAGATGGGAACGGGCCTCGCGCAGCGCGTTTCTCTGCCGCGCCGCGGCGCGCAGCGCATCGTCCGTGATCTCCGCGCCGAAGCGCTCTTCAAGATATTCCTTCAGCCGCCGCACCTCGGCGCGCCACATATCGCGCGCATACGGAAGATCGACGCCCTGCGGCAGGTGCAGCAGAAAGAGCTCCTTGCCGCGCGCCATCAGCTCATACATCTTTTTCTTCCCGTCGCACGTCGTCTCGCCGACAATGAGATCGGAAAAGTAGGTATACGGGCACTTGTCGCTCACATAGAAGCCGTAGCTCGATTTGATGAGTGGGCAGAGATTGCGCGGCAGATCGACCTCTGCGGCGGGGATCGTCTCGGCGCTCATACCGCAGAGACTCACGGCGAGCATCCCGGCGGCGTCTAGGATCTCCAGCGGCGTAAACGTGCAGAACGTACCGGCCACGCGCCGCCCGCCTTCTTTGGCGGTCTTTACCTTGAGAAAGCCCGCTTTGCGCGCGTCGGAATAGGCTTCAAATGTTTCGGGAAGAGAGAGCTCCATGCATATATGACCTCGTTTCTTTGTTATCGGGAAAGTCTGCGCGCGGCGAGCGCCGCGCCGATGGCCCCGGCAAAGCGCCCCTGCGGATGCGTGAGGACCGGCGCGCCGAGCTTTTCGGCAATGACGTCGGGCAGGTATTCCGTCTGGCAGAGCCCGCCGGTGAGACATACCGCGCCATAGCTCCCGCCGAGCTTGTTTGCCTGTGTGACAACCTTTCCGGCAATGGAATCCACGACCGCGTAGGCGATATCCTCGCGCCGCGCGCCCTGCCCGATGAGACTTACGACCTCGCTTTCGGCGAATACCGTGCAGATCGAGCTGATGGACGCGCCGCCGCCGTGCGCGGCGAGCGCGCACAGCTCCTCGGGACGCATGCCGAGCCGGTTTGCCATGATTTCCAGGAACCGCCCCGTCCCGGCGGAGCACTTGTCGTTCATAAGAAAATCCTGCACCGCGCCGCCGGATACACCGATGACTTTCGTATCCTGCCCGCCGATGTCGATCACGAGAAGATCGCCCCGCCCGTGCAGAAAGCACGCGCCGCGCGCGTGGCAGGTGATCTCCGTGACGCTCTTTCCGGCATACGGCACGGCGACGCGCCCGTACCCTGTCGCAACGCAGGGGTACGTTTCCGGCGAAAAATGCGCCGCCTCGAGTTCGGCGCGGATGACCTCCGCCGTGTCCACACTGCTCCAGCCCGTCGGCCGCGCCGAGAGCAGGGCGAAAGACCCGTCGGCAGCGAGTACCGCCGTCTTTGCGCAGGTGGAGCCGATATCGATGCCGATGGCGTAGTCCATGCCGTGATTCTCCCCTCGTTTTTCTTGCGCCTACTATAACACGCCTTTCGCTCTTTTGCCACGGTAATTGAAAAAACCGAAGAAAGCGATCAAATTAATGAAAAATACGATAAAAAAACCGGTATCCGATTATATCATTGGATAAAACGATAAAAAAGAAAAAACGATTCAGAACTCCAATTTGACTGCTGAACCGCCCCGACTATAATGAAAAAGTCTGAAATCAAAGAAAGAGAATGTGGTCCCATGCTCGACGAGGCAAAAATGAAAAAGGAGCAGAGCGCCGATCTTGCGCTGCTCTCGGGTCTGACCCGCCGCCAGCTCAGGGAGCTGGAGGAAAAGGAAAAGACGCCCGCCCAGAAAACGGCGGAGGCGGTCATCATGGTATTGCCGCTGTTCTGCGGCGGTATCGCGCTGCTCGAATATCTCCTTGTGCCGAACAACAGCCGCAACTGGAACCCGTGGAGCTATGTCTGGGTGCTCGGCGCGGCGCTGGCGGTGTATCTGGTCTGTCTGATCGCCGCCGTTTGGCGAAAGAAGGCGGGAAAACGGCAGTTTTACGATACGCTGCATTATAAAGCGCCGCACTTCTCGGCGCTCTTCCTGTTCCTCACGCTCTATGACTATCTCACGCTGAAGACCGGCGTGCTGACGCAGCCGTTCGTGCCGTGCATGAACTATATCATCAATGCGTTTCTTGCCGATTACAAAATGCTGGCTGACTGTACGCTCAACACGCTCAAGCTGCTGTTTCTCGGCTACTTTATCGGTGTATCCCTCGGCCTTGTGACGGGTATTGCATGCGGCTATTCCAAGCGCATCCGCTACTGGATCGACCCAATCATCAAGTTTTTGGGGCCGATCCCCACATCCACGTGGATTCCAATCATCATGGTCATTGCTACCTCACTTTTCGGCGGTGCGGTGTTCATCATTGCACTCAGTTCCTGGTTTGCTGTGACGGTAGCCTCGCTCACCGGCATCGCCAACGTAGGCAGGGAGTATTTTGAAGCGGCGCGCACTCTCGGCGCGAACGACCGTCAGCTCGTGTTCCGCGTGGCGATCCCGCACGCCATGCCGTCCATTCTGCAGGGCTGCACGCAGGCGATGAGTTCTTCGTGTATCGTGATCATGATTGCGGAAATGCTCGGCGTAAAGTCCGGCCTCGGCTGGTATATGACATGGCAGACCGGTTGGGCGAGCTACGATAAATCCTTCGCGGCGCTCTTTGTGATCTGCTTCATCTTCACGCTGGTCACCAAGGGGCTCGAACGGATCAAACGCTATCTGCTCAGATGGCAGAACGGAGCGGAAAAGTAATGCGAAACGAAAAGAAAGATGTCTGCCTGACGCTGGAAAACGTCAGCAAGGTTTTTGCCAAGGTCGAAAGCGACGAGGTGACGCACGCGCTGCAGGATGTGAGCGTTACGATGAAAAGCGGGGAGTTTGTCTCCCTTGTCGGCCCTTCCGGCTGCGGAAAGTCCACGATCCTCCGCCTTGTGGCGGGCCTCATCCTGCCGACACTCGGCCGTGTCACGGTAGACGGCGCGGAGGTGGAGACACCTTCGCCGGAACGCGGCGTCGTGTTTCAGAATCCTACGCTTTTCCCGTGGCTCACGGTGGAAAAGAACATTGCGTTCAGTCTGGATGTGCGCGGCATGAAAGACGGGAAAGCCGAGCGAGTGGATCAAATGATCCGCATGATCGGTCTGGAACGGTTTCGGAACGACTATCCCGCACAGCTCTCCGGCGGTATGGCACAGCGCGTGGCGCTCGTGCGCACGCTCATCAACGAGCCGGAGATATTGCTGCTCGATGAGCCTCTCGGCGCGCTGGACGAATTCACGCGCATGAACATGCAGGACGAAATCCTCAATATCTGGTCGCAGAGAAAGCAGCTCGCACTCATGGTGACGCACAGCATTGACGAGGCCGTGTATATGGGCACGCGTGTGCTCGTGATGGAGTCCAACCCCGGCCGCATCGTTGCCGATATCCGAATCGACGAGGACTTCCCGCGCGACCGTTCGTCCGCGAGCTTCGTCGAGTACCGCAACGAAATTCTCAACCGTCTCCACTTCGGCGGAAAAAAAGACTGAATAAGAATTTATATGGCAAGCGTCGATTAACAAGGGCACGCACGTCGGACAGCCAGCCTTTTCGGTGCTTTTTGCCCTTTTGTCCTTGGCGGGCGACAGCCCGCCTGCGTCCAAAAGAACAAAAATCCCTCGAAAATCCAAGGCTGTCCGATGCGAAGCAGTTCTGCCGGAGCAGAAATGCTCGCAGACAAGGAAAAGGCCGCAGAGAATACTTTGTGTATTCTCAAGGGCTTTGACGCAGTATGAGGGCATTTCCGCCCGGCAGAACCGCGTGTGCCCTTGCCAATCGACGCAATGCCCTGTAAATAAAAAAATGAAGGAGAAAAGTACATGAAAAAGACCCTTGCCCTTGTGCTCGCGCTCGTCATGGTGTTCGCGCTCTGCGCGTGCGGCGCACAGGCCCCCGAAACCGGCGACAACGGCGGGACCGGAAACACCGGTTCCTCTACCCTGATCGCCGACGAGAACAACGACGGCCAGATCGAGATCGGCACCGTGGAAGATGTGGAAGTCAACGAAGCCAGCGAACACATGGACGCTGCCGAGGCCTCCGCTTCCGGCAACTGGGAAGCGCTGTTCGTCCCTGTGCAGATCGAGGGCCGCGCGATCGAAATGACCGATTTCGATCTCACCCCGACCGCGGAAGAACTTGAAGCCATGAAGAATGAGCCGGCTTATGGCCGTCCCATCGTGTACCTCATGTCCGATGGCTGCACCTCCGGCCCGACCATGGCTGATCATCTCGGTTATTATGCCGAGGCCGGTCTGACGGCCGAGGGCCTGAAGGGCACCACGGACGTGGAAGGCCTCGGTACCGGCAAGGTGGATGTTGCCTCCGGCATGATGGCGAAGATGCTCGTTCCCATCACCAACGGCGTGGACATCACGTTCGTCGGCGGCTCTCATATCGGCTGCAAGTCTCTGTACGTTCTCGCGGACAGCGAATACAACACTACCGCCGACCTGAAGGGTCAGAAGATCTCCACTCCGAACGGCATCGGCATGTCCGACTATAACATCACCGCTCTGCTGCTTGACGCTGACGGCATCAACTATGCCACCGACGTGGAACTCGTGAAGGTCACCGCTGACGCCTGCGTCGCCGCTATGGAAAACGGCGAGATCGCCGCGGCGCTGCTGAGTGATACCTTTGCCTATGCCATGGTGAAGGATGGCAAGCTCAAGTGCATCCGCTCCCAGCAGGATACCGACTTTGCGGACCGCACCTGCTGCGTTCTGGCTATGAACGGCCAGTTTGTGCGTGAGAATCCCACCATTGCCAAGAAGGTGGCGCAGGCCGTGCAGAAGGCGCACAGCTGGATGCGCGATAACTCCGCGGAAGCCACGCAGGTGCTCATGGACATGGGCTGGAACGGTGGCAACTACGAGATGAACATCATGATCAACAATGCGCTGCAGTTCGGCCTCTCCGACGAGTTCACCGGCGCGACGCTCAAGGACTTTATCGAGCGCTATGTCCGCCTCGGCCTCATCACCTCCATGGACGATACGGACGAGATCCTGAACCTCGCCTGGACGCCTATCCTCTAAACCTTAAATATAGAACAACCTCCCCGATTGCAGCTGCATTCGGGGAGGTTGTTCGTCTCGGACAGGAATGTCAAAAGAGAAGTTTCATTCGCCTTTTTTCGTCCGGGGTTTTCGTTGGTTTTTCGGTCCGCTGCTTTTTTACGCAGGCAACTGGCCGCACATTCCAAAAACCGTGGGGAGGATTCATACAGATACGTGGAATTCATCCCGGCGTCGGTCAATTCCTCCGTGGTTGATGGCCGGTATCCGAAGGGGGAAGGCTCATCGACAAGATCGTCCAGACCGCCGCGGGCAGCCGTTTGGAAAAATCTTTTGGTGTCCTTGCTTACGGTCGCCAGACAGCAGAGATATTCTTCGGCTTTTCCAGCCCGCGGCAAGCGATGGCCGCGCCGACGGCGCAGACCGCCGCCGCAATCCATGCCGTTGCCGGAGCGGAAAGAACATCGAGCAGACGCCCGGAGATGAGACTTGCGAGCACGCCGCCTATGGTCGTCATGCTGAAGGCAAGGCTCTGTCCCTTGGCAGCGTCGTCGTAGGGGACGATGAGCGTGACATAGGCCACGATCGCGGGCGCGTACAGCGCATAGGACAGCACCTGAAGAGACTCCGCGGCAAAGAGCAGCGGGATGTTCGGCGCCGCGGCGATCGCGGCGGTCTTGAGCGCGAAGAAGATAAACGAAAACCGCAGCACGGCGGCGCAGCTCCTCCGACGGAAAATACGCGAGAAGAACAGCATCGTCGGCACCTCGAGCGCGGTGAGGAACGCGGTGAGATAGCCGAGCGTCTCGATACCGCCGCCGGCGTGCTCCACAAAGTTGATGAGAAACGTGGACGTGGTGTTGTGCGAAAAAAAGAGGAGCGCCATTCCGACGAGCAGCAGACAGAAGCGGGGACTCTCCCGCAGAAATACGCCGAGCGAGCGGCCCTGCGGCGCCGGTGCGGCATGGCCGGAGAGCAGCTTCCTGCGCAGCCGGAGGACGGAGCGCGAGAGCAGCGCGTTGGAAACGCCCTGCAGCGCGGTGACGGCAAGCCCGGCAATGGGGATGACGCGCACGCCAAAGCGCGTGACCCAAACGCCGAGCAGCATGGAGAGCACCATATACGCTGCCGACCCCATGCTGCGGGCAATGCCGTAGTTGACGGGGGATTCGTAATGCTCAAAATCGGCGCAGAGCTTCAGATTGAGCGTGTTCACCGCGAGAGTGAACGCCAGCAGCAGCGGATAGCACAGCGTCGTAACGACGCCGCGCGCCGGGAAAAACAGCAGAAGGAGGAAGAAAGCCGCCTGAAGCGTCAGCACCGGCCAGAGCACATCCGCCGCGTTGAAGCGCGGGGAGGTGTCCACAAAGGAGGAAAGCCCTGTGCCGAGCAGAAAGCCGAGGACGCTGCCCAGCGCGAGCATGCTGCCGAGCTTTGTGTTGCTGTAGCCGAGAGCGCCGAGATAAACGGCGGCAAAGCTGCTGGAAAGGCAGAAGACCATCCAGAATCCCACTTGATTGAGCGAGTAATACACCGTGATCCGCTTCGTGCTCACGCCGCGCCTCCTTTCGCCGTTGACGGTGATTCTATTATTCACAAAGGACACGCCGGTGTCAAGTATGCGTACCTGCACCGGCGTGTCTTAATGATTCGGATTTTTATTTCGCGGCGGCGTAGATCTTTTCGATATCCGCGGCGTACAGCCGGACAAGACCGCCGATCTTGAGTGTGTCGTTCTGCGTGCATTTCACGGCCATTTCGTGCATCTGCGCTTCGGTAATGTCGCCGAGACCGAGTTCGCGCAGATTCGACGGCATGCCGACCGAGCGGCAGAAGCTCTCGAACGCGGCGACGCCCGCGAGAGCGGTCTCCTCGGGGTTCGCGTAATTCATCTCGCAGCCCATGACCTCCACGGCGAAGCGCGTGAAGCGGGGGAGATTGGCGTGCATCACATACCGCGCCCAGCTGCCCCATACGGCGGCGAGACCGGCGCCGTGCGCCACATCGAACATACCGCCGAGCTCGTGCTCGATCTTGTGCGTCGCCCAGTCCTGCACCTTGCCGACGCCCATAAGATTGTTGTGGGAAAGGCTGCCCGCCCACATGAGCTCGGCGCGCGCGTCGTAGTCGTTTGGCTCGGCGAGCGCCTTTTTGGTGTTCGCCATTACGGTTTTGAGCAGTCCCTCGCTCATGCGGTCGAGAAGCTCGGTGTGCTCGGTGTTGGAAAAATAGCGCTCCATCGTGTGCATCATAATGTCCACGCCGCCGCTGGCGGTCTGATACGGGGGCAGCGTGCAGGTGAGCGCGGGGTTCATAATGGCAAAGCGCGGGCGGGAGCATTCGTAGTTGACGCCCTTTTTGAGCCAGCCGTCCTCGTTGGTGATGACGCAGGAGTTGCTCGTCTCGCTGCCCGCGGCGGAGATCGTCAGCACCGCGCCGACGGGGGCGCACGCCTTCGCCGTGGCCTTGCCCATGAAGAGATCCCAGATATCAAATTCGGGATTGGCGAGCGCGTAGCCGATGGCCTTCGCCGTGTCGATCACGCTGCCGCCGCCGACGGCGAGCAGAAAGTCCGCGCCGGTCTCCTTCGCAAGAGCGATGCCCTCGCGCACGCGGCTGAGCCGGGGATTCGGCTGCACGCCGCCGAGCAGCTCGTAAGGGATGCCCACGGCCTTGAGCGAATCGGTGCAGCGGCCGAGCAGCCCCGAGCGCACGGCGCTGCAGCCGCCGTAAACAACGAGCGCATGCGTGCCGCCGCATTCGCGGACAAGCTCGCCGCAGCGGCTTTCGGTGTCGCGCCCGAAAACGACCTTCGTGGGAACGCAGTATTCAAAGTTCTGCATGATGAGTCCTTCCTTCCAGTGTATCTATGTAGGATTTTACGTCAAATGGGTCGAGCGGCGTATCGCGCCGCAGATAGAGCGGATGATGGGGGTGGCCCTTTACGGAGCGCTTGCCCGCCGTGAACCACTCCGCGCCAAGCTCCTCGCCGACGGCGATCATGTCCGAAACGCAGCGCGGGAGATACGGGCGCATTTCAATGATGTTGCCCCAGGCTGCCCATACCGCCGGGCGGCGGGGGAGAGAGGCTTCGAGAACGTACCGGAACGCCGCCATATTCTCCGCGTGCAGATGTTCATTGAGCGCGGCGTCCATGTCGTTCGGGCGCGTGGCGCGCTGGGCGTAGACATTGAACATGATAAAGCTGTCATACCCGTTTGAGAGCGCGATGCGCTGCACGCTCTGGAGCGTCGGGTCGAGGGCGTCCGGCGCGGCGGTCGATGGATTCACGCCGATGCAGATGAGCGGCTTTTCCCCGCGCGTGCCGAGAATGTATCGGTACTCGGTATAAAAATCCGGAACGTACAGCCAGCGCGCGGCGTCATAATCGCCGCGCTGTCCGCTCTTTTCCAGCGCTTCGCGGAACGGCAGCAGCTCGAGCGTATCGGTGTCGGCGGTCGGAATGTGCATGGAGAGGTCTCCTTATCTTTCGTTACTGCCGCAGCAGCGCGCGGCGCGCCTCGTGGTCAGGCATGACGGAGGCGATGAAGCGGTAAAAGGCCGCCGAGTGGTCGTGGTGGCGGATGTGCGCGAGCTCGTGCACGACGACATAGTCGATCGCCTCCTCGGGGTACTGCATCAGCCGCCACGAAAAGCTGATCGCGTTCCTGCCGCTGCAGCTGCCGAAGCGGGTGCGCGCGCCGGTGATCGTCACGCGCGTCGGGGCCACGCCCATGAGCGCGGCATAGTGCTCGATCTTCGGCGGAAGAGTCATTTTGGCCTTTTCGATGAGCGCGCGGCGCTGCGCTTCGTCCGGTTCGGGGTGCGCGGCCTGCCGCGCCGCGAACCGCTCATGCTCGCGCGCGAGCCACGCGCTCTCCTTTTCCACGATCCGGCGGATCTCTTCCTCCGACGTGCAATACGGCGCGCGAACGACGAGCCGCCCGTCCTTATCAAGCCGCAGCCCGACGGTCCTCCGGTTTGCGCGGATGACGGTATAGCTTTCCATCAGTACCAAGCCCACCCGAAGAGGAGAATTTTGATGAGCCATTGCCCGATAGTATAGTCGACCGTTACGGGAATCTCCTTCGTGACGAACCCGTCGCCGGAAACGCAGGTGAGAACGGTCTCGCCGCGCGCGCAGGCGCGCACCTCGCCGGTCGAGGGATCGACCGAGACAATGTTGATGTTCGTGTACCAGCGGACGGTCTTGTCGGAAGCGTCCTCCGGCGTGATCACGGCTTCGAGCGTCACGGTGTCCTTATAGTGCAGCGTGAGCGCGTCCGGCAGTCCCTCTATGCCGCTCGCGGCGATGAGCATGGGAATGCTCTCCTCGCCGAGCAGCACGCCGCAGTCGGCACAGAAGCGCTGGCGCAGCCCCTCGCGGTCATACGTCGGCGCAGTGACGGTCATCCAGTCGCCGGAAACGTGCTTCGGCACGGCGCGTTTTTCCATTTCCGCGCCGCAGAGCGCGCACCGGAGCGTTTCCTCGCCGTCTTCGGTCTCGGTGGGCGCTTTCGTTTCCGTCCACTCGCCGGGGGTGTGCTGCGGCGGCGTGAACGTGTCGCGGTAGGAATAGCCGCACACGGCGCAGGTGTGCTCGGTATAGCCGAAGGTATCGCAGTTCCCGGTGACCACCGTGTCGGTATAGGACGGTTCAGCGCATTTTTCCGGCTTTACGGCGGCGGAGTAATCGAAGATCTCATTCCGCTGAAAATCGGCGGTGCATTCGGTGATGTTCGTCCAGGTGAGAAACTCTCCGGCAAACGCTTCGCAGTAGGCGCGCCGGTCGGCGTTATCTTCGAAAAACGTGATCCTGCCGGTCACGGCGCAGCCGGAGATCGTGCCGATGTCCACGGTCTTGTCGTACTGATAGAACATACCGACAAGTCCGCCGTTGTGCGCATAGCCGCGGCAGGCGGCGTAGCCGTCGATCGCGGCGGTGCAGCCGGTGAGCGCCGCGTTGCCGCAGGAGAGAATGCCGCCGAGAAACTCCTCGCAGCGGAGCGAAGCAATGCTCTCATCGGAGAAAACAAGTGTGGAATCCGCGGAGCAGTTCGTATACGTTCCGCCGCCGAAGCCGACGAGCCCGCCGATACCGGCGATGCAGCGGTCGTGCTCGTCGATGGGTTCGCGCTGGCATGTCTCCGTGAGATCGATGCGGGCATCAAAAACGGAGACGTTTTCGAGCACCGTTTCAGGCGAAGCAAAGCCCGCGAGCGTTCCGGCGAACACATTCTCCGGCGTCTCCACGGCGATGCTCACGCCGCGCAGCGAAAGATCGCGGACCGAAGCGCCGCTGAGCACGGAGAAAAAGCCCGTGAGCGCGGTGTCGTAGGTTTTGTCGTTCCCGTCCACCGTCTCGGCGCGGTCTGCGCCGAGCGAGGAGATCGTGAGATTGTAAATGGTATGTCCGCCGCCGTCGAGCGTGCCGGAAAAGGCGATCGGCTGCCAGTCCACGCCGGTCATGTCGATGTTGGCGGTGAGAACAAAGTCGCCGTCGGGCGTCTCGCGCAGGAGCGAAAGCTCCTCCGCGGAGGATATTTCGCAGGGCGCGTCCGCCGCCGCAGCGGGGCAGAGCGCGAGCAGAAGCACGGCGCAAAGCGCGCCGGAAAGAAAGCGTTTAATGTTCATACGATGCCTCCTGTAATGCTGTCTAAGTATAGCACGCGCGTCAAATGTTTTGCAACTGCCGCCGCTATGCGATATAATGAAAAACCAGTAGGGACGGTGCTTCGCTCCGCCCGCGGACGATCGCATCTTTCTTATGGAGTTATGCAGACATGAAATACTATTTCGCCCCCATGGAGGGGATCACGACGCACGTTTTCCGCGCGGTCCATTCGCGCCGTTTTCCCGGCGCGGACCGGTACTACACGCCGTTTTTCTCCCCGACGTCCGACCATCTCTTTACCCCGCGGGAGCAGCGCGAGCTGACGCCAGAGACGCCCTGCGCCGCGCCGGTCGTGCCGCAGATTCTCTCCAAGTGCGCCGCGGACATCGTCTGGGCCGCCGAGGGACTGCAAGACATGGGATATACGGTCTTTAACCTCAATCTCGGCTGCCCGTCGGCAACCGTGACGGCAAAGGGCAAGGGCGCGGGGCTTCTGCAAAAGCCGGACGCGCTCGACATGCTGCTCGCAGATGTGTTTGCCGCTTCGCCCATTGCCGTGTCGCTCAAAAGCCGCATCGGGTATCTTGCGCCGGAGGAATTTCCGCGCCTTCTGTCGATCTACCGGCAATATAACGCGCAGGAGCTCATCCTCCATCCGCGCACGCGAAAGGAAATGTATTCCGGCGCGGTGCATATGGACGCCTTCGCGCTCGCCGCGGCGGGAAGCCCGTTCCCGGTCGTATACAACGGCGATCTCTTCACTGCGGAGGACATCCGCACGTTTGAAGCCGCCCACCCGGAAACGGAGGCGGTCATGCTCGGCCGCGGCGCGGCGGCCGACCCCGCGCTGTTCCGCCGTCTGCGCGGCGGCGCGGCGGCCTCCCGCGAGGAGCTGCGGCAGTTCCACGAGGAGCTGTACAAGGCGTACCGCGCCGAGCTCGGCGGCGTGAACGCCATGCGGAAAATGAAGGAGCTCTGGCACTATCTCTCTTCGCTCTTCATCGGCGGAGACGAGCTCGCCAAAAAGATCGCCCGCACGAAGGACGTCTATAAATTCAATGACTATGTATCCGAAGCGCTCTCCAACCTGCCGCTCCGGAGCGGGGAATAGAAATCCAAAAGCTGCCGCGACCGAAAGCCACGGCAGCTTTTTTCAGAGAATATGAAACCTTTTGCTCCGCTTTTGCGACTTTAGGAGTGTAAGGAGGTGGGAAGCATGAACGACGCGGGCATCATCGCTCTCTATTGGCAGCGCTCCGAGCGTGCCATCCCGGAAACGGAGAATGCCTACGGGCCGTATTGCCACACGGTGGCGTATAATCTCCTGAGGAATGCCGAGGACGCGGAGGAGAGCGTGAACGATACGTGGCTCGCGGCCTGGAACGCCATGCCGCCGGAGCGCCCGAACAGCCTGAAGGCGTTTCTCGGCCGGATCACGCGCAATATTTCCGTAACACGCCTGCGCCGCAGCGGAAGCCAAAAGCGCGGCGGCGGGGAAGCGAGCCTTGCGATCGACGAGCTCTCCGAGTGCCTGCCGGGAGGGAGCGACCCGGCGCGGACGGCGGAAAACCGCGAGCTTCTCCGGAGCATCGATGCGTTCCTCTCATTGCTTCCCAAACGTGAGCGGGTCATTTTCCTCGGACGGTACTTCTACGCGCTGACCGCGGAGGAGATCGCCGCGCGGCTCGGCATGAAGACTGCCGCGGTGAAAACCTCGCTGTACCGGACGCGGAAACGCCTGGCGCAAAAGCTGGAAGAGGAGGGATATTGAATGAACGGCGGAGATATTCTGTTTGACGCGCTGAACGGCGTATCCGACCGCTATGTTCTGGAAGCGGGGGATTTGCTCCGGATCGGCGAGGAAAAGCCGCACGGACGCGGAAATGCAAAGCTCTGGAAAACGGCGCTGCTTGCCACGGCGCTCGCGCTGCTGCTCGCTGCCGCGGCCTATGCTGCCGGGCTGCTGCACTGGAAGGATCAGACATATTCCATTGAGGGAACGAACCGCGTTATCGTTGTGCCGAACGGACTGCGCGGCACAAAAACATACGAAGGCACCGCCGCATGGTGGACGTGGGCCGCGGCACAGCGGAAGATCTGGACGGAACCCGACTGGAGCTTCACGCAAGGGGACGACGCTCTGCGCAAAACCTGCGAGACATACCGGGCGACGACGCCGGAGGCCGCGGCAAAGCTGCGGGAGATCGCGGAGACCTACGGTCTTGAACTTTATTCCGAGAGCTTCCCTCTGACCGGACGAGACGAGCTGTATGACCGCAGCGGCATGCAGCCGTATGTAAAAGACGGTACCGACGAGCTGCAAAGCGGGTATATTTTTCCGGACGGTTCCTTTTATGCGGAGGGCTGTCTGGCGTTCGGAGAGACGCGGCTTCCCGTGACGCTCCAGCGTGTCTCGACCGGGGCGCTCTATCCCTTCGGCTTCCATGCGCCCGCGGCGGAGTATACCGAGCGGGAATACCGAAGCGCACTCGGGCAGAGCGTGAATCTTGTCCTGTGGGAGAATGGGAGGCTGGAGATCTGGTATCTCTCCGAGGACGGCGAAATGTTTGCGGCGCTGCGCATGTACGAGTTTGACCGGCCGACGGCGCGGAAAATGCGCGCGCTCGGCGCGGAGAATGCCGGGGAGCTTGCGGAATTTCTTGCCGATCACATCGATTTCTCCGCGGTCTGCGAAAACAACGGCGCGGCACGCTCTCTTGTGGAAAGAGCGCGTGTATCCTACGACCCGGACGCGGCGGCGCGGCTGGAAGCGTTTTATAAGAGCTGCGCTTTCCGCGCGGCACGGGAGTTTCAGGGCTTCTTTACGGAGAATTTTTACGGCGCGTGCTTCACCGGCGTGTACGGGCAGAGCGGCTACGAGGACATCAGCGCAAAGCTCTCGGAGCTTGCGGAGCGGTACGGCCTTCAGTATGCCAGCGACAAAACGAAGGAAGAAAACAAGGTCATCTACGATAACGGCGCGTTCTACGAGGAACGATCCCAGCCGGAGGCAGTGGGCAGCGGAAAATGGCTCGTACATTACATCCCAAAGACCGCCCTGTACACCCGCATGACGCACTACACGGATTTCGCCGAGTATCGGAGAGTGTGGAGCTGCGAAACGGCATCGGGGCAGAGCATTGTGTGCGCGACGGACGGGCCGGAGAAGGTCAGCGGAAGCTACCTCTTTTATGAAACGGACAGCGCTTATGTTCTTGTCAACGTCGGCGTGAGCGACGCCTCGCTTATGGAGAAAGCTGCCGAGACGATCGACTGGACGGCGTTTGATAAGGAAGGAGACGGGAAATGAAACGGATCATCGTTTTTCTGCTGCTGGCGGCGCTGCTGCTCGGCGGCTGCGGCACGCGGACGCCGGAGACAGAAGCGCGCGAAGCGCAGAGCAGAAGTACCGCCGCGCCGGGCACGGAGACGCGCGACTGGTCGGAGCCGAACGCGGTGGACGACGGCTACTCTTTCCGGCACGATCCGGCGGCATACTATGAGGAGACCGGCGACGATTCCGGCCTCTCCGGTCTGATAGAGAAGACCCTTCTCCCGGAATACGTAGACCGCTGGGTGGACGGCGGAGAGGTTTTGTGGACGGAGTTTCATGGCCTGAGCAGCGGCGGAAACCAGAGCGGCACTTATTACGGCTGGATCGCCTTTACCGGTATGCCGAAAACCGAACTCGGCTGGCGCACGGCGGACTTCAACGGGACTAAATGCTACTGCCGCAGTATCTTTATCCGTGAACTGCCCAACGGGGACAATACATACACCATTGTTGCGGCCAAAAGCTGGCCCATGGACGTTGTCCTTGTCAACGATACCGTCGCCGCCATTGGGATCGAAGACCTGTTTTCCGGCCGCGCCCTTCCGACGCTCGCGAGCGCGGAGCTGTACGTTCCGCAGCTCGGACAGAGCTTCGTCATGACGGAAGAGACGGCGCTCCGTTCGCTTGAAAAGGCGCTTTCCAAAGAAGCGGACACCGTGCGCATCACCCCCACGGGGGCGGACTTCGCTGAGCAGGAAACTCTCTGCCCACTCTACCTGCGCTTTGCCGACGGGAGACGCGCGCTTCTCTTTACCGCCGGAGACGGCGCGGACGGCTGCGCCGACGGGTCGCTTCTGCCATGCGCGGTGTTCGGTGCGGAAAGCGTATTTGAGCGCTTCGGCGTGCCGCTCGAAGCGGCAGGTTATACTCATAACGCTGACGGGACTACCACTGTGACCAATTCAATAGGCGGCGGCATTTCCGACGGCCTGACGAGCACGGCACGCTACGATGCACAGGGACGGCTGGTGTATTGGGAACGGGTTTGGACATGGGCCAATCTGGGAACCACCAGCTTCAATACCGAGACGGTCTCCTACCGCGAGGACGGAAAAGTTGCTTCTACCTTGGGGTGTTCCGACCTCAGCGGGAGCAGCGAAGAGTACACAACGCTCACAACGTACATCTATAATGAACGCGGCAATCTCACGCGCATCAACGTGGAATATGATCCGACGGATGTTTTCGGCCCCGGATACTACCACGAACTGCGCTACGATGAGCAGAACCGGCTCGTCGCCTATGTTTTCCACTATGCCGACGGCAGGGAAGGCCTCCCGAGCGGCAACACCTATTTCTGGTACACAGAGGACGGGCAGCGCTGCTACTACCATGTGGACACGAACGGTAACCTTGTCGGCGGGCCAGACGGTACGTCGGGCGATAATCCCGTCCGCCGGTAATGCGGACACCCCCAAAACAATAAGACAGAGCCTGCATCTCCCAAAGGGAGCGGCAGGCTCTGTTTCTGTCTTTAGTCGGCTTCCAGCGCCTCGCGCACAATCTGCCACGCATCGACGAGCGCGTCAAGCGAGCGCGCGGCGTTCGCGGGGCTGGTGGAGGGGAGGACAATATCCTCCCGCCCAGTGAGCGGGTAGATATATTTCCGGTACAGCCGGTGGGCCGTTCCGCCGTTCGTGAAGATCTGCCGGATGGAGGCCGTTTCCAGAATGGGCGTAAGGTCGTTCGGCACGGCATTCCGGATGGAGGCGTCGGATGAACCCGCAATATCGCACGAGGCGATCACATCCCAGAGCGCAATGTGATTCGCCAGAAGAAACGCGCGCTTTTCCTCCACCGTCTGCGGCACGTCCGCGCCGAGCAGCGCCGCCATTACCCGCCAGAAGCGGTTTTGCGGATGCCCGTAAAAGAACATCTGCTCGCGGGACTTTACCGAGGGAAACGAGCCGAGGATCAAAATGCGCGAATCCGGCGCATAGATCGCCGGGAAGGGATGGCGCAGCGATTCCATTTCCATTTTAATCACCTCCGGCGCGGCAATTATCCATAAGAGTATATAACCGCACCGGCGCCTTTGCAAGAGAAATGCTTTAGCCGTGCCCCTCGGCGGCGATCATGCGCATGGCGCTGCTCGGCGCTTCCGGCTGCGGCAAGAGCGTAACGCTCAAATGCATTGCCGGGATCATGACGCCGGACAGGGGACACATCATCCTCGACGGCGAAACGCTCTTCGACAGCAAAAAGCACATCGATCTCCCGCCGCAGAAGCGGCGGATAGGGTATCTCTTCCAGCAGTACGCCCTCTTTCCGAACATGACGGTGCTGCAGAACATCCGGTGCGGCATCCGCTCCGGCAGCCGTGCCGGAAAACGCGGCACCCGGCGAGAGAACGACCGCAGCGTTCAACATCCTTGCGGACAAATGCCTGTACTACAAGTGAAAGTGAAATAGCAAGAGGGACGGTTTTCGCTGATATATTCGCGGATCAAGCGTTTACACCTTCAGTATGAAATGGCTTTTATGAAAGTCCAGAAGTCCTTCGCTGCGCATTTTGCCAAGTTCCAGCGAGAGACCGCTGCGCTCCACCGCAAGGTAATCCGCGAGCTGCTGGCGGGAAAAGGGGATGTCAAATTCATATGACCCGAGCCGCTGCGCCTCGGCGGAGAAGTAGGACATCAGCTTGGCGCGCGTCGTGCGCTGCCCCATATGCGTGAGCTTTTCGCCGAAGCGCAGGTTTTTCTCGGCAAGCTCGCCGAGAAGATTCCGGATGATGCGGCTGTGGTGCTCACAGGCGGACGGACACACATTCAAAACGCGCTTTACGTTCAGGAACATTGCCGTGACGGGCGTTTCGGCGAGCACGCTTACATTCAGCAGCGAGCCGGGCGCACAGGCATACGCGGCGGCAAACGTCTGTCCCGGCCCCGCTTTGGAGAGAATGTTGCGGTTGCCCCAAATATCCTCCTGCACGACAAGAACACTGCCCGAGAGCACAAGACCGATCGACTCGGCCGTATCACCGGTGCGGAGCAGAAAGGTGTCCTTCGGAAAGCGTTCTTCTCTCGTCTCCAGACAGGAGAGCATGGCCGAAAGCTCCGTCTCGGAAATGCCCGAAAAAAGCGAAGAGGACCGGATAACTGGCAAAAATTCTTTCATAAAAACTTCTTTCGTTGAAAATTCAACCGACTTGTTGAAAGTATTATACTACAATCCAGACGTAAAACACAAGGAGGGCACAAAAATGAAAAGAAGGATCATTGAGATCGACCGGGATAAATGCAACGGCTGCGGCGCGTGTGCCGCAGCGTGCCACGAGGGGGCTATCGCTATGGTAAACGGCAAGGCGCAGCTCATGCGCGACGATTACTGCGACGGTCTGGGCGACTGCCTGCCCGCCTGTCCCACCGGCGCGATCTCCTTCGTAGAGCGTGAAGCCGCCGCTTACGATGAGCAGGCGGTGCTCGCCAATAAGCAGAAGAAAATGCAGCAGCAGGGGATGAGCCTTCACGGCGGCTGCCCCGGAACGCGGATGAGAACCTTCCGGCACGAGACGGCGTCCGGCACCGAGACTGCCCCGTCTGCGGCGCAGAGCCGCCTTTCCCAGTGGCCGGTGCAGATCAAGCTCGTACCGGTGCGTGCGCCGTTTTTTGATGGGGCCAAGCTGCTCATCGCCGCGGACTGCACGGCGTATGCCTATGCCGCCTTTCACGAGCGATTTATCAAGGGACACATCACCCTTGTGGGCTGCCCGAAGCTCGACAGCGTGGACTATTCCGAAAAACTCACCGAGATCATCCGGAGCAATGATATAAAAAGCGTGACCGTTGTCCGCATGGAGGTCCCCTGCTGCGGCGGACTGGAGCACGCGGCGAAGACCGCCTTGCAGCAGAGCGGAAAATTCATCCCGTGGCAGGTCGTGACGATCTCCACGGACGGCAGGATCCTCGACTGAGAGATGGATAACAAGACGAAGCTCCGGGACGAACTGACCGGCGCTCTGATCGGCCTTGCCCGGGCGACGGACAACAATGCGGATACGAGCACGGACACATGGCGCATTATGATCGATGCGCTGCTCACCACCGATGCGAATGCGGATCTTGACGAAGAGGCCATCCGCGAGCAGATCGGCCGGGTGCATGCGGAAAAGCTGCGGCTTGTGCCGGACTGCGCCGTATGCACCTCTCCGTGCGGGCGAACCGCGGATTATGACATGCAGCAGCTCCAGCGCGCGCCGGAGGATATCCGCCGCATTAAATCCGACATTCTCTCCGGTGTGCGCGGTCTGGCGGCTCATGCACATCGCAGCATGACGCCGGGCAGCGTCGTTGATGGGGAAACGGGGCGCTTTTTCGCTCTGGCACTCTTTGCCATAGGCGAGGATTGGAACGCGGATGAGCTTCGCTCCGTCGCTGCGGAGCTACGTGAGAAAAATTTTTTGACTTGCTCTTAGCGTTTGGACAATAGGCATACCGTCTCCACATGGCACGATACCTTCTGATTGATGTCTGGTTTTGTGCTCGTTCGCGGAAACATATCCTGTCAAAACGGAAACAGGTCCACACCTCTGATATCGCACATTCACAGTTGCAAGCAGATGCAATCTGTGACAAAATTGACATTCACATCAAGGTCTTGACCATCTGGGATGACCACTTCACAGTGGAACTCAAGTCCGGACTGAAAATTGAGATTGAAGCATAATAATCTAAAAAGTAACAAAGCTCCTCGTCACTATGATATCCAGTGATGGGGAGCTTACTATTACACTATCTTTTCCATGTTTTCTTCCATAAATTCCAAAAAGGCGGTGGCACTATTTAATAAATTAGAAAATGTTTCTGCATAATTTTCATTCTTCACATCAAGAGCTTTTGTTATTTTCTGATATCCTTTCCCTTTACGGTGGCCTGTTCCACTGGAACGTAATTCCTGCAAATTTCTTAAGAATTTTATATGCTCATCATAATTCTCTATATCTTTTTCAATTAACCAAGCCTCTAATTTAGATATACTCCCCACCAACTTTTCATAACTTCCAGTCAGTTGACTGGTAATTTTCTTCTCATTCAAAGAATCAATTAATATTTTCACTAAAGAGAGAACAAGCATATCCATCTCTGCAATTGAATTATTAACTGGTACTCGCAGGGTTTCAAAGTTATATGTATCTTGCTCTGTTAATGGCAAAAATAATGGCCAACCAAGTCTATCTTCATAAGCTTGGTTTACTCTCCTATATGTTCTTTTAAATACAAAATCCGGAGACTCGGAATCAGATGCAATGCACATAAAATCTCTTTTTACTTTTGTCGGGCTCAATTTACCACCAACTGCTTTATTAAAACCTCTCCAGTAATGCTGCTCTGATTCACTTGGTAAATCTCTTCCTAAATCTCCCAAATATGCTGATACATACTCAGAATTACTATTGTCAATATATAATGACCACAGTACGCCACATCGTATAATACCATCTTCAACTTTATAAATCTCTGGTTTAGAATAATACTTATTTAAAACTGCTGCATCAAAATAGACTGGTGTTAAATAATGAGGTGCAGTTGGATTTGCGCCAAAATAATTACTTAAACAGCTTGGATTACATGTATGACGTATTTCTTTTCCATTTTCATCTATTCCAATAATGAAATCGACATAGTTCTTTTCCTCGTTGTATGGCCATATGTTGCTATCACATAAACTGCAAGCCCAAATAACGTTTTTAGCAAAAATATATGAATAATTCTCTCTTTTGGTCCCCGTAGATGTATTTCCAATGTTCAGTGTATAAAATATAGAATTTTCATCATTTCTATACGCTAATCCATCCTCCTCAACCTTTTCTGATGCATCAAGAGCAACACATCTACTGTCAATATGAACAATCAATGCCTTTTCCTTTACTGCTAAATATGTCTTTAAATATCTTTTATGTATAGTAATGTATCCATTGTCATTCATTTTAACAACAGTAATTCCCTCTCCATCTGAAACATCAACATATTCATTTTTTTGTGAATTAAAATATAGATTAAACAACAGCCTAAATTCTTCTGCAACTTCAACCGAATCTGTTGCTACACCATTAAAATTTCTTTTAATGATAAGAGGTTCAAAATCATCATCATTTCCCCATCGATGATACACCTTTTCATCATTTTCCCATGAACCATATACTGTTATTCCGGGCTCCATTGTATTTGCATTATACGTATCATTTTGCATATCTGATTCAACAGCATCAATTGGAAGTAAAAAACTTTGAAGATACACATCGTATTTTTTATCAACTCTATTTCCAAAAACCGGAACCAAAATTTCAGCATCTAATCCATTTTCTATCCACTCACGTATATCCACTTGATACAAATAATTTCTATCCATAAACACCATTCCTCCTCACATCTATTCCACTGCCTGCAATCCGCAAAAATGGTCGAGTTGCTGGATTGGTTGTCACCCTTTTTCATTTTCCAAAAATCATCCCAAAATGCCTGACATCTAATCCACTGCCTCAAATCGTGACATCTAATCCGAGGTCACAACCTGACACATATTTTACCATAGATATGTTTCCATATAAAACAACCGAGCTTTTTCAGGAGTCAGGCGTCAAATCCAAACTTCCGAAAAAGCCCGGAAATACGCCATTTTCTGGAACTTGTTTATCTTTTCTTGACATCAATACTACGCACTCCACATGGCTCGTCCGCGGGAACATGTCCACGGCGATGCCGGCGGCGGGGGTATAACCCTGCCGGGCGAACGAGGCGAGATCGCGCGCGAGCGTGCCGGGGTCGCAGGAGACATACACGATCCGCTCCGGCTGCATCCGGACGGCGTGGGAGATGACGCTCTCGTCCAGCCCGCGCCGCGGCGGATCGACGACGATCGCCTGCGGGCGGATGCCGCGCCTCGCAAGCTCCGCGGCGGCCTCGCCCGCGTCGGCGCAGAGAAATTCGCACTCGTCCGAAAGATGATTCCGCTCTGCGTTGTCCCGCGCGTTTTCCACGGCGGCGGGAATGACCTCTGCGCCGATGACGCGCGCGCCGCGGGAGGCCATGCACAGGCCGATCGTCCCCGTGCCGCAGTAGAGATCGAGCGCCGTCATGCCCGGCGTGATACCGGCATAGCCGAGCGCGGCTTCATACAGCCGCTCGGCCTGCGGCGGGTTCACCTGGAAAAACGAGCGGGGCGAGAGCGTGAACGTGAGGCCGCACAGCCCCTCGGTGAGCACCTCGCTGCCCCAAACGGTATCAAACTCTCCGGCAAGCACGGTGTTGCCGCGGGCCGTGTTGCGGTTGAGCACGAGCCCGGTTACATCCGGGCAGCGCTCGCGCAGCATATCCGTGAGTATGCCGAGAGCCTTTTCTCCCGGCGAGCGGGACGCGGTGAGCGTCAGCACCGCCTTCTCCGTGAGATGCGACGAACGGTAGAAGATATGGCGCACGCCGTCTCTCTTCGCGGCCTCGTCGTAGACCGGGATATGCTCCCGCTCCATCCAGTCAAGCACTGTCTGCGCACACGCAAGCGCTTCCTTCGGTACGGCGGGGCAGTCCGGCACGGGGACGACCTCGTGCGAGCGCGCGCGGTAAAACCCGGCGACGGGACGGCCGTTTTGCTCTGCCACATTGAAGATCACCTTGCGGCGCTGCCGGGCGTCTTCCGGCGCGGGGAGAATGCCGGAGACGGAAAAGTCCAGCTTCCCGATGCGGTGCAGCGCGTCGTTCACACGCTGCAATTTCAGAGAAAGCTCCTCCTCATAATCCATGTGGCGCAGCGCGCAGCCGCCGCAGCGGGGGTATGCCGGGCAGTCCGGCTCCGCGCGGTGCGGTGACGGGGAGCGAAGCGTTTCGCCCCGGCCCCATACGGCGGCGGATGTGCTGCGCACGATACGCACATCCCATTCCTCACCCACGATCGTTCCCGGAACGAATACGGCGCGCTCACCGATGCGGCAGACGCCCGCGCCCTCGGAGGTGTAGCCGGTGATGCGGGCGGGATATATTTCATTTTTTTTCAGTTCAGACGGTATTGTCAAGATCGATCACCCGCAGACATTTTACCATAGCTTTCGCGTGTTGCCAACGGGAAAACGCTTTGCTATAATGTGCGCGGTATAAATATTTGGAAAGAGGGTCGTTTCCTTGCCCCTGCTTTTGGATCTGTTCTGCGCGTTTTTCCGGATCGGGCTGTTCACCTTCGGCGGCGGCTACGCCATGCTGCCGCTTCTGCAGCGCGAGATCGTGGAAAAGAAACACTGGGCCACGGAGGAAGAGCTTTTGGACTATTTCGCCGTCGGTCAGTGCACGCCCGGCGTCATTGCGGTCAACACCGCGACGTTTGTCGGCTTCAAGGAGAAAAAGCTCTCCGGCGCGATCTTTGCCACGCTCGGCGTCGTTTCGCCGTCGCTCGTGATCATCACCGTTATTGCGGCGCTGCTGAGCAATTTTGCGCATATTGCCGCCGTGCAGAATGCGTTTGCGGGCATCCGTGTTGCGGTATGCGTGCTCATTCTTAACTCCATCGTGAAGCTCTGGAAAAAGTCCGTGGTGGATAAGCTTACGCTCGGCGTGTTTATCGCTGTGTTCCTCGGTTCCGTGCTGCTCAGCCATGTGAGCCCCGCGGTGTTCATCGTCGCCGCGGCGGTGCTCGGCATCGTTGTGCGCGTCTGGCTGCGCACCGGAAAGGAGGGCAAGGCATGATCTACCTTCGTCTGTTCTGGGAATTTTTCAAGGTCGGGCTGTTTTCCGTCGGCGGCGGCCTTGCCACGCTCCCGTTCCTCTATTCTCTCGGCGCAAAGACCGGATGGTTCAGCACAGCGGATGTGGCGAATATGCTCGCCGTTTCCGAGTCCACACCCGGCCCCATTGGCGTCAACATGGCGACCTATGTGGGCTTTGACTGCGCCGGCGTTCTCGGCGGCGTCGTGGCGACGCTCGGCCTTGTCACTCCGAGCGTGATCGTCATCGTGCTCATCGCCATGGCGCTGCAGGCCTTCCGTACGAACAAATACGTGGATGCCGCGTTCTACACGCTCCGCCCGGCCTCCACCGGGCTCATTGCCGCGGCGGGGTGGTCGGTGTTCGCGCTGGTGCTTGTGAACCTTGACGCTTACCGCGCCTCGTATCAGCTTGCCGACCTTCTCCAATGGAAAAACCTGATCCTGTTTGCCGTGATCTGGGTGCTCACCAATCTGGTGAAGCCGCTGAAAAAGCTGCACCCGGTCGTGTTCCTCGCCCTCGCTGCCGTTGTGGGTATCGTATTCCGGCTCGGCGGCGTGTAAGTAGACATAATATAATTAACGTAATATTATTTGCATAATTCAATAAACATAATTTGATTTACATAATTTTTGACGCGGCGGTGTAAGCGAGCGCTGCGGAGAAAACGCCCTGGAGGAGCTTCCCTCCGAGGCGTTTTCGCATTTTCAGCCCTTCGGCGGCAGCTCCGGCCTGCCCGTGGACGCACAGCCCGCCCCAGCTCAGCAGAAATTCGCCCAGCGCAAGGCTTCCGGGCGTAAGCGGCAGGCCCGTCATTGCGCCGACGCCGCTCGAGAGCTCGAGCGCGCCGGTGAAGAGCGCACGGAAGAAGGAGAGCGGCCCGCCGGTGCAAAGCGCGAGCTCGCCCGCGAGCGTGTCCGGAAAGCCCAGCGCGCCGAGAGACGCGATCAGCGCAGAAAAGAAGATCACATATGCGCCGATCTGCAATATTGTCTGCCCTGCGGCGGTGACCGCACCGCCGAGCGCCGCGCCAAAGTCCGGCGTCTTCTGCGGCGGTTTGATCGGAGCTTCGCCGCCGCGCGTTTTCCGGCGGAAGAGAATGCCGACAGCGGCGGCGGAGATGGCGTGGATGCCCCAGAGCAGCATCCCCCACCCGGCGGAGCCGAACACTCCCACGCCAAGCGCGCCCACGGCGAACGCCGGGCCGGAATTATCGCAGAAGGCGAGCAGATGCTCGGCCTCGTTCTTTCGGAGCGAACCATCACGATAAAGCGCCCCGATGCTTGCCGCCCCGAGCGGGTATCCGCCGGAGAGACCGAGCAGGAACACTGCCGCGCCCGCGCCGCTCACGCCGAAGAGCCGGGCGGCGGCCGGGGCGAGACGGCGCGCGAGCGCGTCCACCGCGCCGAGCCGCGTGAGAAGTCCTGCCGCGGCAAAGTACGGCAGGAGCGACGGCACGAGAAGCGTTCCCCACAGCCGGAGTCCGTCGGCGGCGCCCTGCCGGGCGTCGGCAGAGGAGAAGAGAAAGAGAAGAAAGAGCGCCGCGCCTGCGGCGTATCCGAAAAAGCGTCTTTTCATCATATCGCTACTCTATGTCCTTACCGGACGGTTCATGCGGCATGTACGTCCTGCCGCGCTCATAGGATGACGGGGAAGGGGGCGGGGCTATGAAACTACGCGATACGGTAGCGGATCTTGCCGATTCGCTCGAACTGCCGGAGGAGGCGGTCTCCGATGCGATGCGCGTGACGCTCATCGGCCGGCGGCGCGCCGTGGTGGAGCATCACCGCGGACTGCTCGGATACGACGCGCAGAGCGTCGAGGTGAGCGCCGCCGCCGGGAGAGTGCGTATTCTCGGCGCGGAGCTGACGCTGCATGCCATGGACCGGGATACGCTGATCGTGACCGGGCGGATCGCCGCGGTGGAATATGCGTAAGGGGAAAACAGGGCGCGTCGAACGGCTGCTGCGCGGCGTCGCGGAGATCCGCATCACGGGCGCGGCGCCGTGGAAGCTCATCAACGCCTGCATCCGCGAGCGCATCACCGTGGAGGGCGTGGAGTCGGACGATCTTATCACGTGCCGGGCGCTGATCTTTGCTGCCGACGCGGAGCAGGTAAAGTTGCTCGCGCCGCGCTGCGGCTGCGATGTCGAGGTGCTGTCCGTGCGCGGGAGACCGGTGTGGAAGAAGTTTCTGCACCGGCGGCGGTGGGCCGCGCTGTGCGCCGCAGCAGTCGCCGCGGCGGTGCTCGTCTCATCGCTTTTCGTATGGGACATCCGCGTGACGGAGAACGATTCCGATGTGCCGGATGCGCTCATTCTGCACACGCTCGCGGAGCAGGGTGTAGGCGTCGGAAGCTTCTGGCCGGGCTTTCGGGGAGAGCGTATCCGTTCGCGCGCACTTGCCGAGCTGCCGGGGCTCATCTGGCTGGCGGTGAACGTCCGGGGAAGCACGGCGAGCGTGGAGGTGCGCGCCGCAGTGGAAAAGCCGGAGATCACCGATCCCCGGCAGGCCGCAGACGTGACGGCGTCGCGCTCCGGCGTCATTACGGAGATCCGCGTCTTTGAGGGCGAAGCGCTCGTTTCGCGCGGCGACGCGGTGACGGCGGGGCAGACGCTCGTGAGCTGCGAGCGCGCCGCGCGCCGGGGAGAAACGCGCACCGTCCATGCGCGCGCCGAGGTCACGGCGCATACCTGGTATGAACTGACGGCCTCCGCGCCGCTCTCGGCACAGGAAAAAGAGAGCACGGGCGCGGCGCGGTACCGCTTCGCGCTGCTTATCGGAAACGCGAGAATAAATTTTTACGCGGATAGTGGAATTTCGGGTACGGAGTGTGATAAAATTACAAGGATATGGCAGCTGGGCGTAAAAGACGTGTTTTCCCTGCCGGCTGCCGCCGTGGTTGAGACCGCGCAGCCGTATACGCTCCGCGAAACGGCGCTCTCCCGCGCGGCGGTGCGCGCGTCGCTCGAAAAAGAGCTGCGCGCCGCGCTGCAGGAACGGCTCGGCGAAACGGGCGCGGTGCTCTCGGAATACTTTACCGAGTATGAGGAAAACGGCATGCTCACGCTCACGCTGCGCAGCGAGTGCGAGGAGCGCATCGACGAAGAAACTCTCCGGCCATGACCGGATGAAGAATACAGGAGAATCCATGGAACGAATCATTTCCGCCGAGCGTGTCGAGGACATTCTCAATGTTTTCGGCTCGTTCGACCAGAATCTGCACATCATTGAAAAGGAGTGGAACGTCTGCGTCACGGACCGGGACGCGGAGCTGAAGATCTCCGGCGAGCCGGAGGACGTGGTATCCGCGGAAAAGGCGGTGCAGAACCTGCTGATGCTCGCCGCGCGCGGCGAGAACGTGGACGAACAGCGCGTGCGCTATGTGATCGGCATGATCCGCTCCGGACAGGAGGATCAGATCCGCGAGCTGGGCAGCGGCGTTGTCTGCATCACGGCGAAGGGCCGCCCGGTCAAACCGAAAACGCTCGGCCAGAAGGCGTATGTGCAGGCCATTCGTGAGAACACCGTGACGCTCGGCATCGGCCCCGCCGGTACGGGCAAAACGTATCTCGCCGTGGCCGCGGCGGTGGCGGCATTCCGCGAGAAGAGCGTTAACCGCATCATCCTCACGCGCCCGGCGGTGGAGGCGGGCGAGCGGCTCGGCTTCCTGCCCGGCGATCTGCAGAGCAAGGTCGATCCGTACCTGCGCCCGCTGTACGACGCGCTCTTTGATATGCTCGGGCCGGAGACCTATAATACCTATCTTGAAAAGGGCAATATCGAGGTAGCACCGCTCGCGTACATGCGCGGCCGCACGCTCGACGACAGCTTCATCATTCTCGACGAGGCGCAGAACACCTCGCGCGAGCAGATGAAAATGTTCCTCACGCGCCTCGGCTTCAACAGCAAAATGGTCATCACCGGCGACGTGACGCAGATCGACCTCCCGGCGGACAAGGCGTCCGGCCTCAAGGAAGCGATGAAGGTGCTCGACGGCGTGGACGATATTGCCATCTGCCGCTTCACCGGCGCGGACGTTGTGCGCCACGCACTTGTGCAGCAGATCATCGCCGCCTATGAAAAGCACGAAAAGGCCGCCGCTGCCGCCGCGGAGCGGGAGAAGAAAACCGCCGCGCCGCAGCGCCGGGACAATAGCGGATACAATAACTACAAGAGGAAATAACGATGCAGCATAAATTCTACATTTACCGGGAAAAGCGCGGTCTCGGCCACCCGGAGACGGCCGCGCTTGTAAAGAAGGCCGCCGCCGCAGCGCTGCGCGCCGAGGGCGTGGACGAGCCGTGCGAGATCGGCGTCACGCTCACGAACGACGAGGGCATCCACGCCATCAACCGCGAGCAGCGCGGCGTGGACCGGCCGACGGACGTGCTCTCGTTCCCAATCGACGAAATGGATTACGACACGAACCGCCGCTATCTCGGCGACATGGTCCTCTCGCTCGAGCGTGCCGAAGCGCAGGGCGAGGAGTACGGCGGCGGATTTAAGCACGAGGCGCAGTATCTCACGGTGCACTCCGTACTGCATCTGCTCGGTTACGACCATCTCGACGAGGGCGAGGAAAAAGCCAAAATGCGCGCAAGAGAAAAAGCCATTATGAAGGAGCTCGGCTATGATTTCTAAAACTGCCATGATCACCATCTGCGGACGGCCCAACGTCGGCAAATCCACCCTGACGAACGCTCTCGCCGGGGAAAAGATCGCCATCGTATCCAACAAACCGCAGACGACGCGAAACCGCATCACCGCCGTGTGCCAGCGCGGGGAGACGCAGTTCGTATTTCTTGATACCCCCGGCTTCCATAAGCCGCGCACCCGCCTCGGCGACTATATGGTGAATGTCGTGCGCCAGAGCGTCGCGGATGTGGACGCCGTCGTGCTCGTTGTGGAGCCGGTCGCCTCTCTCGGGCCGCAGGAGCGCGAGCTGATCGCAAGCATCAAGGCGGCAAACTGCCCGGCGGTGCTCGCCATCAACAAGCTCGATACCGTTGAGCCGGAAAAGCTCCTTGCCGTCATCGCGCTCTACAGCGAGGCGTATGCCTTTAACGCCATCGTCCCCATCTCCGCTAGGACCGGCGACGGCGTGGAGGAGCTTCTCAAGGAGCTCGATAAGTTCGCCGTGGAGTCCCCGGCGCTCTTCCCGGAGGGCGTGACGACCGACCAGCCGGAAAAGCAGGTCTGCGCCGAGCTGATCCGCGAAAAGCTGCTGCTCAATCTCGAACGCGAGGTGCCGCACGGCACGGCAGTGGAGATCACGCGCTTTTCCGAGCGGGACGACGGCATCATCGATCTGGAAGCGACGATCTACTGCGAAAAGGCGAGCCACAAGGGGATCATCATCGGCAAGCACGGCGCGATGCTCAAAAAGATCGGCGAGGACGCCCGCAAGGATATTGAAGAATTTATGGGCACGAAGGTGTTTTTGCAGACGTGGGTGAAGGTAAAGGAAAAGTGGCGCGATTCCAATTCGCTGCTGCGCAATTTTGGCTATACCGATACCTGAAACTGCCGCCATATCCGGAAATTCCCGGTCATAACCGCCCGGCGCGGGGGAAAACTCCCCGTATGGATACGAAGATTTTCTGGGACGTGTTCCGCGACACCGGCGACCCGCTCTGCTGGCTGCTGACCCGCGTCGCTCCGGCAGAGAACAAAAAGAAAGAACAGAAGACGAACGACAGAGCGCCCTCACGGCCTCTGTCGTGAGACAAGAGGTTTACATAATGTACAAAACCCTGCACGGACTGGTGCTGCGCGAGGTGAAATACAAGGAGTCGAGCAAGATTCTCACCATCCTCACGGAGGAGGAGGGGAAAATCACTGCGGAGGCGCGCGGCGCGCTGCGCAAGGGCTCAAAGTGCTCGGCAGCGTCGCAGGTGCTCACGTGGTCGGATCTGACATTTTTTGAAAACCGCGGCCGGTATACGCTGACCGAGGGGAGCGTGCTGGAGGACTTCGCTGCGCTGCGCGCCGATCTCGGCGACTATGCGCTCGGCTGCTATATGGCGGAGCTTCTGGAGGCCGTATCGGACGAGGACAGCCACAGCACGGCGCTGCTGCATCTGGGGCTCAACGCACTGTTCGCGCTCTCGCGGCAGCTATATCCGGCCAAACATATCAAGGCGGTCTTTGAGCTGCGGCTCATGTGTCTTGCGGGGTTCGCTCCACAGCTCGACCGCTGCACGGACTGCGGTTCGCACACGCCCGAAAAGCCGCGCCTGAGTCTCTACGGCGGCGGCGTCCACTGCACCGGCTGCGCGCCCGGCGCGCCGGGAAAGTCGGTGCTGCTCTGCGGCGCGTCGCTCGCTGCCATGCGTCACGTGTGCTCGGCGGGGGAGAAGAAGATCTTTTCCTTCACGCTGGACGAGTCGTCGGACGAGCGCTTCTGCACGGCCTGCGAGGAATACACCCTCGCGCAGCTCGACCGCGGCTTCGGTACGCTCGATTACTGGCGCTCGCTGCAAAATCGGTGAACGATAATATATTTATGTTAACTATATTACGTTAATAAAATTGCGTAAACCGAAATATGTAAATCGAATTATGCAAAACGATTTATGTTAATGAAATTACGTAAAACAAATTATGTAAACACATAACGCAAACGGAGAGATAAATGGACTTACTGGAAAAATCAAGAAATACTCTCGAACTTCCGGCGGTGCTGGAAATGCTCGCGGGGGAGGCGGTGTCCGAACCGGCGAAGGCCGAGGCGCTCGCTCTCGTGCCGAGCGTCCACCGCGCGGAGGTCGAACGGCTGCTCGCCGAGACGAGCGATGCAAAGGACATGATGGTCTATAAGGGCAGCCCGTCGCTTTCGGGTCTGCGCGATGTGCGCGGCTCGCTCGCCCGTGCCGATATGGGCGGCGTGCTCAATACGCGCGAGCTTCTCGAGATCGCGGGCGTGCTGCAAAGCGCGCGCGCCGTGCGCTCCTACGGCATGAGCGCCGAGAAGGAGACGTGCATCGACCATCTTTTCAAAATGCTCCAGACGAACCGGTTTCTGGAGGACAAGATCGTAAACTCCATCCCCGGCGAGGATGAGATCGCCGACAGCGCGAGCAGTGAGCTTTCGGACATCCGCCGCAAAATGCGCGCGGCGGCGGCTCGCGTGCGCGACAGCCTGCAGAAGATCATCTCCGCGCCGTCCATGGCGAAGTTTTTGCAGGACCCGATCATCACGACACGCTCGGATCGCTACGTTGTTCCGGTCAAGGCCGAATGCAAGGGGAGCGTTCCGGGCCTCGTGCACGATGTTTCGGCCTCCGGCGCCACGCTCTTCGTCGAGCCGATGGCGGCGGTCAAGGCAAACAACGAGATCCGCGAGCTGAAAGCGAAGGAAAAAGCGGAAATCGAGCGCATTCTCGCGGAGCTTTCCGCCGAGTGCGCCGCGCACCGCGAGGATATCGACGCCGACTTCTCCGCGCTCGTGCGGCTCGACGGCATTTTCGCGCGGGCAAAGCTCAGCTTCAAGCTGAATGCCGGCGCGCCGGAGCTCTCCGAGCGCGGCGTCCGGCTGCACCGGGCGCGCCATCCGCTGCTCGATAAGGACAAGGCCGTACCGATCGATGTGGAGCTCGGCGAGGATTACGATACGCTCGTCATCACCGGCCCGAACACCGGCGGCAAGACCGTTACGCTCAAGACCATCGGCCTTCTCTGCCTTATGGCGCAGTGCGGCCTGCACATTCCCGCCGCGGAGGGCAGCTGCGTTCCCATATTTGATAAAGTCCTCGCGGACATCGGCGACGAGCAGAGCATCGAGCAGTCGCTCTCCACCTTCTCGGCGCACATGGTGAACATCGTGAACGTGCTCAAGGAGTGCGGCGACGGATCGCTTCTTCTCTTCGACGAGCTCGGCGCGGGAACAGACCCCGTCGAGGGCGCGGCGCTTGCCGTGTCGATTCTGGAGGATGCCCGCGCGCGCGGCTGCATCATCGCCGCAACGACGCACTATGCCGAGCTTAAGGTATACGCCACGAACACGCCCGGCGTTATGAACGCCTCGTGCGAGTTCGACGTGGACACCCTGCGCCCGACGTACCGGCTGCTTCTCGGCATTCCGGGAAAATCCAACGCCTTTGCCATCTCCCGGCGGCTCGGTCTGCCGGAGGAGATCATCGAGGACGCCAAAGGGCGCGTCGGCATGACGAGCGCAAAGCTCGAAGAGACGATCGAAAAGCTCGAGCAGACCCGCCAGATCCTTGACCGCGAGCGCACCGAGTCCGCCCGGCAGCTCCGGCAGGCGGAGGAGGAGCGGAAAAAGGCCGCGCAGTTGCGCGCCGAGCTTGAGATCCGGCTCGAAAAGTCGGAGCAGAAGGCGCGGCGCGAGGCCGAACGCATTCTGGCCGACGCCCGCGCCGTGGCCGAGAGCACGTTCCGCGAGCTGGACGCGATGCGCTCGGCGCAGAACGAGGAAAACGACCACCGGCGCATCAACGCCGCGCGCGCCGAGATGCGGCGGAAGCTCAACGAGACGCAGGACTCCCTGCGAAAGGACGAGCCGGCGCCCGAGGAGAAAAAATCCGCGCGCGCCGTGCAGGTGGGCGACGTGGTGCAGATCCGCTCCATGGGCGTGAAGGCGACGGTGCTCGCCATATCGTCCGACCGGACGCTCACCTTGCAGGCAGGCATCCTGCGCGTCACGGCGCGCGAGGACGAGGTGCTGCTTCTGGAAAACGAAAAGCCCGCCGTGACCGTGCGCACCGAGAGCCGCGGCACAGCGCTCCGGCAGAGCGCCGTTTCGTCCGAACTCGATATCCGCGGCATGGAGACCATCGAGGCCATCCCGGTCGTGGAGCGGTACATCGATTCCGCGGTGCAGTCGCGCCTGGAGACCGTGACGATCATCCACGGCAAGGGCACAGGGGCGCTGCGCGCCGCCGTGCAGCAGTCGCTCCGCCGCAATAAGCAGGTGAAATCGTTCCGTCTCGGCCGCTACGGCGAGGGCGAGACCGGCGTGACCGTTGTGGAATTGAAATAACAGCGCGTCGAAGCCGGGATTTTTGCTGTGCATTTTTCCAAAACACCGGGAAAAAGGTTGACGTTCCCCGCGCGCTTTGTTAGAATATAGCCGTATAAAAGCAAATCCGCGCAAAGCGATCCATAGCAGTTTTATTTAATTTTATGATGATAGGGAGCGGCGATTATGGTCAGCAAAGAAGTAGTCATCAGCAATCAGGTGGGCCTGCACGCCAGACCTGCAACGTTTTTCATCCAGAAGGCCAATGAGTACAAGTGCAGCATCTGGGTCGAAAAGGACGAGCGCCGTGTCAACGCCAAGTCTCTTCTCGGCGTTCTTTCTCTGGGTATCGTGAAGGGTACCTCCATCACCATCATTGCGGACGGCTCGGACGAGGAAGAGGCCGTGACAGCGCTCACCGCGCTGATCGCCTCGGACTTCGCGGAGTGATCTGCGGAAGCAAACAAACGGACAAGGGCGTGTTATAAACACGCCCTTGCTTTTGCATTCTGGGACTTTTCGGAGGATACCGTGACCAAGATCGAGGAGCTGCGCGAGAAAGCCAACCGCCTGCCGCTTCTGCCGGGCGTCTATATTATGCTGGACGCTTCCGGCGAGGTGATCTACGTCGGCAAGGCTAAGGCGCTCAAAAACCGCGTGACGAGCTATTTCCGCGGCGACCATCTGCCGAAGGTCGCGGCGATGGTCTCGCACGTGAACGACTTCAACGTCATCATTGCCGAGACGGAATTTGAAGCGCTCGTGCTGGAAAACTCGCTCATCAAGCGCCACAAGCCGCATTACAACATCCTCCTCAAGGACGATAAGGGCTATCCGTTCCTGCGTCTTGACCGGCGGGAGCCGTACCCGCGCTTTACGCTCTCAAACCGCGCGAACCCGGACGGGGCAAAATACTTTGGCCCCTACGGCGGCCGGGGACAGACGATGAGCATCATCGATACGCTCTGCAAAACGCTGGGCCTGCCGACCTGCCGCCGCGTGTTCCCACGCGACATCGGCAAGGACCGACCCTGCCTGCAGTACCAGATGGGCGCGTGCCGCGGCTGGTGCCGCGGCGAGCCGGGCGGGGAAGAGTACCGCCGCGCGATCGGCGAGGCCGTGGATATCCTTGAAGGGCGCAGCGCGGAGCTCGTCCGGCGCATCGAGAACGAGATGAATGCCGCGGCCGAAGACCTTCGGTTTGAAGAGGCCGGACGCCTGCGCGACCGGATGCGCGCCGTATCCACGCTGGAAAACCGCCAGCGCGTCATCGCCGCCGCCCGCGCCGATACGGACGCCGTCGGATTCGTGCGCGGCGCGAAAAGCTGCTTTTCCGTGCTGCACTATACGAACGGCGACCTCTCCGGCAAGGATGTATCGCTCATTGACGATCCGACGGAAACGGACGGGGAGGCTCTGTCTGCCCTGCTGCGTCAATATTATGTTAACCGCTCAAGCTGGCCGAAAACGATCCTTCTGCCGTTTGAGCCGGAGGATAAAGAGGACATTGAGCGCTGGCTTTCGGATATGGCCGGGCGGCGCGTGTATCTCGAGGTGCCGCAGCGCGGCGACCGCGCCCGCTTTGCGGAAAAGGCGGCAGTGAACGCGCGCGAGGAGATATTGCGCTCCACGACCGCCGAGCAGCGCCGGAGCAAAACGCTCTCCTGGCTTCAGGAGGCGCTTCAGCTCACGGAATTTCCGCACCGGATCGAGGCCTATGATATCTCCAACACCGGCAGCACGGGCATTGTCGCTTCCATGACGGTGCATGTGGACGGCAAGCCCCTCAAGCGCGATTACCGGAAATTCCGCATCCGCAGCACCGAAACGCCGGACGACTACGGCTCCATGCGCGAGGTCATCACGCGGCGGTTCACACATTATCTGGATGAGGACGGAAAGTTCTCCGCAAGGCCGGACGTTTTGTTCATCGACGGCGGCGCGGAGCACGCTTCGGCGGCCTGCACGGCGCTCGAAGCGCTGGGACTCAGCCTGCCGGTGTTCGGCATGGTGAAGGACGACAGGCACCGTACGCGCGCGCTCATAACGCCGGAGGGACACGAGATCGGCATACAGGCAAATCCCGCCGCGTTCGCGCTTGTAGGCCGCATTCAGGAGGAAACGCACCGCTTCGCCATCGAGTATCACCGCTCGCTGCGCGACAGCGTGCGCGGCTCCACACTCGATAAGATCCCCGGCGTCGGGGAAAAACGGAGAAACGATCTTTTGAAGACCTTCGGCTCGGTGCGCGCGATCCGCGCGGCGAGCGCGGAGGAGCTTGCCCGGGCCGTGCCGAAAAACACGGCGCAGGCCGTATACGACTATTTTCACAAAACCGAGGAGGAAACACCATGCGAGTGATCACCGGCACATGCCGCGGCCGCCGTCTGCTCGAGCCGGTGGGGCGGGATGTCCGCCCCACGGCCGATCAGGTGAAGGAGGCCATGTTCAATATCATCCAGTTTGATGTGGAGGGGCGCAAAGTCCTCGATCTGTTCGCCGGAACGGGTCAGCTCGGCATTGAAGCGCTCTCCCGCGGCGCGGCGGATTGTCTGTTTGTGGACAGCGCCAGGGACTCTGTCCGCCTCGTGCAGGAAAATCTCCGCCGCTGCGGTCTCGCGGCGCGCGTGCTGCAGTGCGACGCGCTCGGCATTCTGAAAACCGGCGAGAAATTCGATCTCATTTTCCTCGATCCGCCCTACGGCTCCGGGCTGGAAGCGAAAGCGATCGAGACGGTGAAAGAGTTTGACATCCTCTCGCGCGGTGGTATAATGGTGGTCGAGACCCGGCCGGAAACGGCGCTGCCGATCCTTCCGCCGGAATACGGTACGACGAAGACGTACCGTTACGGGAAAATCAAACTCACGGTCATAACCAGAGGGAACAACTGATGCAGACAGCCATTTGCCCCGGCAGCTTTGATCCGATCACGCTTGGCCACCTTGATGTGATCCGCCGCGCGTCCAAAATGTTCGAGCGCGTTGTGGTCTGCGTGGTGGCGAACCCCGGAAAACACTGCGCCATTACGCTCGAAGAGCGCTGCGAGCAGGTGCGGCGCGTCACGGCGTCCATTCCCAATGTCGAGGTCGATATGTGGGAAGGTCTGCTCGTGGACTACGCCGACCGATACGAAAACCCCGTCGTCGTGCGCGGACTGCGCGCGCTGTCCGACTTTGAATACGAATTTATGATGGCGCTCACGAACAAGAAGCTCAACTCCCGCGTGGAGACGGTGTTTCTGGCGTCGGACGAAAGATATATGTATCTCTCCTCGACCACCGTGCGCGAGATCGCAAGCTACGGCGGCGATATTTCCCGCTTTGTCCCCGCAGAGATCCTCGACGATCTGATGATAAAACTCAACGGGAGGAAATGAATATATGGAAAACCACGCGCTGGATATCATCGATATGCTCTATAATATGATCGCGGAGGCATGGGGCGTCCCTCTGGGCAACGACAAGTGCATCGTTGAGCGCGACAAGGCTCTCAATCTTCTCGACGATCTTAAGGCCACGCTCCCGATGGAGCTGAGCGAGGCGCGCCGTCTCGTCAACGCGCGCGACGAATTCGTCGCCAACGCCAAGCAGGAGGCGGACAATATCCGCCGCGGCGCCGAGGATAAGGCCACGCAGATGATCGACGAGCAGAGCGTCTATCAGGAAGCCAAGCGCCGCTCCGACGAGATCGTCCAAACGGCGGAAACAAAGTCCCGCGAGCTGCTGCGCGCGGCGAACAGCTATCTGGATGACGCCCTCCGCCAGACGGAGGAGGCCGTCGCCGCGTCGCTCGAAAAAGTTCGCGTGGCGCGCGCGCAGTTCCGCGCCGCCGCTGCGCCCGAGCAGCCGGAAGGCACCGCGGATGTCACGCTGCAGGATGTGGAGGACAGCGAGTTCATCAACGGCTGAGTCCTCCGCCTGAACGGACGAAATTCTCCTGAAAAGCGAATTTTGCCTGCCCAATCGTAACCATTTGTCAATAACGAGACGGAAGCCGCCGGAGCGCACCATATACTGCACTCCGGCGGCTCTTTTTGCGTTTCTTATACAACATATGGGCCGTTCGCCACGGAAGATGAACTGTTCCAACGGAATTTTGCTCTTGCATTTTTGCCCCCTGCCTTTTATAATAAAACAGCATAGTGGGGCAAAGTGGGGCAAAGTGTCACGATTGTCCACGTGCGAACAGAGAAGGGAGGCGTCGCGTATGACCGGCGAATATATGCACACGCTCGATGCCAAGGGGCGTCTTGCGGTGCCATCGCGCCTGCGGGACGAGCTCGGCGGCATTTTCTATGTGACGCTCTCGATGGACCGCTGCCTTTCGGCGTACAGCGCCGAGAGCTGGCAGCGCTTTTCCGATAAGGTGGACGCGATGCCGTTCGTAAAGCAGCGCAGGATGCGCCCGCTCTTCGCCTTTGCCGCGCGCTGTGAGGCGGACGCGCAGGGCCGCATTCTCCTGCCGCAGAATCTGCGGGACTATGCCGGCCTCACGAAGGACGTGACCATCGTCGGCTGCAACAACCATGCGGAGCTCTGGGACAGCGCGCGCTGGAACGATATCCACGATGCGGAAATGACGCCGGAGAACATTGCCGCCGTCATGGAAGAGCTGGAGTTTTGATATGCCGGAACACAAAAGCGTGCTTCTGCACGAATGCATTGAAAATCTGAATATAAAGCCGGACGGAATCTATGTGGACGGGACGCTCGGTCTCGGCGGTCACTCGATGGAGATCGCCAAACGCCTCACGACCGGACGGCTCATCGCCATCGATCAGGACGAGACCGCCATCGAGCGGTCAAAGGCGCGTCTCGCGCCGTGGGCGGAGCGCATCACGTTCGTCCACGGAAATTTCCGCTCGCTCGGAAAGATCCTCGACGATCTCGGCATAGACCGGGTGAACGGAATGCTCTTCGATCTCGGCGTATCCTCGCCGCAGCTCGACGAAGCTGAACGCGGCTTTTCCTATATGGCGGACGCGCCGCTCGACATGCGCATGGATCAGAGCGCACCGGTGACGGCGTGGACGGTCGTGAACACATGGCCGGAGCGGGAGCTCATGCGCATCCTGCGCGACTACGGCGAGGAGCGCTACGCCAACCGCATTGCGGGAAACATTGTCCGCGCGCGGGAGAAGAAGCCCGTGGAAACGACGCTGGAACTTGTCGATATCATCAAAAGCTCCATGCCCGGCGCGGCGCTGCGCGAAAAGCAGCACCCCGCCAAGCGCAGCTTTCAGGCAATCCGTATCGCCGTGAACGACGAGCTGGAGGCGGAGCGGGAAATGCTCCTTACCGCCATGGACCGGCTGGCGCCCGGCGGAAGACTCTGCGTGATCAGCTTCCACTCACTGGAGGATCGGATCGTCAAGACCGCCATCCGCGAGCGCGAGGACGGCTGCACCTGCCCGCGCGATTTCCCGGTGTGCGTGTGCGGCTTTGTGCAGACGATGAAGACCATAACGAAGCCCATCACGGCTTCGGAAGAGGAACTGAACGACAACCCGCGCGCGCGCAGCGCAAGACTGCGTGTCGCCGAGAGAATATAAAAGGGGAGATACCCGTGAACGCAAAAACGACCGAACAGAAAACCGCGGTATTCACCCCCTGCGCAGAGAGCGCGGAAGCAACGCGCGCTTTCCCCGTTCTGGATGAGGATACCAGAGAGCTGCCCCTGATCGCCGACCGGTTTGCCGGGCGGTACTGGGACGGACGCATGGAGAAAGAGACGGACGAGACAGGCAAGAAACCGGCGCGGAAAAAGACGTGGCGCAGCGCGCTTGCCTTTGGCGCCGCCGCGGTCGCGGCCATGCTGCTTCTTGTCGGCTCGCTGACCGGACAGGCGGAGCTCACGGCGATGAACGACGAGCTCGTCGCCGTTTCGGAGCGTATCTCGGAGCTCAAAGCGGAGGAGCGCACGCTCCTTGTGGAGACCGAAAAAGCCGAGAGTCTCGCCGCCGTGGAGAGCTACGCCGTGGGAACGCTCGGCATGGAGCTGCCCCGGCTCGATCAGCGCAATACCGGCGCATCCGAGCTTTCCGACCGGGCCACGGTGCTCCACGCGCGCCGCGGACAGGGCCTGCGGTATTTCTGGGAGAACCTTCTCGACACGGTTATGGCATGTTTTTGATCCCGGCGCGGTATAATGCATCAGAATGATGCATTTGCCGATCCGGAGGAAACGCCATGCCGCCCAACAGCCGACCCAACCGAACCATGCTCCGCCGCGCGCTGTTCCTTCTTGCCGCGTGCGGCATTGCGGCGTTTGCCGTATTGATGCTCCAGCTTTTCCGGCTGCAGATCCTGCGCCACGACGAGCTGGAGAGCGCCGCCTTGCAGCAGCAGCTCCGCCGCACGGCGATCCCCGCCTCGCGCGGGACGATCTATGACCGCGAGGGGCGCGTGCTTGCAATGAGCGCGACAACGTATACCGTGTACGTGAGCCCCGCGGAGATATCCATGAACGGCGAGGACGCCGAGCGCATTGCGTCCGGTCTTTCCGAGATCCTCGGCGTAGACCGCGAAAAGATCCTCACGATGACCGCCGACCGGCGCAGCTGGTACAAAACCGTCAAGCGCCAGATCGAGGAAGCCGAGGCGGACGCGGTGCGCGCCTTTAAAAACGAGTACGACCTGCAGGGCGTGAAGCTCGAGCCGGATACCAAGCGCTATTACCCGTATGCTTCGCTCGCCTCGCATGTCATCGGCTTCGTCGGCGCGGACAATACCGGCCTTTCGGGACTGGAGTTTACGCAGAACGAGCTCCTGACCGGAACCGCCGGAAGCATCCTCCGGCTGAAGAACAGCGCCGGAACGGATATGATCCTCACAAGCTATGAGGATTACGTCGATGCGCAGGACGGACTCAATCTCCACTTGACAATCGATACCACCGTCCAGTACTATCTGGAGAAGCAGCTTTCCCAGGCGGTGCAGGACTTTGATATACAAAACGGCGCCGCCGGCATCATCATGGACCCGAATACGGGCGCAATTTTGGCGATGGCGTCGCTCGGAAACTTTGATCTCAACAACTACCAGCGCGTCTCCGCCGACATCCAATCGGAGATCGATTCGACCGCCGATCCGGACACCGCGGCGCAGATGTTGAAAGACGCGCAGCTTGCCCAGTGGCGCAACAAGGCCATTTCCGATACCTACGAGCCGGGCTCCACATTTAAGATCATCACGCTTGCCATCGCGCTCGAAGAGGGCGCTGCTACGCCGTCCGACAGCTTTTACTGCGGCGGCAGCATGACGGTGCAGGGACGCGGCAAGCCGCTCAAGTGCTGGAAAACGATCGGTCACGGTCCCCAGACGCTTACGCAGGCGGCGCAGCATTCGTGCAACGTAGCATTTGCCACGCTGGGGCTCCGCATCGGCGAGGAGACGTTCTACCGCTACTGCGAAAGCTTCGGCTTTTTCCGCGCGAGCGAAAATCCGGACGCTTCTCTCACGGGGAAGACCGGCATTTCGCTTCCGGGCGAGAGCGGCAGCATCTGGTGGCCGCGCAGCGTCTTCTGCAACAGCGAAAACTTTTCGCAGCTTGCGGCGGCGTCGTTCGGCCAGACGTTCAACATCACGCCGCTCCAACTCATCACCGCCGTGAGCGCCTGCTGCAACGGCGGGTATCTTATGAAGCCGTACATCGTCGATTCCGTCACGGACGGCACCGGCGCGCTTATATCGAAAACCGAGCCGGAGGTGCTCCGGCAGGTCATTTCCGAGAAGACGAGCGCGCAGGTGAACGCCGTTCTGGAGCAGGTCGTGTGCGATACGAAGCAGGGCACCGGCAAAAACGCCTATGTTGCCGGGTATCACATCGCCGGCAAGACCGGCACCTCCGAAAAGGTGGCGCAGGACGCCGCCGGCGGAAAGAAGGAATACATCGTCTCCTTCATCGGCTACGCGCCCGCGGACGATCCGCAGGTCGTGTGCCTCGTTTTGATGGATACGCCCTCAAACGAGAGCGGTATCTATATCTCCGGCGGGCAGATGGCCGCGCCCGTCGTCGGGCGCATCCTCGGCGAAGTGCTGCCGTATCTCGGCGTGCAGCCGCAATACAGCGAAGCGGAGGAAAAATACATCGACCGCGCCGTGCCGCCGCTCACCGGCAAAACGCCGGAGGAAGCGGTAAAGCTGCTCCGCGAGGCCGGGCTCGCCGCCCGGATCGAAGGGACCGGCGACATTGTCACCGGCCAGCTGCCGGGGAAGGGAACGGTCGTTGCGAGCGGCACAACGGTGCTCATCTATACCGGCGAAACGCCGGAGGCAGAAGAGGAGACCGTGCCGGAGCTCACGGGGCTCACCTATACCGAGGCGCGGGAAGCACTCTTTTCACGAGGGCTGTTCCTCCGCTCGGACAGCACGATCCTCGCCGACAGCGATACGGTGCGCGTTGTGTTCCAGAGCACCGGCGCGGGGGAGAGCGTCCCCACGGGCAGCGTAATTGAGGTCAGCATCGTCAACGACGATAACGATACATACGGCCGGTATTGAAAAGCCGGCCGGGACAATGAGGAAGTACCATGAAACTATCGGAAATTCTCAAGGAAATAAACGTTCTTTCCGCAGCCGCCTCCGGCGATACGGAGATCACGGGCGTCTGCTACGATTCCCGCCGCGTGAAGAGCGGCGACCTATTTGTCGCCGTGCGCGGGTACGAGTCGGACGGACATAAATATATCCCCATGGCGGTGGAAAAGGGCTGCGCCGCCGTGCTGTGCGAGGAAGCGCCCGCCGGAAACGTGCCGTACGTCCAGACGGACGACAGCCGTCTCGGTCTCGCGCTCGCCGCGCGGAACTTCTACGGCGACCCCAGCCGCGAAATGAAGGTCATCGGCATCACCGGCACAAACGGCAAAACGACGACCACCATCCTTATAAAGCAGATCCTGGAAAAGACCCTCGGCGCGAAGGTCGGGCTCATCGGCAGCATCTCGAACATGATCGGCGACGAGGAATTCCACGCCGAGCACACCACACCGGAATCCTGCGACCTGCAGGCACTCTTCCGTCAGATGGCGGACGCCGGGTGCACCCACTGCGTGATGGAGGTTTCCTCTCACTCGCTGGTGCTGCGCCGCGTGGCGGGCGTGCATTTTGCCGTCGGCCTCTTCACGAATCTGACGCAGGATCATCTCGACTTCCACAACACGATGGAGGAATATGCGAAGGCTAAGGCAATGCTCTTCCCCATGTGCGAAAAGACGGCGGCGAACGCGGACGATCCGTGGACCGAAACGGTTATGAAGGACGCGCCGCAGCCGGTGTATACCTTCTCGGCGAAGAGCGACAGCGCTTCGCTCACGGCGCGCGATATCCGTCTCGCGCCGAGCGGCGTGCGCTTCTGCGCGCTGGAAGAGGGCGAGCTCGTCCGCGTAAAGACGAACCTGCCGGGACAGTTTTCCGTGTATAACGCGCTCGCGGCGATCTCGTGCGCGCGGCTGCTCGGCGTATCCCTCGCGGACGCCGCCGCGGCGCTCGAAACGGCCCACGGCGCAAAGGGCCGCGTAGAGCCGGTGCCGACGGACGGCGATTACAGCATTTTCATCGACTATGCCGTCACGCCGGACGCTATTGAAAACGTTCTCACGACGCTGCGCGGCATTGCGCCGAAGCGTCTCGTGATGCTCTTCGGCGCCGGCGGCGACCGCGACCGGAAAAAACGCCCGATCATGGGAAAGCTCTCTGCGGACATTGCCGATTTCGTCATCGTTACGAGCGACAACCCGCGCACCGAGGATCCCATGAGCATCATCGAGGAGATCCTGCCCGGCGTGCGCGCGGGCAAAGCGCCCTACAAGGTCATCTGCGACCGCCCGGAGGCCATCCGCTGGGCGATCGACCATCATGAGCCGGGCGACGTCATCCTGCTCTGCGGCAAGGGCCACGAGGATTATCAGATCATCGGCCACGAGAAGATCCACATGGACGAGCGCGAGATCGTCGCGGACTATCTTGCCGAACGCGCGAAGCGCACCTGACAAAGCAAAAGAGGAAAGGCACGGGAAAAAGAATGACTTGGAAGCTGATTTTGGCGCTTGTCGTCGGATTTTGTATATCGAGCGCCGTAGGCGCGGTTTTGGTACCGTATCTGCGGAAAATCAAAGCCGGGCAGGCGATCCGGGAGGACGGCCCCACGTGGCACATGAGCAAGACCGGCACGCCCACGATGGGCGGGCTGATGTTCATCATCGCCGTTACGGTCGTTTGTCTCACGGTCGGCTTCTCCTGCATGGCGAACGGCGAGTGGGGACACATTTTCGTATTGGTGTTCGGTCTCGTGTTCGGCGCGATCGGCTTTCTGGACGACTATGAAAAGCTGCGCCACAAACAGAATCTCGGCCTGAGCGCAAAGATGAAGTTCCTTCTGCAGCTCCTTGCCGCCACGTGCTTTTTGCTGCTGCTCCGCTTCACCGGCTATCTGAGCCCGAATCTCTATATCCCGTTCTGGAACACCTATGTCCCGGTCTCCGAGCCGCTGTACTTCATTTTTGCGGCGTTTGTCATCGTTGGCACGGTGAACGCCGTGAACATCACCGACGGCGTGGACGGCCTCGCGGCGGGCACGTGCGTGCCCGTGTTCCTCTGCTTCACGGCCATCGTGTTCTGCTGGGGCAAAGAGTATATGCCGCAGGGCATTTTTGCCAGCGGCATGGTCGGCGCGCTGCTCGGCTTCCTCATCTACAATTTCAACCCCGCGCGCGTATTCATGGGCGACACCGGCTCGCTCTTCCTCGGCGGGTGCATCTCGGGTCTGGCGTTCGCGCTGGATGTGCCGCTGCTGCTCATCCCGCTTTGCATCATGCCGATCATTGAAACGCTTTCGGACATCATCCAGGTGGCGTATTTCAAGCTCTCCCACGGCAAGCGCGTATTCAAAATGGCCCCCTTCCACCACCATCTGGAGATGGGCGGCTGGACGGGCCGGAAATGGAAAGAAAAAGAGATCTTCGTCCTGTTTGCGGGCATCACGCTCGTGATGGCGGTCGTATCGCTTCTCGGCGTAACGGGACGCTATTCCTTCTGAGCTTTTGAGAGGGTAATACCGGAGGCTCTCATGGATCATACTTCGACTGGCGCCGCGCCGGTCAAAACGGGTAAGGCAGACCGCAGGGCGGATCTGCCTTTCCTTGTTATCACGCTCACGCTGCTCGGCGTCGGCGTGGTGATGGTGCTCTCGGCGAGCTTTGCGAGCGCGTATTACGATCTGCAGGGCGAGACCGGACACAACCCGGTGTATTTTTTCTCCCGGCAGGCCATCTTCGCCGCGGCGGGCGTGTGTGTGATGCTCATCGCCTCGCGCATTCCGATGCGCGTTTATCGCGCCTGCGCGCTGCCGCTGCTGCTCGTTTCCGTCGCGAGTCTTGCGGCAGTGCTGGTCATCGGCACGGTCGTAAACGGCGCAAGACGATGGATTAGTCTCGGCTTCACGACGTTCCAACCGTCAGAAATTACAAAAATCGCAATTATTCTTTACTTTTCGGCGCTGATATGCAAATATAAAGACCGGATGCGCACCTTCCGGTACGGCATCGCGCCGTTCGCGGCAATACTGGCGGTCGTTTCGGCGCTGCTCGTGCTTGAGCCGCACTTTTCCGCAACGATCATCATCCTTGCCATCGGAGCTTCCATGCTCTTTCTCGGCGGGGTACGGCTGCACTGGTTCATCGGCGCGGCCGGTGTGCTGCTCGTCGGCGCGGTCGCGGCGGTGCTGTTCGTGCCGTATGTCGCGGCGCGCGTGGCGTCCTTCCGCGACCCCTTCTCCGATCTCACCGGCGACGGCTGGCAGATCGTCCAGTCGCTCTATGCGATCGGCTCGGGCGGGCTGTCCGGTCTCGGTCTCGGCATGAGCCGCCAGAAATACCTCTATCTTCCCGAAGAACACAACGACTTTATTTTCTCCGTCGTGTGCGAGGAGCTGGGGTTCATCGGCACCTCGGCGATCCTTCTTCTTTTCGCCATGCTCATCGTGCGCGGGTACTGGATCTCCCTGCAGAGCACCGACCGCTTCAGCTTCCTTACCGGCTGCGGCATCACAACGATGCTCGCCTTGCAGGTCGTGCTGAATGTTGCGGTATGTACGAATCTCGTCCCCTGCACGGGCATCTCGCTGCCGTTTTTCAGCTACGGCGGTACGGCGCTGCTCATCCAGATGGGGGAGACAGGGATACTTCTGAGCATATCGCGGGAGAACCCCTGTGCGGCCTATGCGCCGCGGGAGTTTTTCCATAAAGTAAAAAATCAAAAAATCGAGGAATGACCTATGCGTTTTCTGTTTGCCTGCGGCGGCACCGCGGGCCATGTAAATCCCGCCGTCGGCGTGGCCGGGCGGATCCGCGAGCTTCTGCCGGAGAGCGAAATTTTGTTCATCGGCGCTCTCGGCAAAATGGAAATGGAGCTTGTCCCCCGCGAGGGGTACGAGATCCGCGGCGTGCCGGTGAGCAATCTGAGCCGGTCGCTCTCGGTGGAGGGCATCAGGCACAATATAAAATTTGTCTCCGATCTCATCAAGTCCGGCCCGGCGTGCCGGAAGATCATCGAGGAATTTAAGCCGGACGTCGTTATCGGCACCGGCGGGTACGTCTGCTACCCGGTGCTGCATGAGGCGGCAAAGCTCGGCATCCCCACCGTCGTGCACGAGAGCAACGCCGAACCCGGTCTTACGACACGCCAGCTGGAAAAGTGCGTGGATAAGATCATGGTCGGCTTTGCCGAGGCGCGGGAGAACTATAAACACCCCGAAAAGGTCGTCGTGACCGGCACGCCCGTGCGTCTCGGCTTCATGCGCTCGGATAAGAGCGCCGCGCGCCGCGCGCTCGGTATCGCGGAGGACGAACCGCTCGTCGTTTCCGTTTGGGGCAGTCTCGGCGCAACGGAAATGAACAAGACCGTCGCGCGCATGATCGCTCTCGCCATGGACGGCGCGGAGCGTCCCTTCCGGCTCGTTCACTCGGCGGGCAAGCGCGGCATAAAGAGCATGACGGAGTATATGAGCGAAGAGCTCGGCCTCTCCGACTGGAAGGAAGCCGGGTTTGACGTGGTGGACTATATTTATGATATGCCCCTTCTCATGGCAGCGGCGGACATCGTCCTCTGCCGGAGCGGCGCGTCCACGCTTGCGGAGCTCACCGCCATCGGCAAACCGGCGATCCTCGTTCCCAGTCCGAACGTGGTGAATAACCATCAGGAGAAAAATGCCCGCGTGCTCGAGCGCGGCGGCGGCGCCGTCGTGCTGCTCGAGAGCGACGCCGGAGCCGACGTGATGCTCTCCACAATCAACGGGCTTTTGAGCGATAAGGAAAAGCTCGCCGAAATGGAAGAGCATATGCGCGATCTTGCCGTGGAGAACGCTACCGACGAGATCACGTCCATCGTCCTCTCTCTCGCCTCCGAGGAGTAATTTGGCAAACGGCGCTTTCTCTGCATAGTATGGCTTGAAAATGCTGTGCGGGGGAAAAACTATGAGTATATGGCATATAACCGGCGGATCGCCGCTTCGCGGACAGATCCGCGTACAGGGCTCAAAGAACGCGGTTTTGCCGGTGATCGCGGCGTCGCTTCTCTGCGGCGCGGAAACGGAGCTGCTCAACTGCCCGAATCTGAGCGATGTTGACGCGGCGATGGACATTCTCCGGTATCTCGGCTGCACCGCGGCGCGCTGCGGCGACGCTCTCTGCATCGATACGACCGCGCCCGCGAGGTGCGATATTCCGCGCGAACTGATGCACCGGATGCGCTCCTCCGTGATATTTCTCGGCCCGCTGCTCGCCCGCTTCGGCGAGGCGGAGGTATCGCTCCCCGGCGGCTGCGAGCTCGGCCCGCGGCCGATCGATCTCCATCTGCACGCCCTGCGGCTTCTGGGCGCGGAGATCGAGGAAGGGGAGGACAGCATCGTGTGCCGGGCTTCGCACCTTCGCGGCGCGGAGATATCGCTTGCGCTGCCGAGCGTCGGCGCAACGGAAAACGCCATGATCGCCGCCTGCGCGGCGGAGGGGACGACCGTCATCTATAACGCCGCCCGCGAGCCGGAGATCGAAACGCTGCAAAGCTATCTTTGCGCGCTCGGCGCGGACGTATCCGGCGCAGGCTCGCCTGTCATCCGGATCACCGGCTTTTCCCCGCGCTCTCACGCGGGACTTCGCATCCCGCCCGACCGGATCGCCGCGGCAACGTATCTCTGCTGCACGGCGTGCGCCGGCGGGGAGATCGAGCTTACCGCCGCCGCGCCCGGACAGATCGTTCCCGTGCTTGACGCGCTTCGCGCGATGGGCTGCGCCGTGAGCACGCACGGAGAGCGCATACATATGACCGCCCACGGCCGCCCGGCCTCGCCTGGCGCGATCGTCACAAGACCCTATCCCGGTTTTCCGACGGACGCAGCGCCGCTGCTGATGGCGGCGTCGCTCCGGTGCACAAGACCGGCGATGTTTATTGAGAACATTTTCTCCGGCCGCTACCGCCACGCCGAGGAGATGCGCGCTCTCGGCGCGCAGATCGTCCTGCGCGGGCCGATGGCGCTCGTGACCGGCGTGGAAACGCTGCATGGCGCTTCCATGAAAAGCCCCGACCTTCGCGGCGGAGCGGCGCTCGTGGTCGCGGCGCTCGGCGCGGAAGGGGAAAGCACCGTGACCGACGCCGGTCACATCCTGCGCGGCTACGAATCGCTGGACGAGACGCTGCGCTCGCTCGGAGCATCGGTCTGGCGCGAGAAAGCATAGAGCAACACCACACAAAAGGAGCAGAACATGGCATCGGAAATGGAATTCAGTCAGCACAATAAAGTAAAGCGCCGCAGCCCGTGGCATGGGCCGATGGTCCTCGTTTTGCTTTTCTTTGTCGTTATTCTGGTTATGAGCTTGGCGTTCCGCGTCTCGAAGATCGAGGTCATCAACGCCTCGGAGTATACCGACGAGGAGATCATCCGTGCCTCCGGCGTTGAGCGCGGCGCGAACCTCTTTTTTGTGGACCGCTTCAAGGCGGCGAGCATGATCTTTTCCGACCTGCCGTATATGGACACCGTGAGCATCACGCGGCAGCTCCCGAACAAGATCGTCATTCAGGCGGAGGGCTCGGCGCCCGCGGCGTATATGGTCATTGACGAGGAGTACTGGCTGCTCGACCGCAGCGGGAAAATGCTCGGCACGACCGATTCCCTCACGGCGGGGGAGTATCCGGAGATCCGCTCGCTCGAACCGATGACGGTGCTCGAGGGGGAGGATATGCTTGTGGAAGGCACCAATGCCGAACGCCTTGCCGTGCTGCAGACGATCCTCCCGGCGCTCCGCGCGGAGGACGTTTCCTCGCTCGTGGAATGGATCGATCTCCGCGATCCAGCAAACCCCTCGCTGCGCTACGACGGCCGTCTCACGGTCTATCTCGGCGCGGAGGGAGAGATGCTCTACCGCATCGCCATGCTTAAAAACGTCGTTTCCCAGCTCGCCGCGGAGGACGCCGGAACGCTCTATTATACGAACGGCAGCGCCTGGACTTTCAGCCCGGATTGAGCAGAATGGCGGTTTCCTTTTCAAATTTGTTACAAAAACCAGCCGCAGGTCAACATAATGCTGTTGACCTGCGGTTAAAAACGTTATAAAATGACAAGAGTATGAGTATAAACCCCAAATAGGAACCGGGAGGGTATATAGAATGGCAATCACCAAAGACGCGGAGAACGTTGTCACCATCAAAGTCATCGGCATCGGCGGCGCCGGCAACAATGTTGTCAACCGCATGGCGGCCGGCGATACGAAGGGCGTGGAGTTCATCGCGGTCAATACCGATAAACAGGCTCTCGCTGTTTCCGGCGCGAAGCAGACCATCCAGATCGGCGAAAAGCTGACGCACGGCCAGGGCGCGGGCTCCGACCCCGATGTCGGCAAGCGCGCCGCCGAGGAGAGCCGCAACGCCATCGCCGAGGCGCTCGAGGGTACCGATATGGTATTCCTCACCGCCGGTATGGGCGGCGGCACCGGCACGGGCGCGGCTCCGGTCGTGGCTGAGGCCGCGAAGGATGCCGGCATCCTCACCGTCGGCGTTGTGACGCGTCCGTTCTCCTGGGAGGGCCGCCGCCGCGCGCTGCAGGCGCAGCAGGGCGTCAGCGAGCTGATGGGCCGCGTGGACAGCCTCCTCATCATCCCGAACGACCGTCTGAAATACGCCAGCCCCGAGAAGGTCACGCTGGCCAACGCTTTCGAGATTGCGGACGACGTGCTCATCAAGGCCGTGAGCAGCATTTCCGAGCTCATCAAGAACACCGGCTTCATCAACCTCGACTTTGCCGACGTGACCGCCGTTATGAAGGGCGCCGGTCTCGCGCACATGGGCGTGGGCCGTGCCGCCGGCAAGAACAAGGCGGAGGATGCCGCGAAGATGGCCGTTTCCAGCCCGCTGATGGAGACCTCTATCGACGGCGCGCGCGGCGTGCTCATCAACATCACCGGCTCCAAGGAAATGGGGCTCGACGATGTCGAGGCAGCCGCCATGCTCGTGCAGGGCGCGGCGCATCCGGAAGCCAACATCATCTTCGGCGCGAGCTTTGACGATTCTCTCGATGACGAGATCGTCGTTACCGTCATCGCCACCGGCTTTGACGAGAAAAAGCCCGAGACCGTCAAGATCGAAGAGCCGCGCGACGCGAACCTCTTCACCGACGCGCGCGAGCGCGCCGAGAGCCAGAAGGAGCCCGCGGCGGTTCCCGCCCCGGAAGAGGACGGCGAGGATCCGTTCGACACGATCTTCAAGATCTTCAATAAGTAATTTCATACGAAAAAGCATCCGGTGAGATTTCTCTCCGGATGCTTTTTTCATTCCGCCGGGAGCGCCGCGATATCCGAAACGGAAATTTCGTACGCCGTCCGGCGCACTGCCTGCCCGTCGAGATTTTTTATGTACTCGCGGCTCTGGATGCGTCCGAGCAGATGTACGCGCGTACCGACATCCCAGAGCGCGGCCCGGCGCGCGTTCTGCCCCCAGACGATGCAGGGAAGATAGTCGCTTCGCCCGTAGAGCCGGTTGACCGCGAGCATCAGATCGCAGATCTCCCGTCCCATCGGCGTAGTGCGGCGGTTCGGGCTTTTGCAGAGCGTGCCCGTCAGCTCGACCTCGTTGACCCATACGGGCGTCTCCGGCGGAGACAGCTCACGGGCGAACACACTGATGACGAGCTTGCTGCCCTCGCCGCTGTGGTTGTTGAATGAGCGCACCTCGCCCGCAATGCGGATGAGCCCCGCGCGTGACGGCTTGAGCTCCGGCAGAAGCTCCTCGCGGAGAAGAACGTTGATTGTGTCCACCGTTCCCGAGAGCCGCGCGACCTCCAGCGGAAACGTGTAGAACGGCTCGAGACGGCTGGCGTGGGAAAAAACCGGGGAAGAAAGCGGCGTGCCGCAGAGAATGACGCGATTGTGGGTTTGCATTTCATCCATTTGTAACACCTCGCCATAGCCTATTCACTCGCCGGGGACAAAATGCCTTGTTTCTTTGACGCGCGTGTGATATGATGCAGACATCAATAAGAAGGAAAGGCAGAACATCATGGATATAAAAGACATTCTTGCCCGCTGCGACCATACGCTCCTCCGCACCGACTGCACCGCCGCGGAGATCCGCGCTCTGTGCGATGACGCGATCCGTTTTGGCTGCGCCTCCGTGTGTATCCCGCCCGCGCATGTGGCGGGAGCCAAGCGGTATGTAAACGGACAGATGAAGATCTGCACCGTCATCGGCTTTCCGAACGGCTACAACACCACCGCCGCCAAGGTCTTTGAGACCGAGGACGCCGTGAAAAACGGCGCGGACGAGATCGATATGGTCATCAATCTCGGCATGGTGAAGGACAAGTGCTGGGACATGCTGCTTGACGAGATCGTCCGCATCAAGGCGGCGTGCGGCGGAAAGCTCCTCAAGGTCATCATCGAGTGCTGCCTGCTCACGGACGAGGAAAAGATCAAGCTCTGCGAGATCGTCTCGGCGAGCGGCGCGGAGTATATCAAGACCTCCACTGGCTTCTCGAAGGGTGGCGCGACGTTTGACGACGTGGCGCTCATGCGCGCGCACTGCGCTCCCTCCGTCAAGGTCAAGGCCGCAGGCGGCATCTCGTCCGTCGAGGATGCCGAACACTTCATCGAGCTCGGCGCGGAGCGCCTCGGCACGAGCCGCATCGTGAAGATCGCCAAGCAGCTCGAAGCGGAAAAAACGGAATAAAAAAGAAACGGGAAAGAAACGATTCTTTCCCGTTTCAGTCTGTCGAAAAAGTCCGGCTTCGGCCGGGCTTTTTCTACAGGCTGAGAATGCTTTGTGTATTCTCAAGGGCTTTGACGCGGTATGAGGGAATTTCCGCCCGGCAGAACCGCGTGTGCCTTTGTCGATCGATGTAAATCAGGGTAAATGTAAAAATTATAAGCCGACAGGCAAAGGAACAGAAGCCATAAAGCTGCGCCGATCCACGATATGATTTTTTTCATTGGAATCCCTCATCTTTCCTGTTCGTTCTTTATCTTGCCGCATATTCCTGCAGATAGCGGGCGCGTGCCGGGTGACGGAGCTTGCGAAGCGCTTTCGCTTCAATTTGACGGATACGCTCACGCGTAACGAGAAACGATTCGCCGACTTCCTCCAGCGTCCGCTCGCGCCCGTCGAAAAGACCGAAGCGCATGCAGATGACAGTGCGTTCCCGTTCCGTAAGTGTTGAGAGCGCTTTTCTCATATCTTCGCTCAATGCGTTCATGAGTGTCCTGGATTCGGGGGCGGCATCTTCGCTGACGGCGAGAAAATCGCCGACGGTGCTTTCACCGTCCTCACCGACAGGCGCATCGAGGGATACCGTGTCAGAGATCAGCTGCGAAAGCGAACGAACGCGTTCGGTATCGCAGCCGATGTTAGCGGCGAGCTCCTCAACGGTCGGCTCACGTCCAAGTTCAAGCGTGAGCCGCTGGAGTGCCGTGCGATATCGGTTCAGCGTTTCATGCATATGTACCGGAAGCCGGATCGTACGGCTCTGGTCAGCAATCGCTCGCGTAATGGATTGGCGTATCCACCACGTTGCATAAGTCGAAAATTTGAAGCCGAGATGTGGATCAAACTTCTGCACGGCCCGCATCAAACCGAGATTCCCCTCCTGGATAAGATCAGAGAGTGGGAGACCGCGATTTACATAGCGCTTGGCGATCGAGACGGACAGCCGCAGTTTGCCTCGATCATCCTGTTCCGCGCCGCCTCGCTCCCCGCGGCGGCGGCCGCAGCAAGCTCGACTTCTTCCTCCGCTGTCAGCAGCGCATGCCTTCCGCTCTCCCGAAGGTAAAGCCCGAGAGAATCTGTAATGTCACCCGTTTCCGCGGCGTTTTCTGCATCTGCTAACGCTTCTTCGCTGATCTCTTCCACGGCCCGAAGCTCGTCTGCGCTCGGCGCTGCGAGACCATCGGTTCCCGTTTCTGTTATTTGCTCCTCCATATTGCGTCCTCCGATCGTTTTTTTCAGGGCCCTCTATTTTTATTATATCATTTTGCGTATGGTGTTATGTAAACCAACGAGCATTTACGACAAAATTTACAGTTTCTTAACTTTTTCAAATCGCCTTGATTTTGTAAAGCAGGGGGAAAAACAGGGGGGAAAGAGAAGATTTTCTTTTCGCTTTCTCTTGACATTTCTGTTTCCGGCAGCTATAATATCCCTGCTTAAAAGAAAGCAGATCGTTTCCGGTCTCACCCGGCCGCCCAGGGCGCGCCGCGGTCAACATTTTTCGGCTCTGTCTTATATGGGGGCCGGAGTGTGTGCGGATGCGGTTTGCGTATCCGCTTTTTTGCATGCATGGAAAGGCGCGACAGCGCCGGCGACTTATTTGGAGGTGTTTAACGATCGCTACCCAGAATCATTTGCTCAACGAAGAGATCCGCGAACCGGAAGTTCGCCTGATCAGTGAAGAAGGCGAGCAGCTCGGCGTTATGTCCGGCGAGCAGGCGCTCCGCATCGCTGAAGAGCGGGAGATGGACCTTGTTCTGATCTCTCCGCAGGCAAAGCCGCCCGTGTGCAAGATCATGGACTACGGCAAATTCCGCTTTGAGCAGACCAAAAAGGAAAAGGAAGCCCGCAAGAATCAGCGCATCATTGAAATCAAGGAGATCCGCATGTCCCCGGGCATCGGCGAGAACGATTTCAATACCAAGCTGAAAAACGGACAGAAATTCCTCCTGGACGGCGACCGGCTGAAGGTCACGGTGCGTTTCCGCGGCCGTGAAATGGCGCACACCAACATTGGCGAGCAGCTTCTCACGAACTTTGCCGCCCAGTGTGCCGAGATCGCCACCATGGACAAAAACCCCAAAATGGAGGGACGGAATATGTTCATGTTCCTTTCCCCCAAGGCCCCCGACAAACAAGCAAACAAAAAGTAAAGGAGATATTCCGAGATGCCGAAACTGAAATCGCACAGCGGCGCGAAGAAGAGATTCAATCTCACCAAGACCGGCAAGGTCAAGCGCGCCCACGCTTTTAAGAGCCACATTCTCAACAAGAAGAGCACCAAGCGCAAGAGAGGCCTCCGTCAGGGCGCCTACGCGGACGCCACCACCGCGCCCACGATCAAGCAGATGATTCCGTACAAATAAGGAGGACTGAAAGATGGCCAGAGTCAAAGGCGCGATGATGACGCGCAAGAGAAGAAATAAAAAGCTGGGTCTTGCCAAGGGTTATTGGGGAAACAAGTCCCGTCACTATAAGATGGCTAACCAGCAGCTGATGAAGTCCGGCCGTTACGCTTATGTCGGCCGCAAGCTCAAGAAGCGCGACTTCCGCCAGCTGTGGATCACCCGTATCAGCGCCGGCTGCAAGATGAACGGCATGAACTACTCCACCTTCATGCACGGTCTGAAGAAGGCCGGTATCGATATGAACCGCAAGATGCTCTCCGAGCTCGCGATCCACGATGCCGCCGCTTTCACCGCTCTGTGCGAGAAGGCCAAGGCGAGCCTTTAATTTCACACAACGATAAAAACACGCTGTTTCTTACCGAAACGGCGTGTTTTTTCGCTGTTGCTATTTCCCGGTTCCTGTGGGATAATAGAGTAAATGAGGGAAATAAGGAGGAATCCGTCCATGGCATTCTGCACGAACTGCGGTGCAAAGCTCGCTGATGACGCGAAATTCTGCACCGAATGCGGTGCAAAGGTTGAACCCCTGCCGATCGAACCGGCCACCGAACCGGTAACGACTCCGGCGTCCGCGAGCGACGCGGCTCCGGCGAACGACTATACCCGGCCTGTGAGCGACTATACTTACACTCCGCCGTCGAACGGCTATACCTATACCCCGACCGGGCAAAACACCGCCTCTTCCGGCTCATACTCGCCGGAAATTCCACGCAATACCTATTCCTATGACCCCGCCGCGGCCAGCACCGGCGGCACGCAGCCGCCGCGCCCGCCGCACGATATTCCCGGCGGCAGCCAGCCGCAGAAGAGAAAGATGTCCTTCCTGCCGTTTTTGCTCATCGCCATTGGTGTTGCGGCGCTTGTGTTCCTGCTGATCGGCGTCTTCGGAAACCGCAGCGGCGATGTGTACAACGCGGTCTACGGCAAGATCGGTCTGCGCACCGTCGCAGCCGAGGATATGTGGGAAGACGGTTTCCGCATTGAGCTCTTCTCCAACGGAAAATGCCGCGCCACGGTCGGCGACGAGACGGAGACCTGCCGCTATGAGCTCGATGATGACGGCAATATCGACGTACTGCTCTATGACGCCGAGATGCACGGCACGCTCAGCGGCGATGTGATCGTCTTTGAAAACGTGTTTGACTCCGGCATGGATCTCTACTTCGTCCGCGAAGGAGGATCGATCCCGGCGGAAGGCTCGAAGCCGGTGGGCGGGCAGACGACTGAAACTCCGGCTGAAGCTCCGGCTGATACCGGCTCGGACTATGCCTGGTGGGATGGTGACTGGTACGGCTGGTGGGTCATCTATGAAGGCGGCGGAGAATATGCCGATCTGGAGTCTTATTGCTACGATGCCTGCGCCACGATCTCTGTACATGGTGACACGGGCCTCGTGGATCTCTGGGACGAGGACTGCGCGGAAGGCATGAACATCGGCTATATCGATGTGGCCTTTGAGCCGGGTACGACGGACAAGGGCCGCATGGTCTCCGTAAGCGGGGATTTCTACGACGATGAGATCGCCGCGAGAGACTGGGTCGTTGACCCCGGCGACTCGATCGTCAGCCGGTTTGACTCCATGATCCTGATCGACGGCATGTACTATGAGGACGGCAACAGCTCGAACTGGATCCATTATTATGTGTTTCTTCGCCCGTGGGGCATGAGCTGGGAGGACGTGCGCAGCGACTCCTGCTATGATATGCCCTATGACAACATGTTGCCGCTCGGTTACGACAGCTGGTATGTGCCGCATATGAATGACGCCATGCCGTCATATATCGATCTCGATCGCGGCGAAGCCGCCTGACAGAACAACACGCAAAGACGGAGCAGGGAAGACCCGCTCCGTCTCTGCCTGTCGAAAAAGCCTCGCAGAGTTTGCGCCCGCAGGCGCAAATAGAGTTTTAATCATTTTCTCCGGCGACATGTGCGTCGGAGAAAATACATTCCGGCTCGCAAACGTGCGAGTTGTGCGCCGTTGGCGCACAGCGAGTGCGCTGCGGCGAGCCGCGGCCTTTTCAAACGAGAGCCCAACGAAGTGGGTCTCGTTTGAGAGCTTGTCAAAAATACTTTTTTGACAAGCTCAGACGGAGCAGGGAAGACCCGCTCCGTCTTTTTTTACCGGTTGTCATCCGGCACCGGACGGTGTAAAATGCCAGATATGGAAACAACGGAGAAAAAGAAAATAACGTTCCGGTCGCTCTGGAGGCTGTGTCCGGCGCGCCATGCGGTGCTGCTCATTTCACTCGCGTGGCTCGCGGCGTACTTTCTGCTGCGCGAAAACAGGGCGGTGATGAACTTTCTTTGCAAAGCGCTCGTGCGCCCGTGGCACGCCTTTGCGGGAAGGCTCTTTTCCGCCGTGCCGTTTTCCGTGACGGAGTGGGTCATCCTCTTCCTTGCGGCGCTCGGCGTCGTGCTGCTCGTCCTTCTGATCGTGCGGCTCATCCGGCGGCGGTGGGTGAAGGCTTACCGCACGGGGATGACGATCCTTTCCGTCTCGGCGGCGATGTTTGCGCTCTTCTGTCTCTGGTGGGGCGTGCTGTATTATTCCGACAGCTTCACCGAACAGGCGGGGCTGGAACGGCGCGATATCTCCGTGCAGGAGCTGGAGACCGTTACCCGATATTTCGCTGAACAGGCGAGCTCGGCGGGCGAGCATGTAGAGCGCGGCGAAGACGGCGTGTTTTGTGCCGACAAGAGCGACATCTTCCGCCGTTCCCCAGATGTTTACGGGGGCGCGGAGCAGATCTTCCCGTGCCTTGCTGCCCCGGCGGTGAGGGCAAAGCCCGTGCTGCTCTCGCGGCTTTTGAGCTATATCCGTTATACCGGCTTCTTTTTCCCCTATACGGCGGAAGCGAATCTCAACGCCGATTCGCCCGCGTGCCTGCTGCCGTCCACGATCGTGCACGAGCTGGCGCATCTGCGCGGCGTTGCGCGCGAGGACGAGGCAAACTTCTGCGCCGTCGTCGCGTGTCTGGAAAGCGGCGACGAGGATTACCGCTATTCCGGCGCGCTGCTTGCCTATATCTATCTCGGAAACGCCCTCTACCGCGCCGACTACGACGCCTGGCGCGAGGTATATTCCACGCTCAGCGAGAACGTGCGCGCCGATCTGCGCGCGAACAATGACTACTGGGCGCGGTTTGAAACGCCCGCGGCGGACGTGTCCGAAAAGGTGTATGAATCGTTTCTGCAAACTTACGGCGACGACCGCGGCATGCAGAGCTACGGCGCGTGCGTCGATCTTCTGACGGTATATTACTTAGACACGGAATGAGGGGCTCCTTTGTGCAAAGGGAGCTGTCAGCGATGCTGACTGAGGGATTGCAAACTCCGAAACTTTGGGAAACTTATAGAAAAAGGCTTCTCCCCAATTGAGGGAGAAGCCTTTTATAGAGTCGCCTTATCAAATATCGAGCCTGCAAGAGCCATATAGAGTCGCCTTATCAAATATCGAGCCTGCAAGAGCCATATAGAGTCGCCTTATCAAATATCGAGCCTGCAAGAGCCAGCGCACTTATGGCAATGATAACAGCTATGCCAGATCCGATCAGTCCAATCAGGCTGCAGACGAAGCCGCCTGTCCGAATTCCCTCCGTGTTACCAGCTTTTTTTGCCTGACCAGCCAATACGAGACCGATTATGCCGAGTATAATGCCAACCAGAGCTCCAACCCCAAAAAACCAGCAGACGATTGCACAAATTCCTAAAACAAGCGAGGCTACGGCTTTGCCGTGCATGACAGAAGTTTCCATTGCGATTCTCTCCTCTGTTTATATTGTGTTTACATTATACAGTTGAGAACGGTAAAAAACAACTGTGCAATATATATCACTTCTTGTGCAGGATGATGAAAATGCCTCTCCTACAAGGATGAAATTTACCTTGTCAAGAGAGGCCAAAATGGGTTTATTCCAGCGCTAAGCCCCAGTAGATCGGCTCCGCGCCGTTGAGCCCCATGAGAAACGGCTCGTCGCCCGCGCGCGCGGGGAGCGCTTCACACACGCGTCCGTCGTCCATGGCGTAAATATCGCCGTGCTCGCCGCAGAAAAACTCCCCGGTAACGGAGAAGAGCTTGAGAATCCCGTCGCTGTACTTTGCGTGGGGGATACCGTCAAGCCACACCTCGCGGCGTGCGCGGAATTCCTCCGCCGTGATCTTCCGGCGAACAGCAGGAAGCGGCACGCTTGAGCGGTAGGATACCGTTCTGGCGCGCATCGTGAGCGCGTACCAGCACCGAAGCGTCGCGCTCGCCGGGCAGAGATACGCCGGCTCGCCTCCCGCAGCGGCGAACACCACCGCCCGGCCATAGCCCCGGCCGCGATACTCCGGTCTTGTCGCTACGGCGAAAATGTACCGGACGGCGCCGAACGGCACGGCGTACGCCGCGGCGACGACGGAACCGTCTTCCTCGATCACGCTCGCCATGCCGGGCTGGTAGACATTCTGAAAGAACGCGTCGATATATTCGTCCGTATCGCCGAACACCTCGCGCCAGAGCGCCTTGAGCGCATTCTCGTCGCCCTTGCGGGACGGACGCGGCGTCATGCTTCGTCCCCCTGCCAGAGAGCGGTGAATTTATCGATCATGAACATCGGATACCATTCCTCTTTCGCTTTTCGCAGACCGGGGATGCCCATATCTTCCTCACGGTTGAGATACCGGATCTCCGGGAAATCCTTTTGCAGATGGCGGGCAAACTCCCGCGCGATCATCGGATACGCGCCGGGAAGATCGTCGGGCGCTTTTTCAAAATGGACGTCGATCGTGTCGCTGCCGAGCCGTTCCCCGGCGGTGAACGCCGCCGGGTTGCCGTCGGCATAGAGAATGCCGCCGGTCATGCCGAGCTCGTCCCAGTACTGAAACATCCGCTCGATCGCCTCGTTTTCCTCTGCATTGCCGCCGTTCTTTTCGGCGTCCCAGCTTTGGAGAAGACTGCGGCAGTCGTCAAATCCGGCGGGAGAGAGCGCTTCATAGCGCCAGTCGTGCGCTGCCTCAAAGCGGTTGCAGAAATTGCGCTTGCCGTGGAGCTTCTTTCCGGAGAGCGTGGCGAACGATTCAACGGAATAGATATAGTCCGCGTCGTCCCGGGCCTCAAAAAACCGGAACCGTCCCGGCAGAGCGGCCTCGAGCGCGGCGCGCTGCGGCGCGGTCACGCCTTCCAGATAGAGCGGCCGCCCCTGCTCCGCGGCACGCGCGCGGAGCGCGTCAATGGCGGGGACGAGATCGCCCCGGCCGGAGGGGTAGGCGTAGAAAGCGCCCTTGGAGCAAAGGTATTCAATGCCCAGCCGCTCGCCGAGAACGGCAACATTGCGGCGGCAGAGAATGTCCCAGAGAAATACGTTTCCGAAGCTGTCCGAGGAGCTTTTGGAGTTTTCCCGGGAAAGCGCTTCGTCAAACAAAGGCTTGTGCTGCAGCCCAACGGGCTGAAATTCACTCATAAAAATGACCTTTCCGTTTGTTAGTTTGTTATTTATAGAGCCGCTCGCAGACGCGCTTTGCCTCGCTGCGCAGGGATCGCAGGTCGGCGAACGTCTCCGGGCGTTTGGTGATGTCGCGCAGCAGCGCGGACGGATGGTAGATCGCCATGGCGCGGGCGCTTTCAATGTCGAACCACTGCCCATGCTCGCGGGTGATGCGAAAGTCCGGCTTGATGACCGCCATCGCGGCAATGCGCCCGAGACAGACAATGAGCTTCGGACGGATCAGATCGCGCTGCGCGTCCAGCCAGTGACGGCACGCCGCCTGCTCTTCGTTGAGCGGGTCGCGGTTGTGCGGCGGGCGGCATTTGACGATGTTCGCAATATATACGCGCGAACGGTCGAGATCGATCATTTCAAGCATATCGTCGAGCAGCTTACCGGCGGGGCCGACGAACGGCTCGCCCTGCAGATCCTCCTGCTCGCCCGGACCCTCGCCGATGAACATCAGCTCGCTCTCGGGATCGCCGACGCCGAAAACGACGTTGTGCCGCCCCTGCGAAAGCGGGCAGTCCCGGCAGGAGAGACATTCTCTTTGCAGTTTGTCCATCGCTTCCATGATCATCACACTCCATATAGAAGCATGTTATCACGCTTCGATAGAAAAGGCAACGCCGGATTCGCTCTCACGGAGCTGGCGGTACTTTTTTTTGATCAGAACAACGGGAATGACGGCGGTGAGGATATCGGATGCCGGCATGGAGCAAATAACACCGTCCGGCCCAAACCAGACGGGGAGCAGCGAGCGGCAGCCGCCGAAAAAGCAGAGCGGCGGGACGGTATAGCCCGTCCCGCCGCTTGCGTTTTGCTCGGGTGTGTTTAATTGATAAATGGGAATTTACGTGGCTTATACAAACGGGAGACTTCCCAGCACAATCTCAGTTTCAGCGTCCACAACACAACGGATATTCTCAAAAACAACAACAATATCGCTGCTGTCAATTAGTTCCTTCTTCATTTCATCTTCGCAATACACATATTTCATCCATTCCTCGCCAAGCAAAACAGCTTTTTTCATTTCACCTGTTTCATATCCCAGATTTTCTGAAAAAACTTTACAATTCTGGATGATGTTGTCATTCACCTCTGCCGGAATAGCATTTGGAAAATCATCCTGCATGGATGAAGTATACATTTCTGGTTCACTCACAGTTCTGTTGTTGCAGCCAACCAAACCCAACACACAAAAGAATGTTAAAGCAAATGCTATCAGCCTTCTCATATAATCGCGCTCCTTTCTTAGATTCCAATGTATTCATCAACTTTCAATTTAATTTTAGCACGGTTTTGTGAATATTTCTATCACTTTTGTACCTCGCAGACAAAAATTCTCATCCGTTCCGATTTCGCGGCGTTCACTGTCGGCTTTTGCGGGGCTCCGCGCCCCGACCCCCGATCTTAAACAAAGAACAGAATGCAGCCCTTACAGCGCGGGAAAACGTGTGAATATGGAGTATTTACCCCTGCCCCTAAAAGCGCCTCTTGACTAAGGGTTTTCGCCGAAATGCAAAGAGAGACGCCGTGAGGCGTCTCCCTTTGGGGATGCGGTTATATTAAGAGAGGCGGAAACATCACACTTTGAAGTCCACAGAGGTGGAACCCTTGTCTTCCTGCACGAACTCGTAGTCCTTGCCGGGCAGGATGGCGTTGAGCGCGATACCGACGATGGAGGCGACGGCGAGACCGGAGAAGCTCACGATGCCGATCTTGATGGGGGCGGTGTAGGTGATGCCGATCGCGAGGACGAGGATGAGCGCGGCGATGATGATGTTGCGGGTGTTGGAGAAGTCCACGTTGTTTTCTACAACGTTGCGCACACCGACCGCGGAGATCATGCCGTAGAGGACGAGGGACACGCCGCCGATAGTGGCGGTGGGCATTGCGGAGACGAGAGCGGCGAACTTCGGGCAGAAGGACACGACGACCGCAAATACCGCAGCGATGCGGATGACGGCGGGGTCGTATACACGGGTCAGGGCGAGAACGCCGGTGTTTTCGCCGTAGGTGGTGTTGGCGGGGGCGCCGAAGAGCGCGGCGAGAGAGGTCGCAAGACCGTCGCCGAGGAGCGTGCGGTGGAAGCCGGGGTCGACCATGTAGTTTTTCTCAACCGTAGAGGAGATGGCGCAGACATCGCCGATGTGCTCGACCATCGTGGCGAGAGAGAGCGGGACGATCGTGAAGATGGCGCTCACGAGAAGACCGGCGTTGAAGTCGGCGTTGCCGAAGAGGGAGAACACGGTGCGCTCGCCGTGAACGGGCAGGCCGATCCACGCAGCTTCGCTGACGGTCTCGACAACATGGGCGCGGGCGGCGGGGTCAATGATCAGCGCGAAGACATAGGAGCCGAGAACACCGAGCAGGATGGGGATGATCTTGGTCATGCCCTTGCCCCACATGTTGAAGCCGATGACGATCGCAATGGCGACGACGGCGACGAGCCAGTTGGCAGAGCAGTTGGTGATCGCGGAGGAGGAGAGCGTCAGGCCGATGGCGATGATGATGGGGCCGGTGACGATCGGGGGGAAGAAGCGCATGACTTTCTTCACGCCGAAGGCCTTGAAGAGCGCGGAGAGGACGACGTACATGAGACCCGCCGCCGCGACGCCGACGCAGGCGTAAACGAGAAGCTCGGGTTCCTTGTTGGGGGCGATGGCCTGATAGCCGCCGATGAACGCGAACGAGGAGCCGAGGAACGCGGGGACTTTGCCCTTGGTGAGCAGATGGAAGAGCAGCGTGCCGAGACCGGCGAAGAGCAGCGTGGTGGCAACGTCCAGACCGGTGAGCGCCGGGACAAGGACGGTCGCGCCGAACATTGCGAACATGTGCTGCAGTCCGAGCACCAGCATGCGCGGCGTGCCGAGGGCGCGCGCGTCGTAAATGGGTTCAGATCCGATTTGTTTCTTTGTCATAATCGTTCTCTCCTTATAAAAATTTATTCTTTCTCATAAATGGAAACGCCCGTTTCGCCGTCGCACTCGGCGAGGCGCACCGCGACGATTTCGCGCAGGGAGGTGGGGATGTTCTTGCCGACAAAATCCGGCTTGATCGGAAACTCGGCGTGGCCGCGGTCGATGAGCGAAAAGAGCTGGATGCGTGCCGGACGGCCGAGAGAGATGAGCGCATCGATTGCTGCGCGGGCGGTGCGGGTCGTAAAAATAACGTCGTCACAGAGCACAACGGTCATCCCCTTTACATCAAAGGGAATGTGTGTGTCCGAAACGACGGGCGCATCGGCAACGAGCGTGAGATCGTCCCGATAAAGCGTGATATCCAGTTTTCCGACCGGGACGCGGGTGCCCTCGATCTTTTCAATGTTTTTCGCCAGACGCTCGGCGAGAGGGATGCCGCGGGTCTTGATGCCGATGAGACAGAGATTTTCGGTGCCGTGATTCTTCTCGATGATCTGGTGGGCGATTCGCACAAGCGTCCGCTCCACGGCGGCTTCGTCCATGATCTGCGCTTTGAAGTTCATAGCGTTCCACATCCTTTCCGGCATTTTGGCAACAAAAAAACCTTGACCGGCAAATCCGGACAAGGCGCAGCGACACGGCATAAAGATACCATGATCCCATCTTACGACGCCTTGCCGGCAGCTCTGTACCGACTTAAAGAGGTCTTTTCTGGCGTGTATACTATCATGCCCTGCTTCATCTGTCAACGGGGAAATGCACAAATAACCGGATCAAAGCGGGAATATTTTCTATCGAGCGCATCGGATCGGACGGGGGAAAGGCCGTTTAGAGGCTTGCATTATCCGTTGAATGTATGATAATATACATCGGTGTATGATAATATACACAAGAAAGATTCTCTATTTTCAATTCCGAGGAAAGGACACGGACAACTTATGGGAGTTTATGTAGTCACCGGCGGCTCCGGCGGCATCGGCGGCAAGACAGTAGAAATTCTGCGCAGCCAGGGACATGAGACGATCAACGTCGATTTGAAAGGCGGGGATATCAACGCCAACATTGCCACCAAGGAGGGACGGCAGGATGTGATCGATAAGATCTACGAGCGGCACCCCGAGGGGATCGACGGCCTGATCTGCGTGGCCGGCGTCGCTGGTACCTGCGGCGATATGAAGCTGATGTTCTCGCTGAACTATTTCGGCGTCACCGGTCTGGCCTACGGTATCTATGACCTGCTCAAAAAGAAGGGCGGCAGCTGCGTGGTCATCGTATCGAACACCATCTCGCAGGGGGGCGTTCACATGGATCTCTGCGATATGCTCAACTATGCCTGCAACCAGGACCGGAACGAAGCCCGCATTCTCTCCATTCTGGAGCAGTATGACGGCTCCAATATGACCATGGCGCAGGGCCTGTACGCCACGACCAAATACGCGCTGGCCCGCTGGGTACGGCGCGTCTCCGCCAGCTGGGGCGCCAACGGCGTGCGCATCAACGCGGTGGCTCCCGGCAACGTCCGGACGCCTCTCACCGCCGCCATGGGCGACCGCGCTACGGCGGCGCTGGCGGGACTTCCCATTCCCATCAACTATCAGACCGGCGACCAGCTGCTCGACCCCGTGGACATCGCCAATGTGCTGGTGTTTCTGGTGTCCCCGGCGGCTCACGGCGTCAACGGCAACATCATGTTCGTAGACGGCGGCACCGACGCTCTGCTCAACAGCGAAAAAGTTTACTAAGGAGGCGAAACCCATGACTTTGATTCGACAGTATGTGGACGCTCTGCTCGACCAGGACGCGCTGGCTTTGAGCAAGCTCTTTTCTCCCACGGCCATTTTCGTTGACCACTGCCCACGCGATGCGGGCAAGCCCCTGGTCAGCACCTACGGCCCTGAGGCCATCGATATGTTCTACCACAACCGCTTCCTGTTCCGCCACTTCCGCATCACCGATGCCCGTATCGTCAGCGACACGCAGGCCTACTACTATGCCGTCTATGACGGCTATCATGTCCGCGCTCTGGCCACCATCACGGAATTCAGCTCCGACGGCCTGATCGAACGGCTGGTCGTAAGACCGGCATAAGATCCCGGCGAGCCATTCTGTAAATCGAATAAGACAAGTTCGCGGCGGCGTCTCTTTTGAGACGCCGCCGTTTATCCGCAAAAAACGCGTTTTTGGGCTTGCATGTATATATGTGTATATTATAATGGGTTTATACGTTTTCCCGAAGAAAAAGATATAGGGAGGGTAAATCTATGGTAGCGGTTATTATTATTGCAGTGATCGTAGTGCCCGTAGTGGCGTATTACATCGGAAAGGAATTTGAGTATATCGCGAACGAAAAGGGGTATACAAGCAAGAAGTATTTCTGGTGGACGTTCCTGTTTGGCGCGGTCGGTATCTCAATGGTCATCGCGCTGCCTGATCGGCGCGGCGGAACGGGCGCGGCGTCCAGCGGTCTGCCGATGAGCGACGACGAGATCCCGGAGATTTGAGGTGCGGACATGAGTGAGAGATATACGCGCCTCTTCGCACTGGAAGAAAATCTGTATTCCGAAGGTTCCCCAATCGTCATTTCCGCGGGTGCATTGCTCAAAGATAACCGAACCGGAGCGGTGCTTGCCCAGCTCAAGATCAAAAATATCAGCCGCAAGGTGATAAAAGCCGCCATTGTCTGTCTTACGGCATACGACGCCTTCGGCAAGATCATAGACGGCACGGTGGAAAAGGAATATCTTGATCTGGCGGTCGAGCGGGACGCGGAATTCGGTCAGAAGGTGCTCATCCCGCTGCCAGACGCGGCGTCGCGTGCCTTTACCGCCGCAGTCACCTGTGTCGGCTTTGCCGACAATACCGTCTGGAACTACGCCGGGGAAGAGCAGACGGCTCTGCCGCACCCGAAGCTTTTTGCTGAGACGCTTGGCGAGAGCGAACTTGTGAAGCAGTACCAGATAAAATACGGCGTCAGAGCAAAGGTGTTCCCGGAAGCATATAAGGATGTCTGGTTTTGCGCGTGTGGTGCGCTGTGCCGTGCGGATGAAGGCCTCTGCCACACCTGCGGAAATAAAAGATCGGAGTTGCTGTCGTTTGACCGCGAAGCGCTGACGGCAGAAAAGGATAAGCGGCTGGAGAAGGAAGCCGCCGCACGGAAAAAAGCCGAAGAGAAGGCCGAAGCCGCTCGCAGAAAAGCGGAGGAGGAGAGAGCCGCGGTGGAACGGCTCAAGGCTGAAAAGAAAGCCCGAAGAGTAAAAAAGGCCAAAAGGACTGCAGCAATTGGGATTCCGACCATTTGTGTATGTGTCGCGTTTGCGATGCTTCTGACTCAGGTGATTATTCCCGGATACAGAAAACGGGCTGTCAAAGAGGCTTTAATTAATGCCAATGTCGGAGACACGATCGTGTTTGGAAAATATGAGCAGGATAATGATTTTTCCAATGGAAAGGAAGCAGTTGAGTGGATTGTACTGGCGAAGGAAGAAAACAAACTGCTTGTTATCAGTAAGTACGCGCTGGATTGTCAGCTGTATGACACTGAGGATGCGCAGGTTGGGTGGAAAAAATGCTCGCTCCGTCAATGGCTGAATCAGAGTTTTTTCGATGCGACTTTTTCTGAAGAAGAGAAAATAGCTATATTAGTGGGAGATATTCCGTACTCCAAAACAGGTTCCAACAAAGTGACACAGGATAAAGTGTTTCTGCTGAGTGCGATAGAAGTGAAGACGTATCTTGACACCGACAGCGCAAGAGAGTGTGAAGCAACAGAATACGCCGTCTCCAGCGGGGTGGCGGTTGCCAGAAACGGCAAATGCTGGTGGTTGCTCCGGCCGAGCGGAGAATGGATAGTGGAGTTACCAAGTGTCGGAATTAACGGTCAAATTGTTGGCAGCAGCTTTTACTCAGGCAATAGTGCCGTCCGTCCCGCCATGTGGATCGATTTGGGCACTTAAAAGGCTCCCTCCTTGAGGGAACTGTCAAGCGAAGCGAGACTGAAGGAGAGAAAAGGTAACTTTTCCGCGCGGAATATCTCTCCCTCCGTCTTTTGACTATGGCAAAATCCAGCTCCCTCCTCAGATGGAGGCAATCAAAACGCAGCAGCTCCATATCACGGAGCTGCTGCGTTTGCGTATCTTAGTCTTTCTTGAAGGAATCCTTGAGCGCGACGGCGCGGTTGAATACGAGATGGCCGGGGGCGCTGTCCTTGTTGTCTGGTGCAAAGTAGCCGAGACGGAGGAACTGGAAGCGGTCGGCAGCGGCGCAGTCCTCGAGCGATTTTTCCACCTTGCAGCTGGTGAGAACTTCGAGCGAGTTGGGGTTCAGGCAGTCGATGAAGTCCTTGCCGGGGGCGTCCGGTTCGGGATCGGAGAAGAGCATATCGTAGAGCCGGACTTCGGCGTCGGCGCAGTTGTTCGCGTCTACCCAGTGGATCGTGCCGCGCACCTTGCGCCCGTCGGGCGTGTTGCCGCCGCGGGTCTCGGGGTCGTATTCGCAGAGGATCTCCGCCACGTTGCCGTCCGCGTCCTTCACGCAGCCGGTGCAGCGGACGATGTACGCGCCCTTGAGACGCACTTCGTTGCCCGGATAGAGGCGGTTATACTTCTTGACCGGCTCTTCCATGAAATCGTCCTGCTCGACCCAAAGCGTGCGGGAGAACGAGACCGGGCGCGTGCCGGCGTTTTCGGCGACGGGGTTATTCTCAATATCGAAAAGCTCGGTCTGCCCCTCGGGATAGTTCGTGATCGTGAGCTTCACGGGACGGAGCACCGCCATGACGCGCTTGGCGTTCGCGTTTAAGTCGTCGCGCAGGCAGCTTTCGAGCAGCGAGTAGTCCACCGTGGACGTGACCTTGGAAACGCCGATGCGGTCGGTAAAATCGCGGATGGAGTGCGGCGTATAGCCGCGGCGGCGCAGACCGCAGAGCGTCGGCATCCGGGGATCGTCCCAGCCGGACACGCGGCCCTCTTCCACAAGGCGGCGCAGCTTGCGCTTGCTCATCACGGTATAGTTGATGCCGAGACGGGCAAACTCGATCTGGCGCGGCTTGGACGGCACATCGCAGTTCTCGATGACCCAGTTGTAGAGCGGGCGGTGATCCTCGTATTCGAGCGAGCAGAGCGAGTGCGTGATGCCCTCAAGCGCGTCCTGAATGGGGTGGGCGAGATCGTACATCGGGAAGATGCACCACTTCGTGCCCTGCCGGTGGTGCTCAATGTAGCGGATGCGGTAGAGCACCGGGTCGCGCATGTTGAAGTTGCCGCTTGCAAGATCGATCTTCGCGCGCAGCGTATACTTGCCTTCGGGGAACTCCCCGGCGCGCATCCGCGCGAAGAGATCGAGCGATTCTTCAATCGGGCGGTCGCGGTAAGGGCTGACGGCGGGGTGCGTCGTGTCGCCGCGGTAAGCGGAAAACTCCTCGGGCGTCAGCTCGCAGACGTAGGCGAGACCCTTTTTGATGAGGCCGACGGCGAGCTCGTAGGTCTTTTCAAAGTAGTCCGAGCCGTAGAAAAAGCGGTCGCCCCAGTCAAAGCCGAGCCAGCGGATATCCTCCTGAATGGCATCGACGAACTCGGTGTCCTCCTTGGCGGGGTTGGTGTCGTCCATGCGCAGATTGCAGAGACCGCCGAACTTTTCCGCCGTGCCGAAGTCGATGCACAGCGCCTTGCAGTGGCCGATATGCAGATAGCCGTTCGGCTCGGGCGGGAAACGGGTGTGCACCGTTTTTCCGGCAAACCGTCCGCCGGGGGCAATGTCCTCGGCGACAAAATCGTGAATAAAATTGCTGGATTCTCTGATCTCGTCCATATTGACTCTCTCCATTTTATGAAAGCTGAATGAATGAAAATTATTATACACGTCAACGCTTGAAATTACAACAGAATTATTGGATAATAGAAGAGCTATGAATCTTTCCGCCCTTTGGCGGAACAAACGACAGGAGTATACCATATGAAATATGATGCCGTGATCCTCGGCGGCGGCCCGGCGGCTGTCTCCGCGGCGCTCACGCTGCGCGCGCGAGGGAAGACCGCCGCGATCCTCTCCGGCGGGATCGATGATATCCCGCTCTCCCGCGCAAGCAGGATTACCAATTACCCCGGCTGTCCGGATGTCTCCGGCCGCGCGCTGCTCGAAGCGATGGAACATCAGGCGCTCGACGCGGGCGCGGAAATCCTTCACGGCCGTGCCACGTCGATCGCCCCTCTCGGCGACGGCTTCGGCGTGATCTACGGCGCGGATTTCTGCGAGGCGGAAACACTCATCCTCTGCACCGGCATTGCCGCCGGAAAAGTTTTCCCCGGCGAACAGGAGTTCCTCGGCCGCGGCGTGAGCTACTGCGTCACGTGCGACGGAATGCTCTATCGCGGAAAAAAGGTCTGCGTCGTGGGCTTTACGTCCGATACGAAAGAGGAAGCGGAGCTTCTGCGCACGATGGGCTGCGAAGTTGAAATGTTCACGAGCCGCACGGCGAAGTACGCCGTGCTCGGGCAGGAGCGCGTCACGGCGCTTTCCGTGAACGGCGAAGAGCATCCGTGCGAAGCGGTGTTCATCCTCCGCCCGGCCGCGGCGCCCGATACGCTGCTCGCGGGGCTTGCCATGGACGGCGTGTATGTCGCCGTGGATAAGGCGACGATGAAAACCTCCGTTGCCGGCGTTTTCGCCGCCGGGGACTGTACCGGCAAGCCCTACCAGATCGCCAAGGCCGTCGGCGACGGGAACATCGCCGCGCTCAGCGCCGCGCAGTATATCGAGGAAAGGAGCCGGGAGAAAAAGGCATGAACGAGAGCGAGATCAAATATCTGGAGCTTCTTTCCAAGAGCTTTCCGAGCATCCCCGCTACGGCGGCGGAGATCGTGCGGCTGCAGGCCATTCTGGAGCTGCCGAAAACGACCGAGCACTTCATGAGCGACATCCACGGCGAGTATACATACTTCTCCCATATCCTCAAAAACGCCTCCGGCGCGATCCACGACAAGATCAACGACAGCTTCGGCGATCTTCTCGGCGAGGAGGAGAAAAATTCGCTCGCCCGGCTGCTCTATTACCCCGAGCGGGAGCTTGCCGCCGCAGCGCACTCCGATTCCTGGTACCGCGTGACGATCCACCGTCTTGTGGCCGTCTGCCGGCAGGCGACGGACAAATATACCCGCGTCAAGGTGCGCGCCCGTCTGCCGAAGGAATATGCCTATATTATCGAGGAGCTCATTGACTCCGACGAGCACGATCCCAACAAGCGCAGGTATTTTGAAAGCATCATCAACAGCGTGATCGAGACCGGCATTGCCGACCGGTTCATCGTGGCGCTCGCGAATCTCATCTCCCGCCTGACGGTAAACCAGCTGCACATCGTCGGCGACGTTTTTGACCGCGGCCCTGCCGCGCAGATGGTCATGGACGATCTCATGGACATGCACGGCGTGGACTTCGTCTGGGGCAACCACGACATTCTCTGGATGGGCGCGGCCATGGGAAACCCCGCGTGCATTGCGAACGCCCTGCGAAATTCGCTCAAGTACGGCAACTTTGATATGCTCGAGGACGGCTACGGCCTGAACGTCCGCCCGCTCGCGCTCTTCGCCATGGAGCAGTACGGCGACGATCCCTGCACGAACTTCCTCCCGACGCACGTGACCGACTGCGTGGCGGAAAACAGCGACGTTACCGCCAAGCTCCTCAAGGCTATCACGGTCATCCAGTTCAAGCTGGAGGGCCAGCTCATCCTGCGCCACCCGGAATATAAAATGGACGGACGGCTCCTCCTCGGAGAGCTCGTCCGCTCCGAAGGAACGGTCACGCTCGGCGGCAAGATATACCGCACGAACGACATTTCGCTCCCCACGGTCGATCCCGCGGATCCCTATCGCCTCTCCGAGCGCGAGCAGCAGCTCGTCGATCAGCTCGTTTTGTCCTTCCTGCGCAGCGAGAAGCTGCAGACCCATATCCGGTATCTGCTGGAAAAGGGCGCGATGTACCGCGTGTGCAACGGCAACCTTCTCTACCACGGCTGCATCCCCATGGAGCCGGACGGCAGCTTTACGCGCGTGACGATGGGTGACAAAACATATTTCGGAAAGTCGCTCATGGATGCCTGCGACCGGCTGTGCCGCACGGCGATGTACGACCGCCGTATGGAGAACACCGATCTTCTCTGGTATCTCTGGTGCGGGCCGTATTCTCCACTCAACGGCAAGGACAAGATCGCAACGTTCGAGCGCACGTTCCTCGACGATCCGGAGGCCCGAACGGAGCAGAAAAATCCGTACTACGATCTCTGGAACAGCGGGGAAACGGCGCGCACGATCCTTGCCGAGTTCGGCGTGGACTTCGAGCGCGGCCACATCATCAACGGCCATGTCCCCGTGCGCAAAACGAAGGGCGACACGCCCATCAAGGCCAACGGCAAGTTCATCAACATCGACGGCGGCCTCTCGAAGGCGTACCAGCCCGTAACAGGCATCTGCGGCTACACGCTGGTGTATTCCTCGCACGAGCTGTATCTCGCCGAGCACCAGCCCTTCGACCCGGACACCGCCGCGCGCGAAAGCGCGGACGTGCTCTCCCGGACGATCATGATCGAGCAGTATCCCGACCGGCTTCGCGTGCGCGATACCGACGGCGGCGCGGATGTGGAGCGGCGCATCGCCGATCTCAAAAAGCTGCTCGCGGCCTACCGCAGCGGCCTTGTGCGCACGCCGAGCCGCATGGAGTAAGGCTTGCGTCGATTGACAAGGGCACACGCGGTTCTGCCGGGCGGAAAAGCCCTCATACTGCGTCAAAGCCCTTGAGAATACACAAAGTATTCTCTGCGGCCTT
>ERZ827168.203-NODE-203-length-102757-cov-6.160162_pt1 | contig 102757 bp, 84 predicted proteins | sample MGYA00519868_ERZ827168 | MGnify/ENA primary metagenome ERZ827168 (study PRJEB31778, sample SAMEA3449271) | human gut metagenome | biome: human gut; feature: human-associated habitat; material: faeces | place: United Kingdom | collected 2010/2012 ... | reverse complement strand
TTTGCCGTTTTTCAATTTTTAGTCGTTTTTGCGGAACTTACCTTTACTTTTGAGCTTAAAAGGAAAACCGATAAAAAAATTGATTAACAATGGCGAAAACGCTTGCTAAAATATATTCGATATGATATACTTGAAGTAATCGAATATAAATAATACGGAGAAATAAATAATGCTTGCTAACTTACTTATGGATAATTGGACGCTGAAAATGATCATTTGCGTACCCAGCGTAATATTAGCCGTTCTTTGCGCGATTTTCATTATTATCGTAATAATGCTTCAACCGAGCAATTCGGATGGTATCAGCGCGCTCAACGGTCAGCAGGAAACCTTTTTTGCCGATAAAAAGAATAAGAGCAAAACTTTGGAGAGCAAACTTAAAAGACTCACCGTTATCACGATAGTCGTTATGGCAATCTGTATGGTAGCGTTCTGCGTGGCTCAATTCTATCTTTAATAAGCGGAAAAACAAAGGCGACTTAATCGGTCGCCTTATTTTTTTGCCGAAAATCAAAAGCGAAAAACAAAAAAACAAATATGAGTATTTACGATCAGTTAAAAGAAAAATTCGATAGCGGCGAATGGGACGGCTACACGCGAAAAATGATTTTCGCCGCACTCGGAATAACGTCGCAGTCCGAAAAGAGCATGCTCGGCAGAATTCTTGCCGAACTTCAATTCCGCGGAGTGGTTTATTATATCGACGGAAAGTTTTGCACGCCGTCGTCGGCGGGGTATATCGAAGGAACTCTGCGCGGAAACGAACGCGGATTTGCCTTTTTCACCGCCGCGGACGGAAAAACACCCGATATGTTCATTCCGAACAGAAGCCTTCACGGCGCGTTGCATAAGGACAGGGTTCTGGCGAGAAAAGTCGTATCGGACAGAGGCTCGTCGGACGAGGGCGAGGTCGTCGCGATTTTGGAGCGGGGCGTAACTTCGCTTTGCGGAACTTATTACAGAGAGCGCGATTTCGGATTCGTCCGCCCGGACGATAAGAATTATTTTAAAGATATTTACGTGCCTTTGAAGCGTTCCGGCGGCGCGAAGCCGCGCGAAAAAGTTTTTGTCGAGATTTATAAATTTCCCGAAAACGGCAACCCGGAAGGGCAAGTTAAGGAGATTTTAGGCAAGAGATTCGACCTTAAAACCGAGGAGCTTTCCATAATCAGAAGTTACGGCTATAAAGAGATTTTTCCCTCTGCCGTTATAAAAGAAACCGATAAAATCGGCGACGAGGTTACGGACGAGCAAACGCAGGGCAGAGCGGATTATACGGATCGATTAATCGTTACCATCGACGGCGAAGATTCGCGCGATTTCGACGATGCGGTTGAGGTCCGGAAAAACGAAAACGGAAATTATATGCTCGGCGTTCATATCGCCGACGTTTCGGAATACGTGAAAAGGGGAAGCGCAACGGATAAAGAAGCGTTGAACCGTTCCACGAGCGTTTATTTCCCGGACAGAGTTATCCCGATGTTGCCGGAAAAACTTTCAAACGGCATATGTTCGCTCAACGAGGGCGTGAAAAGGCTGACGATTTCCTGCGTTATGGAAATCGACGCGGACGGCAACGTCGTGGACAAAGAAATAAAACCGTCGGTGATAAAATCCGCAAAGAGAATGACATACACGGAAGTGCAGGGAATAATCGACGGCAAAAAAGAGTATCTCGAAAAATATCCGCAGATTACGCCTATGATTCTCGAAATGCGCGAACTTCAGAAAATTCTCTCCGCAAAAAGAGACGAGCGCGGCAGTATCGACCTCGACGTGAAAGAATCGCATATTTATCTCAAAGGCGACGATATTGTCGTCGAACCGAGGAAATCCGCCGAGGCTTATAAAATAATAGAAGAATTTATGGTCGTTGCAAACGAGTGCGTTGCGGAATACGCTTTTTATCTCGAAGCGCCGTTCGTTTACAGGATTCACGGAAAACCGCTCGCGGAAAAAGCGAAAGCGTTTGCGGATTTCATTTCGGCAATCGGGTTGACGGTAAAGTGGAAACCCGACGAAGTCCGCCCGCGCGATTTCGCGGCGCTTCTCGAAAAACTTAAAGACGAACCGATTTTCCCGGTAGTCAACAAAGTGATGCTGAGAAGTATGCAAAAAGCAAAATATTCGCCTGAGAACGAGGGGCATTTCGGCTTGTCGAGTAAGTGTTATTGTCATTTTACTTCGCCCATAAGAAGATATCCCGACCTTGTCGTTCACAGGGTGTTAAAATTGATTATTGACGGCAAATTTGGTGAGTTAATCGACTTATACGCGGACTTTGTGACGGAAGCGTCGCGGATTTCTTCCGAAAACGAACGCCGCGCGGACGAGGCGGAAAGAGCCGTGGACGATTTATACAAGGCTTATTATATGCGTTCGTTCGTCGGCGAAGAATTCGACGCCGTGATAAGCGGCGTAACCGCGAAAGGGGTTTACAGTCAACTCGAGAACACCGTCGAAGGGTTTACGCCCGTTGAATTTCTGCCGCGCGGAAATTACTCTTTCGACGAAAAAACGTTCTCGCTCGTTTCGGGTAAACGTAAATTTTCGCTCGGGGATAAGGTGAAAGTCGGCGTCGCCGGCGTGGACGAAGCCGAAAAACGCGTGGAACTGATTATTCTTGAAAAGCGTATCGGTAAACTATAATAAATTATAACGGGAAAACCGGGATCTGCGCCTGTTCCGCCACGATTTCCGCGGGTTTTTAATATCAATTATCGCGGATTTATAATATTAATATTATAAAATGCGGGATTTTCCTTGCAAATGAAGCCGATATATGTTAAAATGAACGCGTTATGAAAATAATATCCGAAAACAGAGAGGCGAGATTTGAATATTTTATCGAGGATTCGTTCGAGGCGGGCATCGCGTTGGACGGCGGAGAAGTGAAGTCGATAAAATCCGGAAACGTGAGTTTAAAGGACGCCTATTGTTCGGTGAATAACGCCGAAGTGTTTATTAAAGGTATGCACGTCGCGGTTTACGACCGCGGCGGCGCTTTTAACGTTAAGGACAGTCGGCGCGACAGGCGGTTGCTTTTGCATAAGAGCGAAATAAGGAAACTTATCGGAAAAGTCAACGAAAAGGGCTACACGCTTGTTCCGCTGAAAATTTACCTTAAACAGGCTCTTATAAAAATCGAAATAGGGCTTTGCAAAGGTAAACATACTTACGATAAAAAGCAAACCGTAAAAGAGCGCGACCTTGACAAAGCCGCCCGAAGAGAATTAAAAAATATAAAATTATAAGGCTGAAAATCCTGTGAATAAAGAAAATATGCAGAAGAAAAAATTTATAACCGAGGAAAGGTTGGGGCGTATAGTTCCGGCTCTTTTGTCATCTTTGACGCTTGCGCTTGTCGTGTTCGTGGTTGCGCCGCTCGATATTTTCGGCAGTAATTACGCCGAGTTGGATTTTTCGCTTAAGAATTTTGCCTTTTTTCTGATACTCGGGGCGGTTCTCACCGTGCTTTTGTTCGGCTCGCTCATGTTCTTTTTGCCGCGTAAAGCATACAGGTGTATTTTTGCTTTCACCCTGGCAACCGCCGCGCTTTTTATCATTCAGCAAAACTTTCTGAATTTCGGAATGAATTCGCTTCCCGGCGACAAACTTCCCGGCGAAATCCCGTCGGCAGGCGAGATAATAATAGACCTTCTGGTCTGGATCGTCGTTTACGGCGGCGCGTTTTTCCTTGCAATATGGGTGAACATAAAAGGAGATAAGGGCGACGTAATCAAAACGGTGTCGTTCATCGTCTCGTTCGCGCTTCTCGCGTCGCAGATAACGAGCCCGATTTTTATCGTGATAAACAGCAATTCCAAGTTTGAAACGAATATCCTCAAAGGCTCTGGCAAAAAAGAAAAAACGACCATAAACACCGAACGCGGATTCAACGAACTTGCGCAAAAAAACAACGTCTTTTATTTCTGTATCGACCGTTTCGACGAGGAATACGCCGAAAAGGCTTACGCCTCAGACAGAGGGATTTTCTCGGAACTGACGGGCTTCACCTGGTATCGGGACAACGTTTCCAATTACGGACACACTTTCCCCGCCGTGGCGAATATGCTCACACAGAAAAAATATAATGCCGACTTAAAACGCGCGGAATTTCTCGATAAAGTCTATAAGGGTGGCGACACTCCGCTCGATAAGTTGAACGAAAACGGTTACGCCGTCAATATTTATACGGTTAAATATTACGCGTTTACGGACGCGAGGCATCTTCCGCAATACGTCGGCAATCTCGCAAAAGCGACGGACGAGAGCAACGAAAGGATTTCTTTCGCCCTGTCCGCTCAACTCGCCGGGTTTTCGCTTTATCGCGCCGCGCCGCTCGTTTTCAAACAGTTTTTCGACACGGGCAGTACGTCGGACGTCAACGGAATAGTCAACAAAAAAGGCGACGACGGTTACGAAGAGTGGATCGGTACGAACAGTCAGGCGGAAACTCTTGCAAAAAACGCTATCACCGTCGGCGATTCCGAAAAAAAATTCGCTTTTATTCATTACGACGGAATGCACGACGTTCTGCAACCTTCCAGTCTGTTTATTCCTTCGATTTTAAGCAGAAATATCGGCGTGGTTAATTCGTTTATAAAAGCGCTCAAAGAAAACGGACTTTATAAGGACTCAACGATAATCATAACGGGCGACCATTCGCGTCCGGTAAACGATATTTCGGGCGTATTAGACGGAAGCGGTAAAGGTCAGCCGCGCAGAACGGCGTTGTTCGTTAAAGCCGCGGGTAGCGACGAGGGCTTTGCGGTTTCCGAGGCTCCCACCTCGCACGAAGATATCTGGGCGACGATTTTTCGTTCGGAGAATATCGGGTATGAAGGTTCGGGCGTGGCGGTGAATCTGCTTTCCGAAGGTCAAAGCCGCGAAAGAACTTACGTCTGGCATACTTATGGAACAGTTCCGCTTAAAGAGTACGTGTACAAAATAAACGGCAAAGCAAGCGTTATTGAAAATTGGAAACAACTTTCAGAATATAGTTTTAACAGATCTTTGATGAGTTAAGGAGAACGGACCGATGTCGACGATACTTTATTATATCAGCGTACCATTCGGATATCTGATGAAATGGTGCTGGATGCTCACGGGTAATTACGGTCTGGCGATTATCCTTTTCACTTTGGCGACGAAAATCGTTCTTATGCCTCTTTCGGTCTGGATTCAGAAGAATTCGATCATAATGGTCAAAATTCAGCCCGAAGTAAATTTTCTTAAAGCCAGAATGCACGGCAATCTCGACGCAATCGCGGACGGGCAGTCCGAAATTTACAAAAGAGAGCATTATCACCCGCTCATTACGATAATTCCGCTTATTCTGCAGGTCGTTTTATTGCTTGCGGTTGTCGAAATTATTTATCATCCGTTCAATTATCTGTTCGGTTTCGGCAAGGAAACGATCGAGGCTCTCGCCGCGGTCGCGGGGCTGGATACGGAATCGTCCACTTGCCAACTTAAAATAATCGGTATGATGCAGACGGGACAGTTCGCAACCCTTCCCGGCGCGGGGGATATCGCGGGGCTTTCGGGAATAATCGAAAAAGCGAATTCTCTCGAACTCGGTTTTCTCGGGTTCAATTTGTCTTACATTCCCGCCGAAACGTGGGGAATTTACGTTATAGTTCCGATTCTTGCGGGCGCGTCCTCGTTCGTTATGTGTTTAACGCAGAACATTTCCAACGTTCTGCAGCACGAACAGGGTAAACTCAATCAGTACGGCATAATGGCTTTAAGCATAGCCTTGTCGCTTTATCTCGGGCTTTTCGTTCCCGCAGGCACAGCTCTTTACTGGATAGCGAGCAATCTTATGTCCATCGGCGTAATGTATTTGCTCAACTGGCTGATAAACCCGAAGAAGTATGTGGATTACAAGGCTCTGGAAGAGAGCAGAAAGGCTCTCGCGGACGCCAAGGCGTTCGGCGCGGTCGATAAAAAAGATCCGCGTTACGCCGAGAATAAAAAACGCGAAAAAGCCGACTACAAGAAATTCAAAGGCATCGCCAACAAACACGTCGTTATTTATTCCGAAAAGAGCGGTTTTTACAAGTATTACAAAGACGTTATCGCGGAATTGCTGAAAAGGTCGAATCTTGCGATTCATTACGTCACCAACGACCCGAACGATATTATTTTTGAGGTAGCGAAGAGCGAACCGAGAATCAAACCGTATTATATCGGACTGAAAAAACTCGTCACGCTGATGATGTTCGTCGAAACGGACATGTTCATCATGACTACGCCCGACCTCAACACGTATTATCTCAAACGTTCGTTTATCAAAAAAGATATCGAATACGTTTATTTCCCGCACGACACTATGAGTTCGTTTTACGGTTTCAAAGAGGGCGCGTTCGATAATTTCGACACGATCTTCTGCTCCGGCGAGCATATCAAAGAGGAAATCCGTAAAACCGAGGAAGTTTACGGGCTTCCCGAGAAAACTCTCGTCGAGTTCGGCTTCCCCCTTTCGGACTATCTCGAAGAAATGGGTAACAAAGCGAACGAAGAGAGAAGAAAATCCCCCAAACCATATAAGCAGGTGCTTATCGCTCCGTCGTGGCAGGGGGACAACCTTCTCGATTCGTGCGCGGACGATCTCATCGCTTCGCTTTACGGCGACGGATATAAGATAATCGTCCGTCCGCACCCGGAATACGTCAAGCGTTACGGCGCAAGGCTTTCCGCGCTGATAGAAAAATACAAGGACGCGGACAAGGATAAACTCGTTTTTGAAACCGACTTTTCTGCTAACGAATCGGTTTATTCGTCCGATATCCTTATCACCGACTGGTCGGGCGTAGGTCCGGAATTCTGTTTCGCCACGAAACGACCGGCGATATTCGTGAACACCAAGCCTAAGTGTGAAAACCCGAACTGGCAGAAAGTCGGCATCGAACCCGTCGAAATGTCGCTGAGAAAAGAACTCGGCGAGGCAATCGGAAAGGGCGAGGCGAAAAACGTGAAAGCCGTCGTCGAAAAACTTCTCGGCGAAGAGGATTTATACGCGAAGAAAATCGCGGAAATTTACGACGGATTCATCTATAATCACGGAACTGCCGCCGAAAACGGCGCGAAGTACATTCTCACGTCGCTTGCGGCGAGGGCAAAACAAAAAAAGGATAAAAAATAAGGAGTTTTACATATGTTGGTAAATTTATTGTATCTCGATCCGGCGGCGACGACCGCCATAATCACTTCGTTGACGGCGATAATCGCGGCGGTCGGCGCATGGTTCATCATCAGATGGAGAAAGATTAAAAAAGGCGTTTCCAAAACGTTGCATATCGACGAAAACGCGAAGAAAGAAGTCGAGGATGATCTCGTCATAACCGACGCGGATATCTTAACGGACGAAAAGTCCGAAAAGGCTGGCGAAGACGTTGCGGCGACGGAAACGGAAGAAAAGAAATAATCGGCGGATAAATCGTAAACGCGAAAGCGATGTCTGAAATATTTTGAAAGAGAGGGCAAAATGGAAAAGAAAACAGCAATAATCATCGGCGCCGGTCCTGCGGGGCTTACAGCCGCGTATGAACTTTTAACAAAATCGGACGATATCGTTCCGATAATTCTCGAAGCGGAAGATTTCGTGGGCGGAATTTCGAGAACGGCGACCTATCACGGCAACAGAATGGATATCGGCGGACACAGATTTTTCTCCAAGGACGACAGAGTTGTGAATCTGTGGACAAAGTTTCTGCCCGTTCAGGGCGCGCCGTCGATAGACGATAAAATTCTCGGCAGAGAAAAACCGCTCGTCGAGGGCGGCCCCGACCCAGAAAAGACCGACGACGTAATGCTCGTCAGGGACAGGCTTTCGAGAATTATTTTTCTCAGAAAGTTTTTCGATTATCCCATCTCGTTAAAGGCTCGCACGTTCATAAATATGGGCCTTTTCCGCACGATGCGGGCGGGCTTCGGCTATATAGGCAGCTGTATTCATAAAAGAAAAGAGGACAATCTCGAAAACTTTTATATCAACAGATTCGGCAAGCCGCTTTACGAAATGTTCTTTATGGACTACACGGAGAAACTGTGGGGCGTTCATCCGCGCGACATTTCCGCGGATTGGGGCGCGCAGAGAGTTAAAGGTTTGTCCATAAGAAAAGCCATCGCCAACGCTCTTTCCAAGCCGTTCCGCAAAAAGACGGACAAGGTTGAAACGAGCCTTATCGAGCAGTATTATTACCCGAAGAAAGGTCCGGGGCAACTCTATGAAGAGATGGCGGACGAAATAGTAAGGCTCGGCGGCAAAATCGTCAGGAATTCAACGGTCAAAAAGGTAGTCGTTTCGGACGGAAAGATAGAATCTCTCATCGCGGACGAAAACGGCGAAGATAAGGAATATAAGGGCGATTATTACGTTTCGTCGATGCCCGTAAAGGACCTTATCGAGGCTATCGGCAAAAAGAACAGCGGCGACGACGTTTATCGTGTCGCGACCGAACTTCCTTACCGCGATTTCATAACGGTCGGGCTTCTTCTCGATAAGTTAAAGGTTAAAAACAAAACGAAGATCAAAACGCTCAACGATATCGTTCCCGATTGCTGGATATACGTTCAGGACAGGGACGTGAAACTCGGGCGTATTCAGATATTCAACAACTGGTCGCCTTATATGGTCGACGACTGCGAGCATAAAGTCTGGATAGGGCTTGAATATTTCTGCTCGGAAGGCGACAAAATGTGGACGGCGCCGGACGATGAATTCATTAAATTCGCCGTGGCGGAACTCGTTAAAATCGGCGTTATCGAATCGGAGGAAAACGTTCTCGATTCCACGATAATTCACGTCAAAAAAGCCTATCCCGCATACTTCGGAACTTACGCGGAGTTCGATAAGGTCAAGGATTATCTCAACGGATTTTCCAACCTCTGGTGCGTCGGCAGAAACGGTCAGCACAGATATAACAATATGGATCATTCCATGGTCACGTCCATGGTTGCGTGCGACGAAATTATCAACGGAATAACCGACAAAACGGAACTCTGGAGCGTCAACACCGAAAAGGAATATCACGAAATCAAAGCCGACGACGAAAAATCGGGCGACGAAGAGAAACAAGCGGAATAAATCGCGGAGGTGAATATGTCTGAAACGATTTTAAACGGGAATTTTCCGGATAACGGTCGAATAAACGTCAAGGAGTATTTCTTCAAGGTCGTAAGGTATATCGGTTTGTTCGCCGCCCTTACGATTATAACCGGAGTGTTTTTTTATCTGCTTAAACCTTATTACGAATTCTGGAACAGAAAAGGCGCGGTTGCTCAGAGTTTTTGCGTCGCCGTTTTTCTCGTTCTCGTCGTGACGGGGATTTATTGTAAAAAAACGGGCAAAATGACGCCCGATTTGCTTTTGAAACTCATTCTCGCCGCGGGGTACGTAATAAGGCTTGCGTATATGCTGTACACGCCCGTTTCCGTCCGTCAGCACGACACCTATAACAGAGCGTTGACGGGACACGAGGCTTACGCCTGGATAATTTATACCACGGGAAAACTTCCGACGACGAACGATTATCAGTTTTATCATCCTCCGCTCAACGCCTTCGTTCAGGCAGTGTTTATGCGCGTGACGAACGGGCTTACGGAAATGCTTCAAAAAGTTTTCGGGTTAGGCGACGCGATTCCGTCGAAATACCTTTCGGGTATGCCCGCGGTCACGTCCACGGCATACGTCGGGCTTACGGAGTACAGATATTATTTGTATTCAACGACGCAGATTCTCGCCGTGATGTGGTCTGTCATCACCATGGTCGCGCTCGTAAAAACGCTTAAACTTCTGGGGTTGAAAGGTTACACGCTCGCCGCCGTTTCGGCGTTCGTCGTGTTCTTTCCGAGACATATTCAGTTTTCGGGGCAGGTGAATAACGACGCTTTGGCGTATATGTTCCAGATGCTTTCCGTTTACTATTGTTTAAGATGGTGGAAAAAGGGACGCAGACTTTACGATTTGCTTATCTGCGCGCTTTGCATAGGTCTCGGAATGATGTCGAAAATCTCGGCGGCGGTTATATGTATTCCGATTGGTTGCGTGTTCGCTTACGAATTTTTCCGCGAAATCGAAAAAGCCGTTTCCGCGAAGAAAAACGGAGAGAGCGGCGCTTGGAATAAAGTAATTTATACGGCGGGCGGTTACGTTTTGTTTTTGTGCGTATGCGCGCCTATAGGTTTGTGGTTTCAGGTTTACGCTTACAAAACGTTCGGGCAGGGGTTCGGATTCGTATTCTCTAATCTCAACAGCGCGCTCGGGACAACTCACCACAACTGGTTTGAAAGATTGTTCATAACGTTCGACCCGAACGAATATTTCGGAACGCTTTATTGCGTGCCGTTCTGCACGGTGAAGAACGGAGTGATAACGGAATACAACAACTACAACTTGCCGTTATATCAACTCCGGTCGGCGCTTTTCGGCGAATTCAGCAATTACAAAGGCGGGGAGTGTTTCTCGGCAACGGCGTTCGCCTGCGGGCTGTTATCGCTGATTGCGTTCATCGTAATGCTTGTTTATTGCGCCGTTCTTTATTTCAAAAACGGTAAAAAGGCTCTCGCGGACGAAACCGAGCGGAATGATATCGCGTTTATCGTGATTATGACCGCTTCGTTTCTGTTATCCGAGTTTATGTTTTATATAAAAATGCCTTACGCCTGCACGATGGATTTCAGATACGTTATGCCTGTAATTCTTGGTTTCGCGATGATTTTTTATTACGCGAGAAAGCGTATTCTTGCCGCAAATACGGAATTCGGAAACACACTTGTTTTTGTTTCCACGTTCTGCGCCGTGGCAACGGTTTCGTTAACGACGTTGTTTTATCTCGTCTGCAGCATTTAAAATTTTTGGAATACGCTTATTTTAGCCACAGGCAATTGCGTTCGAACTCGGTCTTGCTTTGTGTTTTTGACTAATACGTCGTTGCGTTCGCGTGTTATACGTACAGTATTAACGCGCTCACGCGCCTGTGGCTACGCGCTGAGGTGAATTGGAATTATGGAAGAAAACGTACAAAACGAAGAACATAAAAAACAAACAAAAAAGCAGTTATTCTGGGAAATTTTCAGGTTTCTGCTCGTCGGCGGAACGGCTACGATCGTCGATTACGCCGCCGCTTACGTGTTTTATCACTGGCTGTTGCCGCCGTCTTTAATCGGGCAAACTCCGTCGCTTATTATTTCAACGGCGGTCGGGTTCTGCTTCGGGCTTACGGTCAATTGGTTGCTCTCGATAACCTTCGTGTTCAAACAGGTAACCGACGAAAAAGCCTCGCGCTCGAAAAAATCGTTTCTTATTTTCACGATAATCGGGCTTATCGGGCTTGCGATAACGGAAGTGGGAATGCACCTCGGCGTAACTATGCTGCCCGAGATAACGATTTTCAAGACAACGGAATTTCTCGGCGAAGCGTGGAAATGGTGGATAAGCAAAGTCGTTATGACGTGCATAGTCCTCGTCTGGAACTACGTCGGCAGAAAAGTTCTCGTGTTCAAGTAAAAAAACGCAAAGGGAGCGGAAAATGGAAAAATACGCATGGAAAGCCGAGATTTTAAATGGGAAAAAGGACGAATACGTAAAACGCCACAATGAAATCTGGCAGGAAATGAAAGACGTTTTGAAAAAAGCGGGAATCCGCAATTATTCGATATGGATTTGCGGCAACGAATTGTTCGGGTATTACGAATGTGAACGCGGCGTCGCGTATGCGGGCAAAGTTCAGGCAGAAAGCGAAGTCGTGAACAAATGGAACGAGTATATGCAAGACGTTATGATTATGCCCGTCGACGAAAGGACGGGCGCGCAGCCGTTGCTCGAACAAGTTTTTGAATTCAACGGCTGAAACAACAATCGTCAGCATTCCGATATGTTATTTGATGTTGGGGGTAAAACAGCAAAAAAGGGCGGGGATTATCTTGTCAGCACGAATTGCGACGCGACGCATTTCTGCAACTGCCGCGGCAATGTTTCAATTGAAAACAGCGTGTTTGAAAATATGATGGACGACGCATGCAACGTTCACGGTATTTATCTTAAAGTCGATGAAATTATCGATAAAAACACCCTTTTGTTGAAGTTGAGGCATTTTCAGCAATTCGGCGTCAACAATTTTCAAAAAGGCGATATCGTGGAAATATCATCACCCGACATGCGCGAATTTTCGGCAAATTACACGGTAAAAAATGCTGGTTTAACCGAAAAAAACACGATTAAACTCGAAGTTGAAGAAGATATTTCCGGCGTTGAAAAAGGTTTTGTCGCCGATAATCTCACCGCTCACCCGAACGTTCGCATTTCGGGTTGTAAAACGGGCAACAACAGACCGAGAGGTTTTTTGATCAACACCAACAAGAAAGCGGTTGTCGAAAATTGCGTTTTGTATAATTCCGATTGCGGAGTAGAGATAGCGGGCGATAATTCTTTTTGGTGCGAGTCCACGGGAGTGAGAAACGTTACGATAAAAAACAACGTTTTCAAAAATTGCGGGTATTATGGCGCGGGTTATTGCGTCGTGATCCACGCCGATATAACAGCAAACCCGACGATTCCGGATTTCCATCGCAATATCAAAATCGTCGGCAATGACTTTACGTATGTCAAGGAATGTCTTTACGCGACGAATTGCGCCGATCTTTCTTTCGGAAAAAACAAGAAAGAAAAAAGCAAAGCGTTTCGTTTTAAATAAGCAGAGAATAAAAAAATGATAGCCCGATTTTTTGTTAAAAAGCAAAGAAAGTGGGCTTTTTGCGGTTAAAATTTATCTGCAAGTTACGTTTTGCGGAAAAAAGTTTGCAATAAACAGTCGTATGTGATATAATGCGTCTATCGATATAATGTACGGAGATAATTATGGAAGTCATTGCGTATAAAAGTTCTTACAAACAATATTTTGCCGTTTTTTTAAGCGTTATGGCGGCTGTTCTTTCAATATTCTTTTTCTTTATGAAAATGCTTGTTTGGGCGATAGGTTTGCTTGCTTTTTGCGTGATTTTTATCGTTGCGGCGATTTTTTGGTTTCGTCAGCCTCGCGAACTTATAACCCTTAATAACGACACGCTCGAAATTTATTACGGCAAAGAAACGAAAAACGTCGCATTAGTTGATATTGTTAACGTTAGGTTTTATACGTCGCAACAATTCGCTTCTTTTTCGTATGGTCGACTTGACATATTTACAAGCGAGGGAGATATAATGGTCGATAACGTTTCCGATCTTCATAACGTCGCGATGCGGATTACGGAGTTGGTAACGCTTGCGAAAAAGGACGGAGAATAATTACCGGATTTTTGTCAGACATAGGGCAGGGAATAATGCAAACTTTGATTTGCATTATCCCCTGCCGTTTTTAATGCCGGCTTTGTTGGTTGTAAAATATTAATAAATGCCGCTATAAGTCGATTAACTACGTAAAATCATCTCAAACAGAAATCCGGATTGCTTGCCGTGTTTACGTTTGTTGCGAGTTTATGGTCGCGTAATCGGGGGTATACCCGAAAAAGAAAAGCCGCCCGCTATGCTGGCGAGTATTTGCTTTTGGAAATCTGATTATTTTAACTCGGCGATTAGTCGGAAACGATTTTTGTGTAAAATAAAACGAACTCGAAATTGTCTCTCGGGTTCGTTTTATTCTTGTTTGGTGCGGTCGACAGGACTTGAACCTGCACGAGAAAGCCTCATAAGATCCTTAGTCTTATGCGTCTGCCAATTCCGCCACGACCGCATAAATACCAATCAAGCCGCAAAGCCTTGCAACTCAACCGATATTGCTCAGTTATAATACTATTTTTTTTCAATATTGTCAAACGTTTTTAAGCGGTTTTTCAAAAAAAATCACGAGATTTTTTTGTGAGTTTTCAAAAAGATTTTTTGCGGTGCTTTATCATAATAATTCGCGTTAATATCCGCTTATTTTGCGCCGTAAATCGTCCGTTTCGCCTCTTTTAAGGAGTTTTCCGCCTCGGGCGACATCTGCCCGGAAATCTTCCTGTAATCGTGATGCAGACAGAATTCGTCCACCGCGTTTTCAAGCGCGTCAAGTTTTTTTCTCATCGCATTATATAAAACCTCGAGATATGCGATTTGCTTGTTCCCCGCTTCGGCGGAATAGCGGATAAGTTCGGCGTAATGTTCGAGGCAGAATCCGTTTCCGCTTTCAATCCGCGCTTTAAAGCCCGGGTCGTCCTTATAAACGCGCGAAACGGTTCTGTAATACCTTTCCATGGTGTCGTCGAGATATTTGCACACGACGCATGTTTTGTTTGCTTCGAGAATTTTCTCGGCTTGTTTTTTCGCATTTTTCGGCAACGGCTTATAAACGAGTTTATCCGTCTTTTTTTTGAGTCTGGTCGAAATCTGTAACGCCAAACCGAGTTTCGAGTGGAGAGAGTAGAGTTTGTCGAAGTGTTCGGCGCAAAAACCGAGTTCGTTTACTTCTTTCCTCGTGGAGTCCTCCATAACGCCCTCGCCGAGATATTGTTCGGTCAGTCTTTGGTCGATAACGCTTCTTATTCTGCAAAGAGGACAGATTTTTCCGTCGTCGAAATGTTCGTAAATCAGCATTGTGCCTATGTGGTAGCCCATAATTTCCTCCTTAGTCCGGTCTGCCGGTGAGATGCCCTTCGGGGTTAAGTCCTTCAAATCCCGTTTGCCTTAACGCCTCGTAGAGCGTGAGAGCGACCGAGTTTGAAAGATTAAGGCTTCTTAAATTCTGCCACATAGGTATTCTCAGCGTGTTTTCGTAATGTTCTTTTAAAAGAGGTTCAGGCAGACCGTGAGATTCCTTGCCGAAAACAAGAAAATCGCCGTCCTTGAATTTTACGTCCGAATAAACTTTCGCTCCTTTGGTGGAGAGAAAGTAAAAATTTGCCGTTCCGGCGTATTTTTCGTATAATTCATTAAAGTTTTCGTAATATCTTACGTCGAGATATTGCCAATAATCCAACCCCGCGCGTTTTAGCGTTCGGTCGGAGATTTCAAAGCCGAGCGGCTTTACGAGGTGTAAAACGCTGTGCGTTGCCGCGCATGTGCGGGAGATATTTCCGGTGTTCTGAGGTATTTCCGGTTCTACGAGTACTATGTTGAACATTTTTATCCTTTGTATTGCGGCTGAATGTGAAAAAATAGTTTCCGCGTTAAAATTATTTGTTAAGTTTGATTTTTGTGGTTTTTATCGAAAAATCGTATATGGGAACGAGTTCGAAAACGTCGTCTTTCGGCTCAACGAGTTCGCCTTTGACGTTCGATGCGAAGGTTTTGTCTTTGCATACGAGCAGAATAGGAAAGCCGAGCAGGTAAGAATAAGCGCGCAGAAGAACGGTGTTTATTTCGCTCGATTCGCCTTTTCTGACGGCAATCACGGTTTCCGCGCCGCAAACGGCGAACGATTTGAAAAGTTCGAACCGCAAAAGATCGTCGCCAATCGCAACGGCGATTTTTCCGCAAGTCGTGTCGTAAAGTTTCCCGTGCGCCCCGGGCATATACGGGCTGTCGGAATACGCCACCGTCATGTCGCTTATTCCGAGCAGTTTTCCGCCGTCGAAAACGCCTGCCGAGTGTTTTATTATTCCGTAATTATCCGTATCGAATGCGGCAACGAGCGTTTTTTCGGACGTTTCGGAGTAGTCGGCGAGGTCTTTCAGTTTAGTCGTTTCGCCGCTTAATTCTTTGCTGTATTTAACTTTTTCCGCGCCGTTAAAACCCATAACGACGAGATTATAGTCCTGATTTCTGTAGGCTTTGCCTATAGTTCCCGAATTGAAATTTATAACTCTCGCTTTCATAATAACCCTCTTTTTCAGTCTATTCGACGAGGAGAGAAAGTGTTATTTTCGGCTGAGCGTAGTTTTTGTCGGAAGTTTTTTTGAGCGTTGTTTCGGCAGAGCGTTGTTTTGCCGAACTTTTTTCCCGGATTTTGTTTCAGACGGAAGCGTCGGCTTGTCTTGCGGCGAAAAATTCCCGTACGGAAGATTTAATTTCATCGGTAGACGTCATTTTCAGAGCGCGTTGTTTGAATTCCGTAGAATTTTTTTCGCCTTTCAAGTAAAGGCATAATTGTTTTCTGAACGAAACCGCAACGCGTTTGTCGTCGTATTCCTGCAGGAGCATATCAATATGTCTGCATATGAGTTCCGCTTTGTCGCTGGAGAAAGTGCGGTGAAGAATTTCGGAGAAAATCCAGGGTTTTTCAAGAGCGCCTCTCGCAATCATAACGCCGTCCGCGCCCGTTTTGTCTGAAAGTTCGTCGGCGTCGGCGGGGGTGAAAATTCCGCCGTTGGCGATAACGGGAACATTTACCGATTGCTTTACTTTGCTTATTACGTCGAAATTCACTTTACCGGCGTAAATACGCTCGCGCGACCTTCCGTGAACGGTAATCATATCCGCGCCGCCTTGTTCAATCGCTTTGGCAAAGTCAACCGCAAGCGGATCAGAGTCCTTAATTCCCGTCCTTATTTTGCAGGTGATCGCTTTTCCGCTTTTTTTACATTCCGAAACGATTTTTTCTGCGAGCGCGGGTTTTTCCATAAGCGCGCTTCCTTCGCCGTTATTGAAAATTTTCGGCATAGGACAGCCGAAATTGATGTCCGCAACGTCAAAGGGGGCAAGTTGCTCCGATTCGAGCGCACGACACATGATTTCGGGATCGTTCCCGAAAATCTGAACGCATTTTATTTTTTCGTCCGGCGACGAGCGTAAAAGCGATTTTGTGTTTTCGTTGTCGAAAAGTAAGCCTTTGCAACTCACCATTTCCGTGAACGTAAGCCCCGCGCCGTAAGAAATGCAAATCGAGCGCATGGCGAAATCCGAAAACCCGGCGAGCGGAGCAAAAAAGACGTTGTTTTCGGTCGTGAATTTACCTATTTTAATATTTTTTTGCTTCATTGTAATATTCGTCGAGTTCTTTTTCGGAAAGTTCTTTCATATTTTTGCCGTCTTTCAAAACAAGTTCTTCGGTTTTTCTGAATCTTTTCAGAAATTTGTCGGTGGCGGCGTTGAGCGCGAGTTCCGAATTTACGCCGAGCAGACGGACAAGGCTTACCACGGCGAACAAAAGGTCGCCGCATTCTTCGTAAACTCCGGTTTCGCTGCCTTTTTCAACTTCGGCGAACACCTCGCGGAATTCTTCTTTAACTTTATCGGCTACTTGCTCCACGGATGAGAAATCCATATTATACTTGCCCGACCTCGAGCCGACTTTGTGGGCGCGGAGCGCGGCGGGAAAACTTTTCGGAACGGATTCGAGATATTCCGCCCCACAGGCGAAACCCTTTTCTTTTTGCTTGTTTTTCTCCCATACGTCGAGCGCCTGAGAAGAATTTTTCGCCGTATCGCAACCGAAAATATGCGTGTGTCTGGAAATGAGTTTGGAGCATACTCCGCTCATAACGTCGTGAAGAGTAAACGCGCGGCTTTCTTCGCCGAAACAAACGTAAAAAAACGCTTGCAAAAAGAAGTCGCCGAGTTCTTCGATTATCGCGTCGTCGTCTTTCTTTTCAATCGCGTCGAGCAGTTCGTACGTTTCCTCGAGCGTGTTTTTTCTTATCGATTCAGGCGTCTGCGCTTTGTCCCACGGACAGCCGTTTTCGGAGCGCAAAACACGTAAAATCTCGTGAAGATCGGAAAATCCGAACCTTTTCTTTTCCGTCAAAGGTTGGTCTTTTATAACGATTGCGGCAGTGTCGTCGAACTCGTTTCCGTAGTCGGTTTCATAGAGTAATACTTTGCGAAAATCGCCGTTAAAGAACTTATAGCAGGGGATTTCGTCGCCGAAGGCATCTGCAAGAATAAGTTTCACGCGGCTCGCGAGAAGATCGGAATCCACGTCGTAAACTACGAGCGGCAAGGAAAGATCCGCCGATTCGATATCGTATGCCGATACCGCGCAGTACTTGCCGAAAACGCCTGCCTTGTCGAGATAAAAGTCGGCTTTCGATATGCCGGGGATAATTTCCGCGTCCGGGCGTTTTTTCAGAATTATCGAACAGGACACGTCGTCCTTAACGTCGCCGTCGACAAGGTAAACCACGTCGTGGTCTTTGGCGAGTTTCAAAACGGCGTTCGCAAGGTTTTTCGCGAGCGTTCCGAAGTTTCTCGATTTGTTGTAAATTTCGTCGAGAGCGACGTAATCGAACCCCAGTCCGCAAAGCCATTTTCCCACTTTGGTTTCTGCCGTCCGCAGGATAACTTTATCTGTTTTTTTCGCAAGTTCCAAGGCTCTGAGCGACAAGTCGCCCGGTTGAGCGCCTGCCCCCGCAAGATAAATCTTCATTTGTTTTTTTCCTTTTAGAATTTATAGTAATAATATACACCATATTCAAAAGAACCGCAACAAAATAACAGAGAATATCCGAATATAATGTTCCGAAAACGTTCAGATCGGGGTTTTTCAGAAGAGGAATTTCCGTCGCCGCTTTAACGGCAAAGCCGACGAGAAGGCAAACCGCAGGCGCGTAAGGTTTGTTTTTTGCGACGAGTATCGACGTCTGCGTCTGGATAAGCGAAAGAAAAACCACGTCGATCGCCGCAAACGAAATGAGTTTTTTCAAAACGAACTTGTTTTCTGCCGATAGCATCGGGAAAAGAACTTTCACGACTACGCCGGGAAACAAAGCGAGAAAAACAAATGCGAGCGAGGAAAGAAAAAGCGTGTACGTTATCGCCTGCAAAACGAATTTGTCGGATAAGGCGCGGTCTTTTTTTGCTTCCGCGCGCGAAATACCCGGCAAAACGCTCGCCGCGATTCCGTAACAAACGGCGACCGGCATGCCTATTATCGATTCTACGCTTCCCGAATACAACCCGTAAAGGTCGGTTGCGTTTTTCGTGTATTTATTCAGAACGTTCAGAACAGCGAAACTATCGAAAAACTTCGTCATCGGTAAGATAATCGATATCAAAGCAGTCGGTAAAAGCAGGCTTATAAGTCGATTAATCGCAAAATTTTGGTTGGAACGGCATAGTTTTATACGATTCGATATCGTCGTTTTGTAAACGGAAATCAAGTAGAGCATAGCGAAAACTTCGCTCACGGAAACGGCTAAGCACGCGAAAAACGCGCCCTCCGCAGGCGTTGAACCGAACAAAAAGCACAGCGTAAACCCCGCCGCGATTTTAACGATTTGCTCCGTAATCTGCGAAGTCGCCGTCGGCTTCATATCGTTTCCGCCTTGAAAATATCCTCTCAGGCATGAAATTACGCTTACAAAAACAAGCGACGGAGCAAGCGCGACGTAAGAGAAGCGCGCGTCGGAATTGCCCTGAAGCGAGGAGAGGGTTTCCGAGAAAAAAGTCATCAGAAACCACCCGAAAACGCCCGCCGGAACGATAAGCCAAAGCGACTTTTTTAAAACCGTTTCCGCGTTTTCGCCCGAGGAAATTATTTTCGTTATCGCAGAGGTTGCCGCCGTTCCGCAGAACGTCATTAATATAAGATACGTCGGGAAAGCCGTCTGGTAAATCCCCAGCCCTTCCGCTTTGAGAACGTTGTTGAGGGGTATCCGATAAAGCGCGCCCAGAAGTTTCACGATAAGTCCGCTCGAAGCGATAAGCAGGGCGTTTCTCAGAACAACGTTATTTCTCTTCGTCATCAGAAATGAGCCGCAATGAATTCCGCCGTCAGCATCGCAAGGCTCACGTCGGACGAGGTTATCGGGTTGTCTTTCGATTTGTCGGCAAGAATAATCGCCCCGATCGTTTCGTCGCCCGCCATCACGGGCATAAAGAGTTGATTTGCAAAGTTGAATCTGTCGCCGGGCAGAATTTCTATCGGCGCGCCGCCCTCCGAGCGGTTAACCACAAGAGTTTTCTTGCGTTTCAAAAGTTCTTCCACGGCTTTGGTTATCTTGTTGCCGACGATTTCCCCGGCAAGTGATCGGGACGAAGCGAGATAAGTGTTTTCGTCGCACACGATAACCGAATGTCCCGTACATTTTTCAAGGCTTTCCGCGGCGCAGTCGAGCGAGCCTCCGAGCGTTTTCACGGGCGAATATTTTTTGATGACGAGCGCGTCTTTTTCTGTGTAAACTTCAACGGGGTCGCCCTCGTTCATTTTCAGTGTTTTTCTTATTTCCTTGGGAATAACGACTCTTCCGAGAACGTCTATTCTTCTTACGATGCCTGTATCTTTCATGATTTACTCCTTTACGTCCATTTACATGGGTTTGGAATTAGTGTTCGTAAAAAAGACTAAAATATGTAAAAACAAACAAGTAAAAAGCCCGAATCGCAGTTTAGACGGCGATTAGGGCGACAATGAAATTTTCAATTAAATCAAAAACTGTTCAAAAGACCTTTCAGACCTTCTTTTTTAAAGATTTCCTTATAATAAGATAGTTCGTCGGATATCATTCGGTCTACGACTTTCATCCCGAGCAGTTCGACGGGCGCTTTGTCGTCGGTGAGGATATATTTCCCGGTCGGGGAATATTTTTCATAATTTGTTTTTACTCCGTACATCGCGGAATAAAGCGACGTGTCCGTAACCCGGGCGAGATTATTGTCGAAAACCTGCGTCATTTTCGCATTGTCCGAGGCGAATAAAACCCTGTTTGAAGAGTTGCTTACGTCAACGGTGAAGACTTCCGGAAACACGGTCGAAATCGTATCGGATAAATACTGATTGATGTTTCCTTCTCCGCCGCCGCGCATATTCATGTTCACGACCATAACCCCGTCTGGTTTGAGGTGTCCTTTCACGAGGGTGAAAAATTCTTTCGACGACATCTGAAAGGGTATCGTTATATCCTGATAGGCGTCGACCATTATAACGTCGTAAGTATTTTTCACCGCGTTGAGATACGCCCTTCCGTCGTATGTCGTAACCTTAACGTCATCCGATGCGTTGAAATATTTTTTTGAAAGAGCGGTGATTTTTTCGTCGATTTCAACACCCTCTATCGTCGGGTTTTTGTCGGCGAAATATTTTTTGCATTGCGTGGCGTAAGTCCCCGTTCCCATTCCGAGAATGAGAATATCGGAGGAGTCTTTGTTGTAGATATCCACCATAAGCGGCGCAGCCATCGCGTAGTCGTAATACATACCCGTGAGCGTTTCGTTTTTTACGTAAACAGACTGTACGCCGAAAAGCACGTTTGTGGAAAGATAAATCTGCTTGTCGTCCTCATAAACCTGAAGATAATTGTAAACCGATTCGCCTTCGTAAGTCAGATTGTTTGTCCAGAACGCGAAACTTTCGCTGTGGCCGAAAACGCAACATAAGATGAAAATGAGAACGGCGACAGGGAGTTTTTTTATTTTCTTCCAATCGATTTTCGACGCAATGAAATATACCGCGGAAAGAACGAGAAGAATCCCCGCGAAGATAAGAAAGGTTACGGACGTTCCCACCGCGGGTATTGAAACGAACGTCGGAACGAAAGTTCCGATGATGCTGCCGATAGTGTTGGACGCGTTTAAATATCCTACGGTTTTTCCGTTGTCGTCGAGCGAATCGGTGGAGTATTTAACGAGGCAGGGCGTAACCGTGCCGAGAAGGAACAGAGGAAAAACAAAAATTATCATACACGCCGCGAAAGCCGCGATGACAAGAAAGTTCGTGCTTACCGTGAGAATGAGTAAACCCGAAATGCCGAGAATGATGTATTTTCCGACGACGGGGATAAGCGCGATCCATACCGCGGCGATGATTATTCTGCCGTAAAGTTTGTCGGGGTTCGGGTTCTTATCGGCGGCTTTGCCTCCGTAAATGTTACCGAGAGCCATCGCTATCATTATCGTGCCGATGATTATCGTCCAAACGATCTGCGACGAACTGAAATAAGGCGCGAGAAGCCTGCTTGCGCCGAGTTCCACCGCCATGACCGACATTCCCGAAAAGAATTCTGTCAGATACATGAATATTTTGTTTTTGAGTATAGGTCTGTCCATTTTATAAACCGCCGCCTGTTTTTAATGTCGGAATTATATCACCGCCGCGATAAAATGTCAAACGGAAATTTTTTGAAAACGTATTGACATAATCGCTTTCTCATATTATAATGTTAATATAAACAGTTATAATCCGGAGCAACGCAAAACTATGAAAAAATCGTTATTTATAGCAGGTACAATATTTTTCGTGTTATCGGTCGTCGCGTTCTCGTTCGGGACGTATATTTTGTACGTCGCTACGCACGCGGAATCGGCGGGCGATGCCGTCGCCGCCGTAGTTCTGATACCTCTCGCGGTAATCGCTTATTCCGTTCAGGCGGCGCTTTGCGTGGGCGCGGAAATAACTTTGTGGATAAACTTTAAAAAATATGGCGCTTGCAGAATCGCCGGCATGGTGATCGCGATAATCTGCCTTATATTGATTGCGGCAAGTATTTCGTACTTTTCGTATTTGTTGATAATCAACAACTGAGCGACTGAATTTATCGAGAGCCTTTCGGGTTAAATCCCCGAAAGGTTTTTTTGTTGCATTTTTTTATTCTTCAAGCATAAGATATATGGATTATTCGGAGTTTGAAATGGATAACAGATGCGTTGTTTTTTACGATAGCGGAACGGGCGGGTTAAGACTTTTCGAAAAAACGAGAAAAGCGTTCCCGTCCGAGAATTACGTTTATTTCGCCGACGAAAAATATATGCCGTTCGGGAATAAAACCAAAGAGGAGTTGTTGAAAATTTTCGACGAAGCCGAAAAAAAGATTTTATCTTTCTGCCCCAAACTTCTCGTCGTCGCCTGCAACACGATGTCCTGCGCGCTTGCCGAAGAAGAGAGGAGTTTTCCCTTTAAAACGATTTTCGTAACCCCTTTTGTCCCCGGAAACGAAAAAACGAACAAAAGTTCGTGTAAACCTGAAACGGGTGGAAAGTGGTTACTTCTGACCACTCCCGCCACCGCAAAATCAGACTTCGTGCAACGCCTGATAAGCGGTGACGAAAACGTTGACATCCTCCCTCAAGAAGGGCTTGCCGAGAGGGTGGAAAAGTGGAGAAAAGGCGGCAAAAAGCTAGATATTTCCTTAGATTTTAAAAATTGTAAAAAAAATTACGATTACGTTTTTCTCGGGTGTACGCATTACGGATTTTTAAAAAACGACTTCAAAAAAATCTTTCCTTATTCAAAAATCGTCAGCGGAGAAGAGCGCGCTTTCGGGTTTGTGCGTACTTTTTTGAACACTTTTGACAATGACGCCCGGGACGGATGTGTATGTTTTGTAAAATCTAAGAAAATATCTTGAATTTTTGAAAAAATTTGCGTTGAAAAACACGTGAGTTTTTTCTTTTCTAAATAAAAATTTTTACGTGAAACATTATTTTTTTCAAAAAGTGGTTGACAGTGTTCAAAACGGGGTGTATAATTATGCTATAAATCAACGGTGGGGCATTTCTACCTTTGAGCGGAGTAAAAAGAGGAGTTAACGGATGTTTTCGGGAGAGATTGCGCATCAACTCGATGAAAAAAAGAGAATACGTATTCCGGCGAAATTCAAAATCGATCCGAACGAATTTTTGCTCAGCAAGGGGGTCAACCACTGCATTTACGTCACGCCCAAGGACGTCGTGGAAACCAAAGCGAGCGAATACAAATCCAGAATTTCGGAATTCGATCGCGAAGGTCAGTTCGCGATTTCCGCGTATATGGCAAGTTTTAAGCCGATCGCGATGGATCAGCACGGCAGAGTTTCTCTTCCGCCCGATCTTATCGAATACGCCGGCATAAAGAAAAACGTCGTCACGATAGGCAGTTTCGACAGGTTGGAAATCTGGGGCGAAGAAACCAGAGCCGAGCTGTTCAAAGAAAAGTCTTTCGACGATTATATCAATATTCTTGCCGAGAGGATCAAGTAAATGGAATTCCGTCACGTTCCTGTAATGCTCGAAGAGTGTATGGACGGACTGGCTCTGAAAACGGACGGGGTTTATTTCGACGGTACGTTAGGCGGGGCGGGACATTCCTCGGAAATTCTTAAAAGGACAAGCCCCGGCGGAAAACTTATCGCCACCGATCTCGACGTTGAAGCGATAGCGAACGCAAAAGAGCGGCTTGCCGCATATAACGGAAGATTTCAACTCTTTCACTCCAACTTCAAAAATTTTTCCGAAGTTATGAAGGAGGCGGGCGTCGATAAAATAGACGGAGCGATTCTGGATCTCGGGGTGAGCAGTTATCAACTCGACAACAGAGAACGCGGATTTTCCTATATGGGCGAAGCAAGGCTCGATATGCGGATGGACAGAGAAAATCCGAAGTCCGCGTGGGAAGTCGTCAATCGTTACGACAAAGCGAAACTCGCTTATATTTTCTCAGTTTACGGCGAAGAGAAGTTTGCCGACAACATCGCGAAGAATATCTGCGAGGAACGCAAAATCAAACCGATAGAAACGACGAAGGAACTTGCCGATATCATCGACAAAAGCATACCTTACAAATTCAAGCAGAACGGACACCCGGCAAAGAAAGTTTTTCAGGCTGTGAGAATAGAAGTCAACGAAGAACTCGACGGATTGTCGGATTGCCTTAAAGACATAGTAAAATCATTGAAAAAGGGCGGAAGGTTAGTCGTTATGACGTTCCATTCGCTCGAGGACAGGATAGTAAAACAAACGTTCAAAGATCTGGAAACGGATTGCGTTTGCGACAAGCGTTTACCCGTTTGCGTGTGCGGAAAAAAACGGGAAATAAAACAAATAAACAGAAAGCCGATAGAGGCGGGCGAACAAGAGAAAAAACTGAATCCGAGAGCGTCATGCGCAAAACTCAGGATCGCAGAAAAAGTTTAAATTTTCGCAACCTTGACATTAATAATAAATTTTAGGGAGAATGAATATGTATAATAACGTAAAGACGAACGTTCTTGAAAAAGAGAACGCAGAAGAAAGACAGTACGCAAAAGACGCCACGAATCTCGACAAAATTCTCGGAATGCAGGATGCCGACGACACTAAAATTCTCGGTGAAAACGTCAAGGCTCCCTTAAGGGAGTTCGACGAGGATCTCATACCGTCGTCTACCACGATGCAGTTCGAGTCCGATGAAGATAACGATATCTACGAAGAGGTTCGCCCGAAGAACGAAACCGATCTTCAGAAGAAGTATAAAATAAACACGAAAGGAAAAGTACTCATCGCCGTTTACGCGCTCGTAATCGCGACGATTCTTTCGCTTATCGTAATAAATTCCAGAATGCTCAAAAGTCTCGATAATTCCATCAGCGGCTACGCGGGAAAAATCACGGAACTCACCGAGCAGTATACTAACGTAAACGCCGAACTCGACTATGTAAAAAGCGATGAAGTGATCATCGAAAAAGCCGAGGCTATGGGTATGGTCAAATCCAGATAAGCGGATAGGCTCACCACGTCTTCCGCGAGGGAGAAAACAATTTATAAAAATTTCAGTCTTAATATGTTACGAAAGAGGTTATTTGCGCTGCTTTGCGCGATAACCTTTATTTTTTTGTCGGTTTTGTGCCGCGTGTTTTTCGTTCAGATCGTGGACGGCAAATCTCTTCAGAAAAAAGCCGTCGATCAGTGGACGAGAGATATTCCCGTCAAGGCGGCGCGCGGAAAAATAACGGACAGAAACGGAATAATTCTTGCCGAAAACAAACAGTCATACGCAGTTTTCGCGCGGACGAGGATTGTAGAGGACGTTGAAAAAACGGCAAAGGTTTTGTCGGAAACTCTCGGCGTCGATTACGAAAAACTCGTTTCAAAAATGCGTTCGGGCGGCGTGTCGGAAATAACCGTAAAAAGACAAGTTCCGCGCGAGGTTACGGACGAATTGTCCGGGTATTCGTTGCCGGGCGTTTATTTTTGCAGGGATTCGGAAAGGAATTATCCTTACGGCGATTCGCTTGCGCAGATAATAGGTTACACGTCGGTGGACGGCAGCGGGCAAAGCGGACTTGAAAAGAGATACGACGAATATCTCAAAGGTTACGACGGAGAAATACTTTACGAAGCGGATCTTATAGGCAAGGACGTGAAAGGCTCTTCGGCGAAGTATATTCCCGCCACGAACGGACTGAATCTCAGACTCACGATAGACTACGAAATTCAGATGATATGCGACGCGGTTATAAAAAAGGTCGTTGCGGAGTATGCTCCGAAGTCGGCTTCGGTTATCGTTATGTCGCCGAAAACCGGCGGGATTTACGCGGTGAGCCAATGTCCGTCGTTCAACCTTAACGACGTACCGAGAGATGACACCGGTTTTTTGAACAAAGTTTCGAGGTGTAATCTTATAGTCGATTCCTACGAGCCGGGTTCGACGTTCAAAATCATCACTTCCGCGGCGAACATAGAGGAAAATTTAAAGGGTAATCCCAACGCTTTTTCGGCAGATTACGTATTCAATTCCAATCGGTTCAGGTATGTGGACGGAAGAAAAATAAAGTGCTGGTCCACGCACGCTAACGGTAAACATTCCAACGAAAGGCTCGCGGAAGCGTTGAACAACAGTTGCAATCCGTGTTTTGTCGATATTGCGCTCTCACTCGGAAAGGACGTTATGTATTCCTATCTCGACGCGTTCGGCTTCGGAAAAACCACCGGCGTGGATTACGGCGGAGAGGCGATAGGTATGCTCGTGCCTAAGTCCGCGGTCACAAACGTCGACCTTGCGAGAATAGGTTTCGGGCAGACGATCGCGATAACTCCCATCCAACTCGTCGCGGCGGTTTCGGCGGCGATAAACGGCGGAACTTATCACGAGCCGTATTTCGTTTCGGAAATATCCGACGAAAGCGGGAGAATCTGCGAAATAGTAAACCCTAAGCCGCTGAGAAAAACCATCAGCGAAAAAGCGTCCGAAACCCTCCGGGGATATCTCGAGGACGTCGTTACCAAAGGGAGCGGAAAACAGGCGTATATCGAGGGATATCGCGTGGGCGGGAAAACAGGAACCGCTCAGAAATATGAAAACGGAAGAATCGCTCAAGGGAAATACGTTATGAGTTTCATCGGATTTTTTCCTGCGGACGAGCCGGAATATATCGCTCTGTGCGTCGTCGACGAGCCTGTCGGAGGAAAGTACGGGTCAACCGTCGCCGCGCCGCCGGTAAGAGATATTTTCGAGGGTATAATTCAATGTAAAGGCATAAAGGCAAGGTGAAAAATGAAAACGGAAAATCTTTTTGACGGCGTTAAAATCAAGACGACAAAAGGCGTAATGCCGGAAGAAGTCGCCGGCGTCACCGATAACGCCGGCGAAGTTAAAAGCGGATTTTGTTTTTTCGCGGTCAAAGGCGAAAAATATAACGGCGCGTATTTTATCCGCGAAGCGATTGATAACGGCGCGTCGATAATCGTAACCGAGGACGAAAACGCGGAAGTCGGCAATGCGGCGGTCGTAATAGTCGATGACGTTCGCGGCGTTCTCGACGTTGTCTGCAAAAGGTTTTATATCGGAGATAACCCGAAAATAAAACTCGTCGGCGTCGTCGGCACGAACGGCAAAACGAGCGTTTGCCATATTATTTACGAAATATTTTCGTATGCAGGCAAAAAGGCGGCGTATCTCGGAACGATAGGCGGAAAAATAGGCGATAAGGAATACGAAACCTCGCTCACAACGCCGGGAACGGTCGAACTGTACCGGTTTATCGGCGAGGCTGAAAAAGCAGGGGCGGAATATCTCGCTCTCGAACTTTCCGCGCACGCCATCGCGCAGAAAAGGGGGTGCGGACTTTATTACGAATGTCTGATATTCACTAACTGCACCGAGGATCATCTCGATTATTTCAAGGATATGGAAACCTACGCCGCGGTAAAAAAGAGCGCGTTCGTCAGGGGCAGATGCAAATATATGGTGATAAACAGCGACGATTCCGTCGGCGTTGAAATTCTCCGCGCGAACGAGAACGGCAACGCCGTTTCCTACGGCATTTATAATCCTGCGGACGTTTTCGCGATAGATATAAGCGAAACGAAGAACGGCGTGAGTTTCGTAATCAATCTGTTCGATATCGTCTACGATATGAAAAGCCCGCTTATAGGCTTGTGCAACGTTTATAATCTTCTCGCGTCGCTCGCAGCCGCCGCCGTTCTGGGCTTAAAAATACACACGCTCGGCGGAGCGGTCAAAAAAATCGGCGCGATAAAGGGCAGAGCGGAAAAAATCGCGACTTTCCGCGGCGCGGATATTTTTCTCGATTACGCGCATACTCCCGACGGGCTTAAAACGACTCTCAATTCCATGCGCAGAATATGCGAAGGAAAACTGTATTGTCTTTTCGGCTGCGGCGGAAACAGGGAGAAAGAAAAGCGGAGCGTTATGGGCGAAATTTCGGGCGTTATCGCCGATTTCACGATTATAACGAGCGATAATCCGAGATACGAAGACCCGTGCCTTATAATTTCGGAAATAGAAAAAGGAATAAGGCGGGTTACGAGAAATTACGTTACCGTGTCCGACCGCAAATCCGCGCTCGTTTACGCGATTTCGCTGCTTAAAGACGGCGACGTTCTCGTGGTTGCGGGCAAAGGAGCGGAAAGTTATCAGGAGATAATGGGCGTGAAACGCGATTTTTCCGACGAAGCCGAAATCCGATCCGCGATAGCCCGAATCGAAGGTGAAAATTCTTGAAAACGTTTATTTTCGCGTTTATCGCGTCCGCGGCGGCAGCGGTTATAGGTGGTTTTGCGGCTGTTCCTTTTCTTAAAAAACTCAAAGTCGGGCAGAATATCTTAGGTTACGTAAAAGAACACGATTATAAAAGCGGCACGCCCACTATGGGCGGGATTATTTTCGTCGTTGCGGCGATAATCGTTTTTTCGGTGTTCTCGTCCGGAAAAAAGAGTCTGGCTTTCGTGTCCGTTGCGATAGGCGCGGCGTATCTCCTCGTCGGGTTCGCCGATGATTTCATAAAAGTCAGATTAAGGCGCAACGAAGGGCTTAATCCGTTGCAAAAGACGATTTTCGAGTTGGTTATTGCAACGGTGATATCGATATATTCCTATAAACGCGGCGTGACGAACGCGTTTATTCCGTTCACGCGCGGCTCGGTCGATTTTAAAGGTTTTTTCATTCCGTTCTGCGTTCTCGTTTTTCTTGCCACGACTAACAGCGTCAATCTCACCGACGGACTCGACGGACTTGCGGGCGGAGTTTCTTACGTCTATCTTCTCGCGCTCGCCGCGCTTATCGTTTTGCAGACGATATTGTTTTCGGGAAGTTACGCGAATACCGACGAGTATAAAAATCTGTCGCTTTTATGCGTTTCTCTGGCGGGCGGAATAATCGGATTTTTGCTTTTCAACACGTTCAAAGCGAGCGTTTTTATGGGCGATACGGGTTCGCTTTCTCTCGGCGGATTTATCGCTTCGATAAGCATTTTCAGCGGAAATTCGCTCTTTATTCCGATTATGGGCGTAATGTTCGTCTTGTCGAGCGTAACCGTTATAATTCAGGTTTTGCATTTCAGACGGACGAAAAAGAGAGTTTTTCTCATGGCGCCTCTTCATCATCATTTCCAGCATAAGGGTTACAGCGAAAGCAAGATAGTGTTCGCTTATAAATTCGCAACGCTCATCGTTTCGCTTTTGTGTTTTATTCCGTACGTCTGAAGGGAAATATCGCGTTGCCGGCATAACGGCAGTTTGTCCGACATATCGTTATAACGATAAAACAAATCGGGAGGACGGTATGTATTTAAAAAAAGAAAAATTTCTTATCGTAGGGGTTTCAAAGAGCGGAACGTCCGCTTGCGAACTGTTGCTATCAAAAGGCGCGAAGTGTTTCGTCTATGACGATTCCGAAACCGAAGCCGTCAAAAACGCCGAAAAAAGACTTTCGGAAAAAGGCGCGACAATCGTTTATAAAAGCGAAGTAAACGAATTGCTCGCCGAGATAACCGTCGTGCTGTTAAGTCCGGGCGTAGCGATCGACCATGAGATTCCCGTGAGAGCGAAGAAACTCGGCAAGAGAATAATCGGCGAACTCGAACTTGCGGCTGAATTATGCGTCGCGCCGGTGATTGCGGTCACGGGGACTAACGGAAAAACAACCACTTGCACGATGATAGACGATATTCTGAAAAACGGCGGAGAAAAGCCGATACTTTGCGGTAACGTGGGAACGCCATTTTCGTCGGTTCTGGATAAAATTACGGACGATACTCTCGTCGTCCTGGAAACGTCGAGTTTTCAACTCGAAACGGTTTCGCGGTTCGCTCCGCACGTCGCCGTAATAACGAATATCACGCCCGACCACCTTTCAAGGCATTACAATATGGAGAACTATATTTACCTTAAAGGAAAAATTCTGGCTAACTTAAGGGAAAGCGAATACGCCGTGCTTAATTACGACGACGGAATCGTCCGCGAGTTCGGCGAAAAGACGAGGGCGAAAGTCGTTTATTTTTCGGCTCAGAACGAGGTGAACGGCGCGTACGTTTCGGACGATAAGATTTTTTATAAAGGCAAATACGTCGCGGATATCAAATCGTTGCCGGTCGGCGGAGAGCATAACGTTCTGAACCTTCTTGCCGCCGTCTGCGTTGCGGAAATAGTCGGAATGACGGAAGAGGCGATTTGTAGCGGAATAAAAGAATTCAAGGGCGTTAAGCACAGAATTCAGTACATAAGAACGGTAAACGGCGCGGATTATTACAACGATTCCAAGGCGACAAACGCGGACGCGACGATGAAGGCGATAGATTCCATGAACAAACCTACGACGCTCATTCTCGGCGGCAAGGATAAAGGTCTCGATTTCGACGCGCTCTTCCGCAAAATAAGCGAATCTCTTGTAAAAGCCGTGGTTTTAACGGGCGAAAGCGCGCCGAGACTTTACGATTCCGCAAAAAAAATCGGATACAAAAACGTATATCTCGCAAACGACTTTTTCGTCGCGGTGAAACTCGCTTCTATCGTGGCGGAAAATGGCGAAGCCGTTCTTTTAAGCCCCGCGTGCAGCAGTTTCGATTGCTTCACGGACTATGAAGAACGCGGCGACAGATTTATAGAGATCGTGGAGAAGTTATGAACGGTCTTGTAACGATTAAAAAGAAAAGAAAGGGGCGTGGCGATCTGCCGCTCCTTTTTTCCGTTATAATTATTTCTCTTCTGGGGCTTGCTTTCGTTTATTCGGCGAGCAAATATTCAGCCGAAGTTACGTATGGCGACGAGTTTTTCTTCGCGAAAAAACATCTCGTCGGACTTCTCATCGGTTATGCGGCTATGATTTTCGGTTGCGCGTTCGATTATGAAAAATACAAAAAGATTTCGCTGCCGTCGTTCATTGTTACGCTCGTTCTCCTTGTTCTCGTGTTTTCGCCTTTGGGATATGAAAATTACGGCGCTAAAAGATGGATAAGGATAGGCGGAATCACCGTTCAGCCGTCCGAAATCGCAAAGATATGTTTCGTTCTTTTTTCGGCGGCGTATTTTTCCGATGAACCGCGCAGAGCGAAGAGTTTTATCGGGTGTCTGCCCGTACTTTGCGCCGGCGGAACGGTTTGCCTTCTGATTATTCTCGAGCCGAATATGTCCATAACGGTATGCTTCGGGCTTTTAACGCTCGCCGTGCTTTTTGCCGCGGGTATGAAAACGGCTCATTTCGTAATCATTCTCGTTCCCGCCGCGCTCGCCGTGCCGCTTCTCATTATTGCCGAGCCGTACAGACTGAACAGATTATCCGCGTTTCTCAATCCGTGGGCATCGCCAAAAGGGGAGGGGTATCAACTTCTGCAATCGTTATACGCTCTCGGTTCGGGCGGTTGGTTCGGCGTGGGGTATCTCAATTCGCGGCAAAAACTCAGGTTTCTTCCTTTTTCCGAAAGCGATTTTATCCTCGCGGTAATCGGCGAAGAAACGGGTTTTGTCGGGCTTGCGGTGTTCTTCGCTCTCATTTTGTTTGTTATTATTCGCGGAATAAAAATCGCCGTTAAGGCAAAGGATCATTTCGGCTATCTTTCGGCGGTCGGCATAACCTGTATTTACGCCGTCCAATCTCTCGTCAACGCCCTCGTCGTAACGGGTAGTATCCCGCCGACAGGATTGCCTCTTCCGCTTGTATCGGCGGGCAACACGTCACTTATAGTTTTCCTTTTTTCGTTCGGCGTGCTTTATAACGTATCTCGTCGGTCCCCGTCCGATTAACCAAAAAATCCCGTAAAACATAATATGTCGTATATTATGATTTACGGAGACAAAATGGACAGATTCGTTATAAACGGCGGTAGAAAATTATCGGGGAAGGTGAATATTCGCGGGGCAAAAAACTCGGTTTTGCCGCTTATCGCCGCGTCGGTTTTAAACGAAGGGGTAACTCATATAAAAAATTGCCCGAGGATAAAAGACGTTTACGTCATGGCGAAAATAATAGAACGCCTGGGCGGTAAATTCGTTTTTTCGGGCAATACGCTCAGTTTAAACACGGAAAATCTGCGTTCGTGGGTTTTGCCGGAAGATCTTACGGGCGAAATACGCGCTTCCGTATTCATAACGGGCGCGCTTATCTCGCGTTTCGGTTATGCGGAAACGGCAAAGCCGGGCGGATGCAACATAGGCAATCGCCCCATAGACATACATATCGGCGCGTTAAGGGCGTTGAAAGTCGCGGTGAACGAGGGCGATAGAGTTTCGTTCAACGGCGCCCGCGCGGAGAGCGGTAAGGTCGTTTTAAGATTTCCGAGCGTCGGGGCTACGGAAAACGCGATGATGGCTTCGGTTAAGTTAAAGGGTTTCACGATTATCGAAAACTGCGCCGAAGAACCGGAGATAATCGACTTGCAGAATTATCTCAATATGCTCGGCGCAAGGGTTTCCGGCGCCGGTACGAAAACGATAACGGTGGAGGGCGTGGATAAACTTTATCGCGGAGAAATCGAATTTACGCCCCGTCAGGACAGAATCGAAGCGGGAACGTTTTTGCTTTGCGGCGCGTGCGCGGGGGGAGAGATCGAATTCAACGGCTTAAATAACGAAGAAAGTTTGCCGCTTTGCAAAATAATCGGTCGTAACGCTTGCAAAATATATCAAAAAGATGATAAAATATACAATGTAAAATTCTATGCGAGAAAGGAGGGTTTCGGCAGAGTGATCGCCGAGCCTTATCCCGGTTTTCCCACGGATCTGCAACCGCAGATAACGGCGGCGGCTTGTTTGCCCGAAGGGCTTACCGTCACGGAGGACAGAGTTTTTCCGTCGAGATTTTCTTACGCAACCGAACTGACGAAGATGGGCGCGGATTTAAGAGTTCTTGAAAACGTTTGCGTTATATCGGGCAGGAGATTGCACGGCGCGGTCGTTTCGGCGGGAGATCTCAGAGGCGGGGCGGCTTTGTGTCTTGCCGCGCTCGGCGCGGAAGGTGAAACCGTGGTTCTGAACGTTTCGCATATAGACAGAGGATACGAGGATTTTGAAGTCCGGCTGAGAGAACTCGGCGCGGACATAAAGAGAATTACGCCGTGACCTGCGGCTGAACGTCGGCAATTTGCCGGTATTCGGCAAGTCGGGGATAACCGGTTCGGGAGATTTACAGATGAAGTATAAAAAAGCGATTATATTCAGCACGATAATGATATTCATCGTTGCGGCGGCGGTCGCGCTCGGCTGGCTTTTCAGAGCGCGGTATTTTATCGTGAACGATCTGAACGGTCTGACGGGAGAAACCGCGGAGAGCGGGCTTTATTCTTTCGTCTGCGAAACGCTTGAAAAAAAATATAAAGGAAAGTGGCTTTTTTCTTTCGGCGAGAAAGAAATCGAGAACGATCTCTCCGCCAACCCTTACGTAGAATTGATTGAAGTTAAAAAGACCGCGCCGGATAAAATTTCGGTGACGTTCAGCGAAAGAAAAGAACGCTTTTTAATCGTTATCGGAGATAAAGGTTACGTTACCGATTCGGGATATAATCTTTTGCGCGACGTCGCTGCGGCGGATTTCGGCGAGCAGGAAGATAGTCTTGTCAGGGTGGAAGTCCGCGGAATGGACGAACTTGATTTTTCCGCTTTGCCGAAGGGTAAGAAAATAACGTTTGAAGAAGAAAATCTTTTCGGCGCGATGACCGATATATTCGGTAAGTTTTCGGATAAACTAAACTTTATCTCCGGGATAACGATAGACGGAGAAAAAAACATCGTCGAATACCGCGCGCAGACGGGCGTTATAATCGACGTGAGTTTGGCCGTCGCCACGGCGGACAAGCCTACTGAAGCCGAAAAAAAAGCAACGCGGGAAAGAATTCGCGAAAGCGTTGCCGAAATCGAAAGCGTATATAACAACCTTGACGAAAGAAGCAAACGTCGGGGCTATATCCGGGTTTACGAAACCGACGAAAAAGAAGTGATAGTGAATTACGAGCCTGACGGCAACGTAAATCGGGAGGAGAAAAATGATTAAAAACTGCGTTGCCGTTTTAGACGTCGGCTCTTCCAAAATAACCGTTCTCGTCGGGCAAAGGGGCGTTAACGACACCATAACCGAAAGATTTGTGACGAAAAACGAATACAGCGGTTTTGCCGAGGGAAAGTTTTTCGATATCGCGGAACTCGAAACGGCGGTCGCTTCGGCGATAAAGTCGGTTTGCGCCGCACTTAAAACCTCCGTGAACGAAATAACGGTATGCGTTCCCGGCGCGTTTGTCAGGCTTGAAAACAGAAAATATAAAATAGTGTTCGGTAAAAAGAAGAAGATAACCGAGGACGATAAAGAATCGCTTTTCGACGCAGGACAAGACCTCGTCGAAACAGAGGATTACGAAGTTATAAATCGGGCGGATATATATTTTGCTCTCGACGACAACAGAAAAGTATTCGATCCCGTGGGGAAGCCTTCGGCAATGCTCGGCGGTTATATCAATTACACGTTATGCGAAAAATATTTTATCGATACGTTCCGTAACGCTCTGAAAAAAGCGGGCGTTACGACCGTCAACTTTGTTTTCGACGCTTTGGCGGAAAGCCTTTATCTCTTCGATTCGCGACGCAGAGAAACGCCGTCGCTTATCATCGATTCGGGATATATTACAACAACCGCTTCGATTATTCTCGGTAGCGGTGTCGTCGCCAAACATTCCGAGGATTTCGGCGGCGGGCTTATCGCTTACAGAATAGTCAAAACGTTCGGCATCGCGCCGGACGTCGCCGACGGGCTGCAGAGGATTATCAATTTGTCGCTCGCAAGGCAGTCGGGACAGACTTATAAAATCGAAACGAAAAACGGTTATGAGGAATATCTTGCCGAGGAAATTAATTCCGCAGCCACGGAAGAGATAGATCTTTATCTCGATAATCTCGAGGCGTTTATCGCTGAGAACATTCATAAGGTTAACGGCGGGTTCGGCGTGTATCTTACGGGCGGAGGATTATCTTACGTCAGAGGGATAAAAGAATATATTTCCGCAAGGCTCGGTTTGCCGGTTGAGATCGTTAAGCCTAAATTGCCGTCTTACGGGAAAACGGAAGAAACGTCGTATTACGCCGCGCTCGATTACGCTCTGAACGAGCAGGAAAAGAAGAAAAAGGGATTTTTAGGGTTTTTCAGAAAATAAAAGAGGTACGAAAGATGAATATAGGATTAAACGGAATGGATATGAACGTCTGCAAAATTATGGTTGCGGGCGTGGGCGGCGCGGGCAATAACGCCGTAAACAGAATGATAGAAGCGGGAGTTTCTTCCGCGGAGTTCGTTGCGATAAACACCGATAAGCAGGCGCTTATTCTTTCGGAAGCAAGCGAAAACAATAAAATCGCTATCGGCGAAAAACTCACGAAAGGGCTCGGCGCGGGTTCAAACCCCGAAATAGGCATGCAGGCAGCCGAGGAAAGCAAAGACAAAATCAGAGAACGCCTGCAGGGAGTGGATTTGCTTTTTATCGCCGCGGGTATGGGCGGCGGAACGGGAACGGGCGCGGCTCCGGTCGTTGCCAAAATCGCCCGCGAATGCGGTTGCGTTACGGTTGCGGTCGTCACGAAGCCGTTTATGTTCGAGGGCAAACGCCGCGACGAAAACGCGAGAAGAGGAATAGCGGAACTCAGCAAAGTCGTTGATACTATCGTTATTATTCCCAACGACAAACTTCTCGAAACTCTCCCTCCGGACACTTCTATGATAGAAGCGTTGAAATACGCCGACGAAAATCTTCGTATGGGCATATGCGGCATTGCTGATCTTATCTCCACGCCGTCGCTTATCAATCTCGATTTCGCGGATGTTAAAACAATCATACAAAACAAGGGCTACGCTCATATGGGCGTCGGTATGGCGACGGGCGACAACAGAGTGGTTCAGGCTGTCAAGAAGGCTATTTCAAGCCCTTTGCTCGAAACGAGCATAGAGGGCGCGAAGGGCGTTATTCTCAACGTAAAGGGCGGCAACGATCTTACTTTGGGGCAGGTTTACGAGGCGGCGAATCTCATAAACAGCGTTATCGACAGTTCGGCAACGGTTATTTTCGGCGCGAATATCGATCCGGAGTATAACGAAAAATTCGAGATAACCGTTATCGCCACGGGTTTTACCGATAAAGACGAGATGCCCGAAGAAAAAAAGGACGAGCAACGCGATAATTTTAAAAATTACGTAAACGACGACGTCGCGCCCGAAAGAGTGGACGTTGTTTCTCCGCGTGCGAACGCCGCAACGGAAGAACGGGAAAAGGCGTACGCGCCTTATAACGCTCCGCAAAGGGATGCAAACGTGTTGCGTTCCGGTCGTGAAAACACGGGATTCGAAGAAAATCGCAGACCGGCTTACGCCGAAAATCATCGCGACGAATACGCCGGACGCAGAGCGGAAGAAACGCCCGCCGGAACCGAAGAAAAGGAGAACGATGACGACGAAACCAAAGATTTTCCGTCGTTCATGAAGAAACTTTTCAGAAAGAACAAATAAAACGGAACGCGAAAGGAAAATCAGCGTCAAAAGACGTTCCAAATCGCATAAAATAAGCCTGTCTTGCCGCCATAAAAACGGTAAAACAGGCTTTTGTTTTAAGTGAAATCAAATAAAACCGTTACACTTTGGATTTGATGAAATCCGTCATTTTTTCGACGAATTCCGAAGAGGTTTTTTCGTGTTTATCCCATGCGGTCAGATAAAATTTGAGTTTCGGTTCGGTGCCGCTCGGGCGCGCGATAAGCGAAAATCCGTCGCCTTTGAAAACCATAACGTTGCTTTTCGGCAGTCCGTCCAGCCCGAGAGAGTAATCTTTAATTTCCGTAACCGACTTTCCGCAAATCTTACCGAACGGATTTTTGCGTAATTTATTCATAAAATCCGCCATAAAAATCATTCCCTGTTCGCCCTCGAAGTATTTCGCGTATAACGCCGAACGGTAATAACCGTATTTACCGTAGAGAAATTCGAGCGCGGCGGAAAGCGAAAGACCGAGCGATTTATAATAGCAAGCCGCTTCGGCGAACATTATAGCCGCGGAAATCGAATCTTTGTCCCTGGCGTGCGTGCCGACGAGATAGCCGATGCTTTCTTCCATGCCGAAAACGAAGTTTTTATCGGGGTTTTTATCGATTGCTTCGCCGATATACTTAAATCCCGTGAGAACGTTTATAGTTTCCACGCCGAACGATTCCGCGATTTTTTCGGGCAGGGGAGAAGTGACGATCGTAGAGATGATAAAGGGCTTGTCGGGGATAGTATTCTGCGCCTTTTTCGTCGCCAGAATAAAATATACGAGCAAAGCGCCCGCTTCGTTTCCGTTCAGAAGGCGATATTCTCCGTTCTTTTCGCGGAACGCCACGCCCGTTCTGTCCGCGTCCGGATCGGAGGCTATAATGAGTTCCGCATTGTTTTTTTCGGCGGTTCCGATTGCTTTTTCGAGAGCCTCTTTAAATTCGGGGTTTGGGTATGGGCAAGTCGGGAAATTTCCGTCCGGATATTTTTGTTCGGGAACGACCGTATAGTCCGTTATTCCGATTTTTTTGAATATTTTTTCAACGGGAATAAGTCCCGTTCCGTTCAGCGGAGTATATATTATCGACGGCATATATTTTTTATCGAACGGCAGAGAATATTCGTAAATCGCATCGATAAAATCGTCGAGAATTTCGTCGCCGATATATTCAATTAATTCTTTTTTCGGCGTGAATTTCTCAAAATAATCGTGTTTGTCGATAAATCCGGTGATTTTGCCTGCCTCGTCGTCCGTCGCCTGGCAACCGTTTGAATTGTAAACCTTGTAGCCGTTGTATTCTTTCGGATTATGGCTCGCGGTAACTACGATTCCCGCCCCGGCGCGAAGTTTCCTCACCGCGAACGAAAGAACGGGCGTCGGCATGAGTTTGTCGAACAAGTATACTTTAACGCCTTTCGATGACATTATCTCCGCGGCAAGCCGGGCGAAAGCGTCGGACATGTTTCTGCTGTCGTAAGCGATGCAGACTGAATTTTTGTCCGCGTTCGATTTGCCTGCGCCTGATTTGTCCGTGTTTAAAATATAATCGGCGAAACCCGCCGTGGCTCTTGCCACGGTGTATACGTTCATTCTGTTGGTTCCCGCGCCGATTTTTCCTCTCAGTCCTGCGGTGCCGAACGAAAGTTCTTTATAAAACCTGTCGTTTATTTCTTCCGGCAGATCGGAAATTTTTAAAAGTTCTTCGTGAAGTTCTTTGTCGTTCTTCGTTTTTTCGAGCCAGAATTTATATTTTTCTTCGACCATACTTTTATGTTTCTCCGGGTGAACGAATTTATCCGAGAAGTATGCTGTTTTTGTATTCTCTCGGCGTCATCGTGGTTATTCGTTTAAACGTTTTGGTGAAGTGCGGAAGCGAGTCGAATCTCAGAAGATTCGCTATTTCCGAAAAACTGTTGTTTTCGCGTATCAGTTTTTTGCTTTCTTCGATTTTAAGTTCGAGATAATAATTTATTATCGATTTTCCCGTGCGCTGACGAAAAGTTTTGCATAAGGTCGTTTTTCCGTAATGCAGTTCGTCCGAAATTTCGTCAAGGCAGATTTTTCCGTAAATATTCTGCTCGAGAATTCTTACGATTTCGTCCTCGATTGCGTCGGAATTTTCGATTTTGGAAATAAATATCTCCGAGGACGTCGGTTTGGACGTTTCTTCGCGGATAAGTTTAATCAGCAATTCTTCGAGATTGTTCGTTATAACCTGCGCGCCGCCTATGTTCGGGTCGGGCTTGAGTTCGAGTTTCTGAAGGTTGGGGTTGAATTCAGGAATTTTAAAGGTGTTTTTCGCTTCGCTCATTATAGAGGCGAGAAGATACCTGAGTTTGTCGGCAACTACGAAGTGTTTGTGCCTGAAATATCCCATCGTTTTGGACTTACATTCAAAACTTACGATAAAGATATTAGCGTCCGATTTTTTATCGCATTCCACGCTGTGCGGTTCGTCGGGCGATAAAAAAATAACTTCGCCCTTTTTCAATAGAGTTTTGCCGAGATCGGACGTGACGTAAATGCTGTTTTTATCGCAATAAATCATCTCCCAGAAATCATGCCATTCTTCGGGGAAAGCATAGTTTTTCGTTAAGCGTTGATAATGTATGGTTACGATTTTGGAAACGCTTAAAAGCATCGAAACTTTGTACATATAAAAAGTCTTTTCATAAGATGTTTTTTCAACCATTTTTCACCTCGTCCGGCGCATTTTTCTTCGGCGCAGAATATATATAAGAAGTCTGTTCCGTATGATTATATCACAAACAATTCCTTTTTGCAATATATTTTACAAATATTTTTACGAAAGATATTACAAATAAAACGAAACATTTTCTATACCATATTATTAAAAACAGGTATATAATTAAGGCGACAATAAATGGAGGTGTATGAAATGAAATACGTACCCGTTTTGGATAAAGGTTTCAGACCGATGTATGCGGAATTTAAAAAATATTCCGAGGAAGCGGCGAAAACAGAAAACAAACTTTTAAAAATCTGCGTCGAGAGAAACGACGGCTATAATTATATTTACGAATATAAAATATTCGCGAACGGTCATAAGGACGAAAACAACCTTATGGCGGAAAGAATCGTGAAAACCATTCTCTGGCTCGTGGGCGGCTATAAAATTTATCTTGCCGGCGATGAAAACGTTTATGAATTCATAAAGGCGGCTTATACCGATAAGGGTATCAGAGCGTTCGATAAAAACTTTATGGAAAGAGTTTACGAAAAGCCGTTCGAAGTCATTATGTGCGACGAGAAAAATTTCCCGAAGGAGAAGAAATGCTCTCTTTCCGTCGGCGGTCATCTCGACGGTTGCAGGATAGGTTTCGATGCCGGCGGAAGCGACAGAAAAGTCAGCGCGGTCATTGACGGAAAAGTCGTTTACAGCGAGGAAGTCATATGGTTCCCGAAGATTAATTCCGATCCGGATTATCATTACAACGAAATTCTTACGGCGCTTAAAACCGCCGCTTCAAAAATGCCGAGAGTGGACGCCATCGGCGTGTCTTCTGCGGGCGTTTACGTCAACAATAAAATAATGGTCGCGTCGCTTTTCCTTAAAGTAAACGACGAGGACTTTGAGAAGAAAGTCAAAACGATGTATATCGACGTCGCTAAAGAACTCGGCGAAAACATCCCGCTCGAAGTCGCCAACGACGGCGACGTAACCGCACTTGCCGGAGCGATCGATCTTAACGACGACAGCGTTCTCGGCATAGCGATGGGTACGAGCGAAGCCGTAGGTTACATCAACAACAACGGCGGGCTTAACGGCTGGCTTTCCGAACTCGCGTTCGTTCCCGTGGATTATAACAAAGATTCCATGGTTGACGAGTGGAGCGGAGATTACGGCTGCGGCGTTAAATATTTCTCGCAGGACAGCGTTATAAAACTCGCCGAGATGGGCGGCTTTAAATTCGACGAAAAACTCAGCCCCGCCGAAAAACTCAAAGTCGTTCAGAAGATGATGTCGGACGGAGATCCTCTCGCAAAGCAGATATACGAAGATATCGGAACGTATCTCGGTCACACCATGCCTTTTTACGCTATGTTTTACGGAATCAAACACGTTCTTTTGCTCGGAAGGGTAACGAGCGGACTCGGCGGCAACATAATTATGGAAAGGGCGAATAAAATTCTCGAAGAAGAATATCCCGAACTTAAATTCAGAATAGAAATGCCGGACGAAAAGAACAGAAGAGTCGGGCAGAGCATAGCCGCGGCTTCTTTGGCGGCAACCGCAAAAAACGAAAAATAAACAGTTTTCCGCGGCGGTGCATGCGCCGCCGCGGTATTACAAATCCGGAGGATAATAAAATGAAGGTAATAATAGCGAAAGATTACAATGAAATGAGCGAAAAAGCATTCGGAATCATGGCGGAAGTCGTAAAGAACAAACCCGACGCGATACTCGGGCTTGCAACGGGTTCCACCCCCATAGGTCTTTATAAAAATATGATCAAAGACCACAACGAGAACGGAACGAGTTACGGAAAAATCAAAACCGTAAACCTCGACGAGTACGCGGGGCTTGACGTAACGAGCGACCAGAGTTACGTCTATTTTATGAGAGATAATCTTTTCAATCATATCGATATAGACCTTGCGAACACCAACATCGAAAACGGCAAAGCGGCAGACAGGCAAGCGGAGTGCGACAGATATAACGCCCTTCTCGAAAAAATGCAGCAGGATATTCAGGTTCTCGGCATCGGCTCGAACGGACACATCGCGTTCAACGAACCCGGCACGCCGTTCGGCAGCGTTACGCATATCGTCGATCTTACCGAAAGCACGATTAAAGACAATTCGAGATTGTTCAAAAGTATAGACGAAGTTCCCCGTCAGGCTTTCACTATGGGGCTTAAAAACATAATGAACGCGAAGAAGATTCTCATCCTTGCGAACGGCGCGAATAAGGCTAAGGCTGTTTTCGGGCTTGTCAAAGGCGAGGTTACGGAAAACGTTCCCGCAAGTATTCTTCAACTTCATCCCGATTGCACGCTCGTCTGCGACGAAGCGGCGGCTGCGCTTATTAAATAGGCTCTTATTAAATAGGCTCTTATTAAATAATCGACCGGTTTCTTAAATAATCGGCTGATTCCGGAGAAAAATATGAAAGGATTAAAAAACGTTAAAGTATATATAAAAAACGTTGGCGTCGTAACGACGAATATAGGTATCGAAAACGGTAAAATAGCGTATATCGGCGACAGCGCGGAAAACATCGAACCGCTTTTTGAAACGGACGGAGTTGTTCTGCCCGGTTTTATCGACGAGCATATTCACGGCGCGGGCGGCGCGGACGCAATGGACGGAACGGTCGAAGCGTTACAGACCATTTCGGAATTCGTTGCGAGAGAAGGAACGACGGGATTTTTGGCGACGACTATGACGCAAAGCCCCGAAAATATAACGAGCGCGCTCAAAGCGGTTAAAAAAATCAGAGAAAAGGGCGAGTATAAGGGCGCGGAAGTTCTCGGCGTTCATCTCGAAGGCCCGTTCATCTCTCCCAAGCATGTGGGCGCGCAGCCGCTCGAATACGTCGCTAAGCCCAGCGCGAAACTTTTCGACGAATATAACAAGGCGAGCGGCAATGCGATAAAAATCGTCACGCTTGCGCCCGAAGTCGACGGCGGACTTGAACTCGTCAGGCATCTCGGCGAAAAAGGAGTCGTCGCGTCGGTGGGGCATACGGGCGGAAAGTACGCCGACGTCGTTAAGGCGGTTGCCGCGGGCGCGACGAACGTTACTCACACGTACAATGCCCAAACCGGGCTTCATCACAGAGAAGCGGGCGTTGTCGGCGCGGCTATGCTTCTGGACGAACTTAATTGCGAAATGATTTGCGACACCATTCACGTAAGCGTGCCTGCAATCAAACTCGTAATCAAGAACAAACCGCACGATAAATATACGCTCATAACCGACGCGATGAGAGCGAAAGGTATGCCGGACGGCAAATCCGAACTCGGCGGGCAGGAAGTTTTCGTCAAAAACGGCGAAGCAAGGCTTGCCGACGGAACTTTGGCGGGCAGTGTTCTCAAAATGAACGTCGCGATAAAGAATCTCGTCGAAAAAGTCGGCGTGTCTTTCACCGACGCGGTGGACTTTGCGACTTATAACCCCGCGAAAAATATCGGGGCGCTTAACGAACGCGGAACGATAGAGGTCGGCAAGCGCGCAGATTTAACCGTTCTCGATAAGAATTACGAAGTGCTTTATACGGTCGTAAACGGCAAAGTCGTCTATGCGGGATAAGATTAAAACGCGCACGCGGTTTGATTTATGCCGACATGAGAAATAAACATAATATATAATAGCAAAGCCGCGGAGTATACGCTCCGCGGCTTTTTCTTTGCAAAAATGAATATTATACAAATAAAATGAATATTATCCAAATATAAGTAAATTTATGTGTAAAAATCAAAAACTTGCGATAAAACCGAGTTTTTTATAGGGGGTATAAGTTTTTTTTATGATAATTCGGATAAAAAACAGTAGACAAGACGATATGAATATGGTAGAATACGATTAAATTTAATAAATTGAACTGTTTTTTGTGCTTTCGGATCGGTGGGAAAATGCATAAATTATCAAAGCGGATATCCGCTTTTGTTTAAGGCAAAACTTAAACAAAAGATAATCGTAACGGCGAAATTTGTTAAATAAATTTTTTTTTAAAAGCCGCGTCGCTTGAAACTTACATCGCGGCGAAAAATTTTATGGAGGTAAAAAAATGAAAAAACTTTTAGCACTTTTAATGGTTCTTGCCATGACTGTTGCATGTTTTGCTTCGTGCGGAACGAAGGACGATTCTACCGGCGATTCTACGGGTGTAACACCTGCCGTAATCAAGAAAGGTACTTACCACACTACTACGGCAACTATGCCGAGTAACTGGAACGAACTTACCTATCAGGATAACAACGATACCCAGATTTTGAATTACATTACTTCTGGATTCTTTGAATACGATTATAAGTTCGACGATGCAAAAGGCGGCAAATATAATGCCGACGGAAGCATTAACGTAGACGCAATCGTTCCCGGCGGTTACACCACCAATTATCTTGCGGCTACCGATCTTAAAGACGTAACCGCTACGGTTGACGCTAAGTGGGGTTATACCGACGCTCAGAAAGCAGCCGGCGGATATGCCTGGCAGATTACTTTAAGAAAAGATCTTAAATGGGACGACGGAACGGCGATCAAGGCAGACGATTACGTTTATTCTATGCAGGCTCAGCTCGATCCCGATTTCCTTAACTTTCGTGCCGACACTTACTACAACACACTTCAGGTAAAGAAAGCTAAAGCTTATTTCAACAAAAACCAGGAAGCCACTTATCCTTCTGTCGGAACTAAGTACGAAAGCGCCGACGCTGCAATTGCGGCAGGTGAGGTTATTTATCTTGACGTATATAGTTTGTGGGGTGCAAGCGGATATGTGGATAAAGACGGAAACAAAGCTCCTCAGTGGATTCCCATAACCGACGAAACCGTTTACGATACTCCCGACGCGTGGGCAGCCGGAAAAGCGGAAGACGCATTCACGGCAAAAGGACTTTTTGAACAGTATAAAGGAATGGTCGATGTCGGCGGAAAATATGAAGCCTGCCTTGCAATCAAGGTTGCAAATACCGAGCGCGACATAACTTTCGAAGATGTAGGATTTTACAAGGTTGACGATTATTCTTTCGTTATCTTGATGGATAAATCGTATAAATTCCTTAAAGACGACGGTTCTCTCTCGTATCTTGCGGCTTACTATATGCAGTCGCTTCCTCTTGTTCATAAGGCAAAATACGAAAAGAGCAAAATAGCTCCTGCGGCAGGTTCCACTCTTTGGACAAGTAAATACAATTCGAGTCTCGAGACGACCGCAAGCTGTGGTCCCTACAAACTCGAATCTTTCCAGAGCGGTAAAGCTTACACCCTTGTAAAAAACGACAACTGGTTCGGTTATGGACTTGAAGCGTATAAGAATCAGTATAACGTAACAAAGATCGAATGTGAAAAAGTTGAAGAACCCAGCCAGAACTGGATGAAATTCCTTGCAGGCGAAATCGACGGTGTTGCGCTCGACAGCGAGCATATCAATGATTATATGCATTCGAAATATGTCGTTTACACGCCCGGAACAGGTACGTTCGGTATGCAGCTTTTCAGCGATCTTAACGTATTAAAGAAGAGTGGTAACAACAACGGAATTCTCGCAATCGACGAATTCAGACAAGCTATTTCGCTTTCTCTTAACAGAAGCGACGTTGTTGAAAAGATCTGGCCCGGTACTGCCGTTGCTTGCTTCGGTCTTATGAACAGTCAGTATTACTACGACGTCGAAAACGGCGGCGTATACAGAGATACCACGGAAGCAAAAGAAGGAATACTTCGTGCTTACGGATTCACCAAAGGTGCTGACGGCAAGTGGTCGGGCGGCGAAATCAACGGAGCTTCGCTTGACGACGCATATGAAGCTTTGACCGGTTACAACCCCGTTAAGGCTAAGGAACTTGTTAAAGTTGCTTATGACAAACTCGTTGCAAAAGCGGAATACTATGGTTATGACGCAAGCAAGGGTATAACGATTGTTTACGGTTCGTCGATAGATAATGCAAAACAACGTCAACGTTGTCAGTATGTTCAGGATCTTTTGAACACTCTTTGTGCCGGCACAGGACTCGAAGGTAAGATCACTCTTAAATTTGACGCCTCGGCAGGAGACAAGTGGTCTAACGCATTCAGAAGCGGCGCAACTCAGATCGGTTTCGGCTACGGTTTCGACGGTAACCCGTTCAACCCGTTCGATATCGTAGGTGGGTTCGTAGATCCCGAAAACTCCCTTAACTATCATACGTATTGGGATACGAAGAATGAAAAAATGACTCTTACGATGCCTGCAGGAGACTATGAAGGCGCAGGTAAGACCATTACGATGAGTTTGTGCAATTGGTATAAGTGCCTCAACGGCTTAGCTGATAAAGCAAATGGCGATACCGAAGTTTATAACTGGGATGCTGGTTATGCGCCTGCTAGCGCAAGATTGGTTGTTCTTGCGGCTCTCGAAGAAAAAGTTATTCAGAAAGCATATTCGGTAATGCTTATCGGCGAATACAGCGGCGAGCTTTCCAGCCCGAAATTCAGCCAGATATCTTATGACTACAATACGTTTATGGCTTATGGCGGAATGAGATACCTTGTTGTAAATTATACCGATGCCGAATGGGCGGAATATGTTGCTGCTCATAACAACGACCTTACCAGCGAATATAAGAAAGCTGAGTAATAGTCGGTTGTCAACCAAAACATAAAATAACAAACGTGCGGCGGACGAAGTGTTTTTCGCCCGCCGTCGTTTTTCGTATTCGTTTATTATCTCTTTACAACACTTGTTTTTTGCGGATAAAATGTTGTAAAGACATAATAATACGACTCAGAATAAGGAGACACAGCCTATGTATATGTTCAAATATGTTATGAAACGTTTAGGTCTTATGATTTTAACGTTTGCAATTATTATGATCATGTGCTTTTGTTTAATTAAACTTTTGCCCATTATCGTTACGCAGGGCGGACCGAACAGCGACCCGCTTATACCGTATCAGCAGCTTGAAGCGCGCGGATACATACAAAACGTTGCTAAAGGCACAAACGGAATTATAACGTACGATCGCGTGCCGATTTTATCTCAGCTCTGGTCGTATCTTACAAGGATTTTTACCGAAGGCGATTTCGGTATAGCCACGACTTACGGCGAATATCTCAATCAGCCCGTGTGGAACGTTTTCATAGAAAAACTTCCTCCTACGATTCTGATTAACCTGTATTCGACGATTTTAGGTGTTCCCATAGGTTTGGGGCTCGGCATTTTTGCCGCGCTTAAAAAGAACAAATGGCAGGATCAGGTTATAAACGTAGTTATAATTTTGCTTATTTCCGTTCCGTCGATTATAATGGGTCTCCTTATTCAGTATTTTATGTGCTTTAAATGGGGCTGGTTTCCGATAACAATGAAAAAGGGGTTTGATTATTTTACTCCCGAGATGTTTCGTTCTATGATTCCCGCGGTATTTGCGTTAAGTTTCGGCTCGATAGCGGGTTACGCCCGTTCTACGCGCGCCGAATTGTCGGAAGTTTTAACGAGCGAATTTATGTTGCTTGCGCGTACGAAAGGTCTTACGAAAGGGCAGGCAACTTTCAGACACGCAATGCGTAACTCGATGGTGGTAATTTTCCCGTCTATACTTGCGGAATTCGTTGCCGTTTTATCCGGTTCGCTCATTATAGAAAGTATGTTTTCGGTTCCGGGCGTCGGAGGGTTGTATCTTAAATCGATTAACTTCCAGGATTACGATTTCTTTATGCTTTTATCGGGCTTTTACACTTTAGTAAGTCTTACGGCGGGTATCGTCGTCGATATTTCCTACGGCTTCATCGATCCGAGAATAAGAATGGGGGCGAGATAATATGGCATACGAAATAAATAATATTCCTAAGGAAAAATTCAAATTCGTGGATAAAAAGGATTATACCCACGATACCAAGTTGGAAACGAAGCCGATAGGATATTTCCGTGACGCGTTCAATCGTTTCTCCAAAAACAAGGGCGCGGTTGTCGGCGGTATAGTCGTTTTATGTCTTATTCTGATGGCAATAATCTGTCCGTTTTTAACTCAATATACGCCTTCATACTACGATTCGAATTATTCGACCATAAGTCCTAAGCTCAAGATGTTTGAGAATACAAACTTCTGGGACGGTTGCAGAGTTAAAAAAGTAGGTTTCATAGGTTATTTCGAGGACTATGCGGTAGGTCTCGAAACGGGTAATCTCGTCGTAAAAAACAACAAATACACCGAAAAAGACGGCACTTACACTTATCGTTACGACACTTATTACGGAGTAGGTTTCGGTAAGAAATATAAAGTGATAACGATGGAAGAATATAAAGATATTCAGCGTTATCAGGATGAAACGGGAAGACAGATTTTGTATCCCGTGGTGAAACTTTCCGACAGACCGAAAACAATTCAGGATAAGGATCGCCCGAATATTTACTATAAGACAAAAGTTGTAGGCGGAAAAGTTCAGCCGGTATTGGATTCAGACGGAAATCTTATTCTTAATTACTGGACTTATAAGGAGTCGGACGGTAAGCCGCTTTTTGCAGCCGAATATAATTCCACAAGAATTGCCGGCGAAGAAGGTATAACCAAAGACGGAGAACCCGCACATTACGTTTACGGCAGAATAGTGGACGGCGGCGTCGAAGTCAGGGCATATTACTATGAATATTATACTTATTATCATACGCAGATCCTTAAAGACGGAATAAAAGAACCTAACTTTGTTTTCGGCACGACCTCCGGCGGTAAAGATATTTTTGCTTGTCTTTTCTCCGGCGCGAGATTTTCGTTCCTCTTCGCCGTTGTTGTTGCGGCGGTAAACCTTTTGATCGGCGCGATATGGGGATCGGTTTCCGGATATTTCGGCGGAAGAGTAGACCTTATAATGGAACGTATAAGCGATATATTAAGCGCTGTTCCTACAATGATTATAATAACTCTTTTAAAACTTCATATGGGAACTTCGAGTCAGGCGCTTGTTCTGTTTATTGCGTTTTTCGCAACGGGCTGGATAGGTATGGCGGCAACGACGCGTATGCAGTTTTACAGATATAAAAATCAGGAATACGTTCTTGCGGCAAGAACGTTAGGAGCTAAAAACACGCGTATTATGTTCAAGCATATTTTCCCGAACGCGATAGGAACGCTTGTTACAAGTTGCGCGCTTGTAATACCTTCGATGATATATTCGGAGACGAACCTTTCGTATCTCGGCATTATAAACCTAGAGGCGGGTAATATAACCAGCGTCGGAACAATGCTTGCGGCAGGTCAGCGTGATATGCTTGTCGCTCCGTACGTTGCATTATTCCCTGCGATATTCCTTGTTTTGTTAATGCTTAGTTTCAACTTGTTCGGAAACGGTTTGAGAGACGCGTTTAACCCGTCGCTTCGCGGTTCGGAGGGCTAAAATGAATAAAGAAGTAAAATTAGAAGTTAAAAATTTAAAAATTTCTTTCAGAACCGACGCGGGCAAAGTGCAAGCTGTCAGAGGTATCGATTTTAATCTTTATAAGGGCGAAACTCTCGCTATCGTAGGCGAATCCGGTTCGGGTAAATCGGTAACAAACAGAGCGGTAATAGGTATTCTTGCCAATAATGCGATTGTTGAAAGCGGCGAAATAATTTACGACGGGAAAGATTTATTAAAAATTTCCGAAGAAGAGTTTCATAAAATCCGCGGCGATAAAATAGCTATGATTTTCCAAGATCCTATGTCAAGCTTAAATCCTATTATGAAAATAGGAAAACAGCTTACCGAAGCGATGATTTTAAAAGGAAAAGCAAGCCAGAGAAACGCGAGGGGACTTTTTAATACAACGCTTAGAATTCTTAACGAGCATATGGACGTCGTGGCGTCAAGCGAACAGGAAAAAGCAGTTAATAACGAGCAGTGTAAAACATTTAACGAGTTTTGCGTAAACAGCTGTCATCTCGAAAGTAATTACAATGCAATTCACCGCGCTACGGTCGAGCTTAAAGAAGATATCGACAACTTCCTTTTTCTTATCGAAAGAAAACAGACAGTTGACGTAAAACATTTTTGTCATAGCGTTTTAACAGGAATAAAAGATACCGTTCACCCCGATATTGTCGTGATGGACGATACTTTGAAAGCTAATCTTGCGGTTTTGGAAAGCGAATGTAATCGCGAAGGCGCGGTAAAAGAAGCTTCGGCAGAATGTCTCAAAGCCCTCGGCGAAATTTCTTCGATTCTGGATAAAGCGGCTAACCGCCCCGAACCGAACTATTTCACGCTCGGATATTATATGATGCGTAATCCCGATGCGAATATCGACGATATGCCGATAGACGAGCTTACGAAAATGACGAGAGAATATCTCGACAAAGAGTTTATGCTCGAATTTATCGATAAAGGTGCTAACGCTCTTCGTAATTCGAGAGAAGTTTCGTTTGAGAAAAAACGCGAATTATTACCGAAAATCGATAAAGCAATCGAATTCTTCAATATAGAATTGATTGAAGAAAGTGAAGCGAAAACCGTCGTTAAAGATCTTGCTAAAGACGTGGTTTTTGCAATCGATAAGCTCGAAATTATCAAAAACAGCACGGAATATACTTTTACTTCGTCTATAAATATGGCGGTCGCAAAGTTTTTCGCCGCGATAAAGAACAACCCCAAGGAACAGGCGCGTTTCGATAAGCAGACGGCAAAGAGAGATAAACTCGTCGCCGCCGGTAAAGATCCCGACTGGAAAGTCGTTCCCGCTTCACTTATCGATCTCGATGTTCAGCGCGAGGAAATAATTCATATTCTCGAAAACTTAAAGGCAAATTACGAAAGACAGCTTGCCGTCAAGGACTTCGATTATCAGACGGCAATGGTCGCTATAATCGATTACCTTAAAGAGCAGGCTTCGACGTTCGTTTACAAGGTTACGCCGAAGATTGCGAAAGCAAAAGCTCTTAAACTTATGGAAGAAGTCGGTATACCCGAAGCGCGTATCAGATTCAATCAGTATCCGTTCGAGTTTTCGGGCGGTATGAGACAGCGTATCGTTATCGCGATCGCGCTTGCCGCAAACCCCGACATACTTATCTGCGACGAACCGACGACGGCTCTGGACGTTACCATTCAGGCGCAGATTCTTGAGCTTATCAACAAACTTAAAGAAGAAAGGCATCTTTCCGTAATATTCATAACTCACGATCTCGGCGTCGTTGCGAATATGGCAGACAGAATCGCGGTTATGTATGCGGGGAAGATCATTGAAACGGGAACGGCGGACGACGTATTCTATGATCCCCGTCATCCTTATACGTGGGCGCTTTTGTCGTCGATGCCAGACCTTGATACGAACGAGAAGCTCGATGCAATTCCCGGCACGCCGCCGAATATGATTTACCCGCCGAAAGGCGACGCGTTTGCGGAAAGAAATAAATACGCAATGCAAATCGATTTCGAGCAGCAGCCGCCGATGTTTAAAATTTCGGACACGCATTACGCCGCAACCTGGCTGTTGCATCCGGACGCGCCCAAGGTGGAAATACCTGCGGTTATAACTAATCGAATCGCAAGAATGAAAGAAAAATTCGGAGGCGGAGAAGATGGAAAACAATAATGAAGTTTTGCTCAAAGTAGAGCATCTCTGCCAATATTTCAAAATGGGCAAGAAGCAACTCAAAGCGGTTGATGATGTAAATTTTGAAATAAAGAAAGGCGAAGTATTCGGTCTCGTCGGCGAATCCGGTTGCGGAAAAACCACAACGGGTCGTTCGATAATCAAGCTTTACGATATAACTTCGGGCAGCGTGTATTTCAAAGGCGTAAGAGTGTGCGCAGGCACACAGTCCTATAAAGACGCTATAAAAAAGAAGAAAGTAGAAGTTTCGGCGAAAATCAAAGAACTTAAAGAAGAGGCGAAAAATAAGCCCGAGCTTGCCGAAAAATCGGCTGCCGAGATCGAAAAGCTCACCAAAGAACTTAACGATTTCGTCTCGGAGCAGAAAAAACTTATCGCAAACGCAGTTCACGACCATAAGCATTGCGACAGGGATCACGCCGACAAGCTCACCGAGCAGGTAGAGGCGGAATATGCTCCGAAGCTGAAAACTGCCGAAAACGATCCCGAGGCTTTGAAAAAAGTCGAAAAAGAGTACAGAACAAGGCTCAGAATTGCAAAAAAATCGAGGCTTACAACGCAGATTCAGATGATTTTCCAGGATCCTATCGCGTCGCTCGACCCGAGAATGACCGTAAAAGAAATAATCTCCGAAGGTCTTGTTATCAGCGGAATAAAGGATAAGGAATACATTGACGAAAAAGTTTATGAGATCCTCGAAACGGTCGGGCTTGTAAGAGAGCATGCCGGGCGTTATCCGCATGAGTTCTCCGGTGGACAAAGACAAAGAATAGGTATCGCAAGAGCGGTTATCATGCACCCGGAAATGATTATTGCCGACGAACCGGTTTCCGCGCTCGACGTTTCAATTCAGGCGCAGGTCATTAACCTTCTGAACGACCTGAGAGAAAAACTCGGACTTACTATTTTGTTTATTGCTCATAACCTTTCCGTCGTCAAATATTTCTCCGATCGTATAGGCGTTATGTATTACGGCAAAATGGTTGAACTCACCACGTCGGAAGAACTTTTTGCTCATCCGCTTCATCCTTACACAAAATCGCTTTTGTCGGCTATTCCGCTTCCCGATCCGCACTCCGAGAAAACGAGAGTAAGAATAACTTACAATCCGATCGCGGAGCACGATTACACCGTGAATAAACCCTCGATGAGAGAGGTTGCTCCGGGGCATTTCGTTTATTGTAACGACGAGGAAGAGGCTAAATATAAACAGATTTTAGCCGAAGATAGTCACGGCGAAAGCGGTAAAAAGGATAACCGAACGTGTTAAACGATAATTTAAAATCGGATAAAACGGCGGATGAAAAATGCAATAAGTCCGCCGATAAGTCCGTTAACAGCGAAACTTCCGAAAATCGGAACGATATAACAATGGTGCAAAAAGTACCCGAAACATCGGGGAAAAAGTATCCGAAAAAAGATGCGATTTCGCCTGCCGAAGAACACGCAGTCGTAAAGCGTAACGAGGCGGAAAAAAAAGCACTCAGATCGGTTATCGTTTCGTATTCGGTTTATTTTGCCGTTGCGGCGGGGATATGTTTATGGATAATTGCCGCACAGGGGATATTTAAAATGACAAACAAAAGAACGATATTCGGAACGTTTGCCGACGGTTTTTTTGTTCCCGGCATTTTACTTTCTGGTTTCGGCATATTATACAGGATTTCCGCGGGCGGTTTCTTTGATGGTATAACTTACGGCTTAAAAAGGGCTTTTTTGTCGTTTATTCCGGGTGGAAGGCTAAAAAAAGAAGAAAATTACGCTGCTTATAAAGAAAGAAAAACAAAAAACCGTAAGAAATTCAAAAACTGGGCACCGCTTATCGTCGGAGTGGTTTTTATTTTAGTTGCTGTTTTTTTCTTGTTTCTTTATGAATCGAGTAATGCATTAAAATAAGAATATTTTAAATTTTTTCTTATGAAAAGGGCGCGTTCTAAAATTGCGAAGATTTAAGAACGCGCCCGTATTATTTTTTTAAGATTATTTTCCGATTATTTTTTTGACTTTTTCGCAAACATTTTCAACGGTGAAACCGAAATGCTTTTGAAGAACAGGGTACGGAGCGGACGCGCCGAAAGTCGTCATTCCGATAACGTCGCCGTCAAGTCCTACGTATTTATACCAGCATTGCGTCGAACCTGCTTCGATGGCGACTCTCGTTCTTACGGAAGAAGGGAGAACGTTTTCTTTATATTTTTTAGGTTGTTTATCGAAAAGTTCCATGCATGGAACGGAAACGACTCTCACGTCGATTCCTTCCGCTTTAAGCGATTTTTTCGCGTTTATGGCAAGTTCCACTTCCGATCCGCTCGCAAGCAAAATCGCGTCGGGGCGTTTTTTGTCGGAATCGGCGAGTATATACGCGCCTTTGAGAGCGTCCGCGCCGGAGTTTTCGTATTGCGGCAGGTTTTGTCTTGTGAGAACGAGGCAGGTCGGTCCTACGCCCGTTAAAGCCGTTATCCAGCCGTAAGCCGTTTCTTTTCCGTCTGCGGGACGGAATACTTTCATTCCGGGTATCGCGCGAAGTCCTGCGAGTTGTTCAACGGGTTGATGCGTCGGTCCGTCCTCGCCCACGCCTATCGAGTCGTGTGTGAGAATGTAGGTGACGTTCTGTTTCATCAGCGCGGAAAGACGCATTGCGTTCTTCATATAGTCGGAGAAAATAAAGAACGTCGCGCAGTACGGGCGAAGTCCGCCGTGAAGCGAAATGCCGTTGCAGATAGCCGACATAGCGTGTTCTCTTATTCCGAAGTGGAAGTTCGAGCCTGCGCGGTTTTCGGCGGAATAATACTCTCTGTTTTTCATGAGAGATTTGTTGGACGGCGCGAGATCCGCGCTTCCGCCCACGAGGTTTGGGATAAGTTTCGAGAGTTCGTTCAGAACTTTATAACTCGTATTTCTCGTCGCTTCCGGCTTTGTAAAATCGAAAAGTTGCTTTTCGTCGAGCAGATCGGGAATTTCGCCGGAAAGATAAGAAAGGAATTTTTCCGAAAGTTCGGGATATTCTTTCGAGTAAGCGTCGAAGAGTTTTTCCCATTCTTTTCTTATTCTCCTGCCTCTCGTTATATATTTGTGGAGATGTTTTTTAACTTCTTCGGGTACGGTGAAAGGCGGGTAGTTAAAACCGAGATTTTCGCGAAGAGTTTTAATGCCTTCTTCGCCGAGCGGCGCGCCGTGAACGTCGGCAGAACCTGCCTTGGGCGAGCCGTAACCTATAACCGTTTTAACGACGATGAGCGAGGGTTTTTCGGTTTCCTTTTTCGCCTTTGCAATCGCTTTGGAAACGGACTCCATATCGTTGCCGTCTTTGACGTAAAGAACTTGCCAGCCCTGCGCTTCGTGACGTTTGCCGACGTCCTCGGTAAACGCCCCGTCCGTATCGCCTTCTATGGTTATGTTGTTTTTATCGTACAAAACGATGAGTTTTCCGAGTTTAAGTGTCCCCGCGAGCGATGCCGCTTCGTATTCGATGCCCTCCATAAGGCAACCGTCGCCGCAAAGAGCGTAAGTATAATGGTCGATTAAATCATATCCCGGCTTATTGAAGATTGCGGCAAGATGAGATTCGGCTATCGCCATACCGACGGCGTTCGCTATACCTTGTCCCAAAGGACCGGTCGTCGTTTCCACGCCGGGAGTCATTCCGTATTCCGGGTGCCCGGGCGCTTTCGAGCCGAATTGACGGAAATTTTCGATTTCCGACATAGGCAGATCATAACCGAAAAGGTTTAAAACGGAATAGAGAAGCATCGATCCGTGACCGGCGGAAAGGATAAACCTGTCCCGGTCGGTAAAGCCCGGCGCTTTCGGGTCGAATTTCAGGTGCCTGGAAAAGAGCGTATAGGCTATCGGCGCGCTTCCGAGCGGGAGCCCGGGGTGACCGGATTTTGCTTTTTCGATCGCTTCTGCAGAGAGAACTCTGATTGTGTTTACGGCAAGTTGGTTAACGTCCATTTTTTTTCTCCTGATGTGAGAATTGTAATTCTACCTTTTTATTATACATTTTTCACATTATTTTTTCAAGTGAATTAACGGCTCGTCATAAATTCTTTTAAAATATTTGCGCCGATCTGCGGCAGGGTTTGTACCGACGATGAAAACGTAAGCGATACCCCGCGATTTTCATTCAATAAGCATAATTAACCGCTTTACAATTCATAAAAAAAAGTTTATAATACGTATTGTCTATACTTATAACCGAAGCAGGGTAACGCCCTGAAAATGGAGAATAAACAAATGTTGGTAAGAAATTTGCTCGGCGCAAGATACAAGGAAACGCCGAAAGATTGCGTTATAGCAAGCCACGCGCTGATGACGAAAGGCGGGTATATGAAATATATGAGTACGGGAACGTACTCGCTTTTTACGCCCGCTAAAAGAATAACGGCTAAAATAGAGAAGATTATCAGAGAAGAAATGGACAGAATCGGCGGACAGGAAGTTTTGTTTCCGGTCGTTATGCCGGCTTCGCTTTGGGAAGAGTCGGGCAGATATACGAGTATCGGCAGCGAAATGGTTCGTTTCACGGACAGAAACGGAGCGAAAATGGTTCTCGGAATGACTCACGAAGAGGCAGCCGTTCACCTTGCGAGAGATATCGCCGCTTCTTACACCGATTATCCGTTCATGATTTACCAGGTACAGACGAAGTTCCGCGACGAACCGAGAGCGAGAGGCGGGCTTATAAGAGTGAGAGAGTTCACGATGAAGGACGCTTATTCTTTCCATACCTCTCAGGAAGATCTCGAAGAGTATTACCGGAAATGTTACGACGCGTATGTGCGTATTTATAAGAGGGCGGGGGCGAAAAACGTTATCGCCGTCAAGAGCGACAGCGGAATGATGGGCGGAAGCGTATCACACGAATTTATGCTTTTAACGGATATCGGCGAGGACACTCTCGCGATTTGTTCGGACGAAAATTGCGGATACAAAGCGAACGTAGAGGTTGCCGACTGCATAACTCACAACGTCGAAAGCGAAAAAGAAGAACTCCGCAAAATCGAAACCCCGAACGTTAAAACGATCGAAGGGTTAAAACATAAACTCGGAGTCGAACCGACGAGAATGTGCAAAGCGGTTATTTATCAGGAAAACGTTTCCGACGATTACGTTGTCGTATTTATTCGCGGCGATCTCGAAGTCAACGAAACAAAACTCCGCAATTATCTTAAAACCGAAGTTCATCCCGCAACGGGCGTAAACGAAGACTGCGGTATCGTGGCGGGCTTTACAGGTCCCGTCGGATTTAAAGCAAAGGCAAAAGTCGTTTTCGATCGCTCGCTTAAAAATATCGAGAGTTTTGTCTGCGGCGCGAACGAAAAAGATTTCCACTACGCGGGTATGAATATTGAAAGAGACGTCGGAAACGTCGTATACGTCGACGTTGCGAAGGCTTATAACGGCGGCGTATGCCCCGTTTGCGGTAAACCCACGATAACCCTTAAACGCGGCGTCGAAGTCGGAAACATATTCCAACTCGGAACGAAGTATACTAAGTCTATGAATATGACTTACGTAGACAGCGACGGAACGAAAAAGAACCCGATAATGGGTTGTTACGGAATAGGCGTGGGCAGACTTTGCGCAACGATTTGCGAAGAACAGCACGATAACTACGGCCCCGTCTGGCCTATGCCCATTGCTCCTTGGCAGGTAGAAATTTGTTGCCTGCAATCGGAGGATGAACGCGTGAAAGGCGTCTCCGACGGTCTTTATAAAAAACTTTGCGACGAAGACGTGGAAGTTCTTTACGACGACAGAGATATAAGAGCGGGCGCTATGTTTGCCGACGCAGATCTTTTCGGAATTCCGATAAGAGTGGTAATCAGCCAGAAGAACTGCGACAAAGGCGTTGCGGAAATCAGTTACAGAGATAAATCTTTCAAAGGCGAAGTCGCTCTTGAAAACGCCGTTGAGGACATAAAGGGCAGAATAAACGAAATGATGGATCGTTACAAAGTTTAAAATGAACGTATTCAGGTTTGAAAAACCTCGCCCGAAACCGGCGAGGACATACAATCCGAACAGATTCAACGCGTTGGACAGCGGGATAGTTTACGTTGTCGTTCTCGTTATGTTTTACGTCGTTTCGCTGTTGTTCGGAAAAGTTTTCGGCGAGCGGCTGAGGGAATTATATAAGTACGACGTTTACGCGTATATGATAGTCAGTCTGCTCGTGTCGCAACTCACGATTTTTGCCGTCGCGGCGATCTATTCTCTCTCGCGGCGCGTCAATCCTTTCGGCGGAGGCGGTTACGTTGCCGGGTTCGACGGCGTTCAGGTTCTGATGTCGCTCCTTCTGATAATGGGGGTAATGATGACTTTTTATCATACCCACCTGCAATTCGGACAGGACGCGGAAAAAATCATCGGCGGAGGTTTTACTCCCGATACGAATTTAAGCCCTTTTTCGGGGATATTCGCGCTTATTTACATCGCGCTTACGGTGTTATGCCCCGCGATTTTCGAGGAAATGCTTTTCCGCGGAATCGTTATGAGAGGACTCGAGCAATTCGGCAGTATTGCCGCGATAGTTTTGTCGGCGATTGCGTTCGCTCTTATGCACGGTAATTTTTCTCAGTTGATTCTTCAGTTTATCGGCGGACTTGCGATCGCGTCTGTGGTCGTTATCACAAAAAACTGGCTTATAGGCTCTTTAATGCACGGTTTCAACAACCTCTTTTCTATTTTCTACGGCTTGTTGCTCGAAAATATCGTCGGCGGATTAACCGGCGAATACATTCGGATGGCAACCGACGCGTCGCTTATCCTTATAGGCGTTGCATTGCTCACGGTGAGCGTTATTTATTTTATTAAACTCGCTTTTGAAAAGAAGAAAAAAGAGTTTTCCGGTAAGCCGCCTGTCGGCAAATTCGAAAGGGTGAAGTATTACGAGGTTCTCGAAAACGGCGAACTTAAAACCGTACCTTATTACGTCAGGGTTGCTTTGCCCGAATGGGGCGAGGAAAGCGAAAAACGTTATAAAATTAAAGGGAAATACAGGAAAATTAACAGGAAATCGCCTTTTATGGCTTCCTGTATAGTATTCGGCGCGGCGATAATAGTCGCGATAGTTTTTATGTTTATCTGAGGTTAAAATGCTATATTCGATATTGTATGACATTTTCATTTTGTCTGAAACAATCTTCGCAATCGACGTCGAAAACGGCGTTAAGGTACCGAGGAGAATAGGATTCGACGGCATAATGACGTTTCTCGGCGGTTATGCCGGATATGCGGTCGCGATGTTTATCGCTTATTATCTGCTTCGGTCGTTCGGTCTTTACAGAATGGCGAAAGCGCGCGGACTTGAAAATCCGAAAATGTGTTTTGTTCCTTTTTACGCGTTTATCATGCTGTCAAGACTTCGTTCAGACTGCAACGCGTTGAAGAAACATAAATTTTACCCGATTGTTGCGATTTCCGCTCTCGGGGCGTTTTTGTTGTTTTCGGTCGTCCTCGATTCTTTCTTTTCGCTAAGGATAATCTCGCAACTCGTCGAAACCGAGCGCATAGCCCCGGGAACGGCGGTTCTTACGGAAGAAATGTTCGCTTACAACACGAATCTTGCAAACGTTTTATCCAACCTGACGGACGTTTCAAAAATCGTCTATATGGTGTTCGTCGCGCTTCTTTATTGCGATTTATTCCGCACTTATTCGCCGCTGAGAACGAGGACTCATCTCACTTTATCCGTTATCTTTACGGTTCTTACGGGTTCGTCGCTTCTTTACGGCGCGTTCACGCTTTCTCTTTCCGGTCGTTCCGCCGTTAATTTCGACGAAATTCTTGCGAAGAGAAGAATTTATTACGGCTACGGTAATCCCGGTAATCCTTATGCGAGATCGCCTTATTCCGACGGCGGTAACGCTTCGGGAAGTTACGGCGAAGACCGCTCCGATCCCTCGCAGGATCCTTTTTCGGATTTTGCGGATACGAATAAAAACAGTCGTTCGGACGATCCTTTCGGGGAGTTTTCGGGCGGCAGTACGCAGGGTAAAACTAATTCGGACGATCCTTTCGCCGATTTCGGCTCGGATAACGGATATTCCGGCAAAAACAACGACAATTCTCGCGATGGAAAGCCGTATGACGGGAAGTCTGACGACGACACCGATTCGTTATTTTAATCTGTCGTTATGAGTAAAACGATTTCGGCAATATCGACCGCGCCGGGAACGGGCGGCGTTGCCATAATAAGAGTGAGCGGCGCGGACGCGCTTAATATAGCCGAAAAAATGTTCAGACCGCTCGGAAAACATAAGGTAAAAGATTTCGAGCCGTATAAAATGTACGTCGGCGAAATAGACGGCGGAAATTTTACCGACTTCGGAATGTGCGTTTATTTCCGCGCGCCGAAAAGTTACACCGGCGAAGACATGGTGGAATTTCATTGTCACGGCGGTATAGCCATATCGCGCGGTGTACTGAAGAGAACGATCGAATTCGGAGCGATTCCCGCAACGCGCGGCGAATTTACGAAAATAGCGTTTATGAACGGCAAAATGAGCCTTTCCTCGTGCGAAGGTCTTATCGATATGATAAACAGCGAAAGCGTCGGCGAAGTAAAGGCGGGCTATTATCTTTATCGCGAAAAACTCTGCGCGAAAATCAAAGCCTTGCAGGATAAACTGACGTATGCGCTCGCTTATATCGACGCGGGAATTGATTATCCCGAAGAGGGCGTGACGGAAGATAATTACGACGTCATAAAGACGACGCTCGAAGAAGTTAAAAACGAAACCTCGTCGATTATCGGGAAATACGGCGCCGGCAGGAAAATAAAAAACGGCGTAAAGGTCGCCATTCTCGGCAAGCCGAACGCGGGGAAGAGTTCGCTTCTTAACAGACTTCTCGATTACGATAAAGCAATCGTTTCGTCCGTTGCGGGAACAACCCGCGACGCGGTTGAAGGCGAAATCGATATCGACGGAGTAAAATTTATTTTTTCGGATACCGCGGGCATACGCGAAAGCGACGATGAAATCGAAAATGCGGGCATAGAAAGATCGTTGAAAATTCTTAATTCCGCGGACGTATGTCTTGTTGTGCTGGACGGCTCGGTAAAAACCGACGCGGACGATAAAAAGATACTTGCCGAAACGGAAAACAGAGATAGAATCGTGGTTATCAACAAAACCGACCTCGGAACAAATTGCGACGTGAAAGGCGACGTGTCGATATCCGCTAAAAACGGCGACGGCATAGACGAACTGAAAAAATCGCTCGTCGAAAAGGCGTTCGGCGGAGAAATCGATCTCGGGGCTGATTTTCTTACCGAGGAAAGGCATCTCGTCGCGCTTAAAGAGGCTTTGGATTCCGTGAACGACGCGGTTGAAAGTTTTTCGGTGAACACTGCGGATCTTTCGTCCATAGACATAAGAAACGCGTGGCTCGCTTTCGGTAAAATAAGCGGCGAAACGGCAGACGAGGCAATTATCGACGAAATTTTCGCCAAGTTTTGCGTAGGTAAATGATGAACAAAAGACGGAAAGGAGAGTAAAATGGTAGATCTTGATTTATACAGAGTTTTTTACACGGTGGCAAAATGCGGAAGCCTTACCAAAGCCGCGGAGGAGTTATACATTTCGCAACCCGCGGTTTCTCAGGCAATAAAGCAGCTTGAAACCCAACTCGGCGGAAAACTTTTCAACAGAGTCAGCCGCGGAATGGAGTTGACGGAAACGGGCGGAGTTCAGATGCTTGCCATCGTAGAACAGGCGTTAAAGATGCTCGACGGGGCTGAAGATCGGTTTAAGGCGATAAGAAACATCGCCACGGGAACGCTCAGAATCAGCGCGTCCGATACGAACATAACCCACTTCCTTATGAGATATATCAAGAAATATCATGAACTTTATCCCAACGTTTCTATCATTCTAAAAAACAGCACGTCGAAAGAAACCATCGAACTGATAAAGCAAAACAAAGCCGACGTGGGGTTAATAAATCTGCCCGTATTCGATAAAGATATTCTTCTCACCGGTCAGACGGGCGAAGTGGAAGATATTTTCGTTGCGTGCGATAAATATGCGGATCTGTTCGATAAAACGATCGATCTCAAAGATTTGTCGAATTATCCCATTCTTATGCTCGACAACAACACGGCGACTTCCAAAGAAATATATAATTTTCTCGATTCGATTAATATAAAAATCACGCCGGAATTCGAAGTGGGCAGCGTTGAAATGCTCGTCGAAATGGCTAAAAACGGACTCGGTATCGCATGCATTCCGAGAAGATATATTCTCGACGAGTTGAAACGTCAGGAACTGTCCGAGATTAAAACCACGCCCAGACTTCCGCTCCGTATGACGGGCGTCGTGGTGAGTAAAGAGGGCGCGGAACATTCTTTCGCGCTGAAAGAATTTATCAGAATTCTTGACGACGATCAGTACAGATAAAATCTGTTTTTAAAATGGCGGCGTCGGCAATTTTGCCGACGCCGCCATTTTTACGCTGACTAATAAATTTAAAGTTAACGAACGGAATCCCTACCTTTTTCTTCTTAAATCCTCTCCTTTTATCTCGATGTTCACGCCGTGTTTCTTGTCGTTTAACCGTGACAGGATTCTGTCGCCGTAACGGTCGAGAATCTGTTCCTGCGAAAGGTTGGTCGTTATGATATACGGCATGTTTTTCGCGAGTCTTTCCGATAGAATCAAAAGCAGATATTCGAGCGTGACGTTTTTATAAATCGGTTCCGCGCCGAGATCGTCGATAACCAACAGATCGCAACCGCAGAGCAGAGAAAGATAAAACGACTTATCCGAAACGGGCGCGGTGTGATATTTCAGGAAAATCGTGTCGAGTTCGCATGCGGAAACAAAAACGACGTTATAATTTTTAGCGATGAGTTCGTTCGCTATGCACGCGGCAAGGTGGCTTTTTCCCGTGCCGACGCTCCCGTAAATAATTACGTTTTTTCTTGTTCTGTCGAATTTTTCGCAGTAGTCGGAAAATTTAGAGTAATATCTGTCGAGATTGTTTTCCTTGATCGCCGAAGCCGAAAGAGCGGGAAGCGTCTTTTTTTCGATTCCGAGTTCTTCGAGCGTTATTTCGCAGGCGAGTTTTTCAAAGCATTTGCAATGCTTTCCGTTTCTCGTAATTCCCGTGTCGTTACATTTTTTGCAACGATAATCGGGAGTGGTCATTTTATCGGTAATTCCGAGTGTTTCGCGAATCGATTTCATCGTTTCGTTTGCCGCGTTCATATCCGACGCGGCTTTTTCTTCCGCCGCTTCGTTACCGTTGAATCTTGCTTTGGAAAGGTCGAATTTCGCCGTGTAATATTTTTTTTCCGCAGCCGCGTATCCGGCGTTTTTGCCGAGAATGTCCGCATAATATTCCGCGCGCGATTCCGCCGCCTTTCTTCTTGCGGCAAGTTCCGAGTTTATTTCTTTTATCAGTTGGTTATCGTATATCATGATTAAAATTCAATGTCGTCAATATTGTCGATGAGTTTTTCAAATTCCTCTTTTGTGTAAGAACGCGTTCTTATCGCCTGATCGTTCGTCTTTTTGCCCGCCTGCGCGTGCGGAATCTTGTCTGCCGAGAAAATCCCGTCCGACTTCCAGCCGGACAGCACTGCGTTTACGTAAGACATAGGGTTCGATTTTCCGACGGCTATTTTGCAGGCCTCGAAGATCATTTCGTCCGAGAAATTCCAACTCCGCCAGATTTTCAGGTTCTGTCTGTCCCAGTCGGTAGGTTTTCTCACCAGCCCCGCCGCGTCGAGAAGTTTTTTGATAAACCCGTCGTCGGCAGATACGGATTTCAGATATTCCGCGATGGCCGCAAGGGTAATAAGCCCTTTTTTGTAGAGTTTATCGACGATTTCGTTCATATCGGCGAGCGAACGGCGATTTTTCCTGAAACAATAGGTCGCAAGAAATAAAAGCGTTTCGCCGTCGTACCCCATGTTGAGCCACGGCGTAACGTAGTTTTCGATAACCGGGTCGATAACTTCAACGTAGACGGAAAGCGAACGGTTGATGGAATACGCAAGTTCGGTCGTCGCCGCTTTCGCTTTATAGTAGTCCGCGATTTCCTTCTCGGAAAACTTTTTGCTCGCATATAGAACGTCTATCTCTTTATCGAGTTTTTCGATATTTTTAATCTTCGCCGTTTTTGCTATGAAAATAATCGTATCGATATCGTAGAGGAGTTGTTTGTTCCATTTTTCAAACAACTTTAAGTCTTCGATCTGCGGCTTTCTGTTGGGAAGTATGTAATTCATAAGAGTTGCGAATTCGCCCGTTTTCAAAGAGTAATCGGACAATTCTTTTTCGATTTTCGCCGTGGTGGTAACGCCTCTTGCGATGAAGTCGTTTGCAACTTTTAAAATATATCTGCAACCTATCGCGCCGCCTTTCAGGTCTACGCAGTATTTAACGATCATCAGGAGCGCCTCGGGTTTTATTCCGTTTTCTTCCATGAGCGAGAAATACGCGGAGTATTCGTTCGTCGTTATCATTCTGTCGGGAATAAGGATCTGAAGCGCTTTGTTGAATTCGCCGTATTTTTCCGCGCTGTACTTTTTCGGCTTCGAGAATTCTGCGGGCAGATATTTGACGAGAAAAGGTTCTTCCGATAAAACGTTGACTACGCCCATTTCTTCCCAGAATTTAAAACAGTCCGAAACCACGTTTTTTTCGAGATTCACGTCTTTGCAGAACTTATCGAATGAAACGTCCTCGTCGGAATCCTGACAGACGAAAAGCCCGTAAACATAGCATTTAACCGCTTCGCCGCTCGCTTCCGGAAGATAGGTCGTTATGAATTTGTTGTCGATGACCGTCGACGAGTTTTTTAACGTTTCCTTTGAAAAAGAACAAAAAGACATTTGCTTTTACCCCATAATAACTTTGCTTGAAAATAATATTATAAAATTAAAAAAAAATCAAGTCGTTTTTCTTCAAAAAAAACAAAACACAACATATAGATTTTTTATCGCGTCTTTTACACATTTTAAAGGTGTTTTAAACTTGACGGGCATAAAATACGGGCGTTTTGAGCGGCGGTCTGAATCGCTTTCGCAAAATTTGAGGAAAATTATGAAAAAATTTATAAAAAGTCAAAAAAACGCTTAATAATTGTCGCAAAAAAATAAAAAATGTTGTATAATAAATGCGGTATAGTTTAAAGTGGGCGGATATTATAACGGATAGCGTTTTTATCTGCCGGAAAAACGGAGCGATAATGATCGAACAATCTGTAATTTTAACTCCAATTTCATTATGGGAAGGTTTCGACGCTTCCCGCCCCACAAAGTCGAACATGCTCGGCGAAATCCGTTACGATAACGTCGTGCACAGGGATTTCTTTTTCTCGGGCAGACAGGCAGGAAACGAGAGGGTGCGTATTTTCGGTAAATATTTCACGCCCGACGATTCTTTATCTCACGAGTGCTTGCTTTATATTCCCGACATAACCGAAAGAATCAATTACGAGGAAGTCATCGATTACGTCAAAATGGGTTTTTCCGTTCTTATGGTCGATTTTTACGGTAAGCGCGACAATACGGAGAATTACACTGTTTATCCGGAATCCGTTTCTTACGCGAATTACGAAACCCGTGGCAGACGAATGGATTACGTTGACGAAAGCGCGAGAGAAACGTGCTGGTACGAATGGGTTGCCGTTGCAAGATACGCTCTGACTTTTTTAATCGAGCAGAATCCTTCGGTTTCCAAAATAGGCGTTATCGGGATAAAGAACGGCGCGAATATCGCATGGCAACTCGCCGCTGTGGACGACAGGGTGAAATGCGCCGTGGTTATGTTCGGCGCGGGTTGGTCGGCTTATAAGGGTATCAACAAGTTTTCCGATTCGGATATCGTGATGAACGAGGAGAGAAGAAAATATATCGCGGCGGTGGACGCTCACGCTTACGCGCAATACGTTAAATGCCCCGTTCTTTTTCTGACGTCGACGAACAGCACCGAATTCGATTTCGACAGATCGCTCGATACGCTTTCGAGAATAAGAGCGGACGTGCCTTACGTTTTCAACTTTTCTCCGGGATTCAACGTTTATCTCGACGATTATTGCAAAAAGGACGTGGAATTATTCCTTTATTGTCAGTTCGACATAAATAAATTAGTATTTCCGAAATGTCCGGAAGTGTCTATCGAACAGGACGGCAACTTTCTTGCTCTCACGCTCGATTATTCCACGGAAGTTAAAATAGAAAGCGCGAAGGTTTATATCAACGAGGGCGTTATCAATCCCGCCATAAGGAACTGGAATTCCTGCGATTTCGTCGGCGACGAAGCGGAAGGCAGAATGAAGTACGAATACGTTGCGAACGGAAGCACGAAAAACGTTTTTGCTTTCGCCGTAGTCAGATATAAAAACGGGCTTACGCTCAGTTCAAAACTTGCTTATAAGAAAATCGAGCCTACTTCGTCCAAAAAATCAAACCTGATTTATTCGAGCAGGGACGGGCTTGGCGGAATAACGTTCTACGATAAAAACGCTTCCGAAAAAAGCATTTTCGTCGACGAAAGTAAGTTTTTGGAATTGGTGAAAGGCGCGGACGGTATCTACGGCGCGTATTCGCATTGCGGACTGATAAGTTACAAATTCAGCGAACCGTGTTGCGCCGCGGACGACTCGTCCATTCTCGAAATGGATTTCTTCACTTCGGAATTCTGCGTTTTAAAACTTGTGTTTATGGTGGCAACGCCGTCGGGAGTCAAGGAATTTACTTATTCGTTCGAACTCAAAAGCGGCAAATTCTGGCAGAACATAATCATCAGATTGAACGAATTTAAATCCGCCGAGGGGATGAGTATAAGAAAATACGAGGATATTTTCGCTCTCAGAATCGAATCGGGCGGCAAATACGTGGTTAATAACATCCTATTGATTTAAAATGGAAAACGACATTAAGCGAAACGAAAATTTTAAAATAAACGACAGGCTTATCGGCGCGCCGAAGGAAAAAGTTTTTTCTTTCGGCGACGTCCTGCTTATCGCGCTTATCGTCGTTATGCTTGTTTTTTCCGTTGCGCAAAGAGTGTGGATTTCTCCTGTGAATATCGACGGAAATTCGATGAATAAAACTATCGACGACGGCGACTGGCTCGTTATGAATAAACTTGCCAAGCCGGATTACGGCGACGTTGTGGTTATCGGAATAACGGGCGAAACCAATTACATTAAAAGAGTAATCGGTTTGCCGGGCGATACGATTTGCATTGACGACGACGTCGTTTACAGAAAAAGGAAAGGCGAAACGGAATTTACGCCGCTCGACGAACCTTACGCTTACTATTCGACGGCGAAAAAACATGAAAAATACGCGGCGACGATAGTTCCCGAAGGTAAAATTTTCGTCCTCGGCGACAATCGTTACGAAAGTAAAGACAGCCGTAGTCCGGACGTGGGAACGAGAGATATAACGGCGGTTATAGGCGTCGTTCCCGAATGGGCGATAAAGAGAAAAAGCAATATCACTTCGTATTATAACGTTGTGATGAAAATAGATAATTTCATTTTGGGATTGTTCGGCGCGAAAGCCGATAACGGGAGAAATAAATGACAAACGTTTACAACGATAAAGATTACGAAAACGCTCTGAAATTAAAAAAGAAGTTGCTCGCGATATACTTCGCCGTTCTTGCCGCCGGGATTATCGGTTGCGCGGTGTTCTTTGTTTTGTTCCTGCGTCTGCCTTACATTTCGACAAGCGAACTCGAATCACAGAAACAACTTTACCTTTTCTTCGCTTGTCTGATATCGGGCGTAGAAATAGTTTTTTCGTTTATCTATCTCGGTATTCCTTATAAGCGCGCAAAATGCTATTTCAGACTGATGGACGACATCAAAGTCGGCAGAAAGATGTTAAACGAAAGTACTTTTTTACAGAACGAAACTTATATAAGCGAAGTCGGTAACGTTGATTTTCACGTTATGGCGGTTCTCGAATGGTCGGATAAAACTCAGGAATATATGAGAAGAAACGTCCTCGTCGATAAGGAAAAGCCGATGCCTGACTTCAAAAACGGCGATATAATCAGATACGTTACGCACGCGAACGTTCTGCTTGCTTACGGTTTGAAATCGGACGACGATATTTTTGACGATTTTGAACAGAAATAAATAAAAAAACACAATACGGAGGATATAAATATGTCAAAGAAAAGAAGCGAAGTAGCGGAAAATCTTAAATGGAGATTGACCGATATATTCAAGGATCAGAAAGAATTCGACGACTTATTGGAAAATATTTCCGGGAAAGTCGATTTTTCGGCATACGAAGGCAAACTTGCCGACGAAAAAACGTTGCTCAAATGCCTTAAAGAAATGGACGAGGTTGAAACGGTTCTCGAAAAACTCGACGTTTACGCTTATATGAAAAAGGATCTCGACGCAAGAGATTCCGAGTCGAACGCTCTTCTGACGAGAGTTGAAAACGTGATTATTTCTTATAGTTCAAGCACGTCTTTCATCACGCCGGAAATCACTTCCATTCCGGACGAAAAACTCGAAAAAATAATCGCCGATCCCGATTTTAAGGATTATGATTATATGCTCAGGAATCTTCTCAAGAGCAAAAAACACGTTCTTTCCAAGGAGAGCGAGAACGTTCTCGCTATGGGCGGACAAGTTTTCGGCGGGTTTCACGATATTTTCGGAATGATCGACAACGCCGATATGCCTTTCCCGACGATTGACGTAAGAGGAGAAAAGGTCAAGGTAACTCACGGCGTTTACGGGCTTATGCTTCAGGATAAGGACAGGGACGTGAGAGAAAGAGCGTTCAAGGCTTATTACAACGCTTATATTTCCCTTATCAACACGATTGCCGCAACCTACATCGGCAACGTAAACAAGGACGTTTTCCTTACGAGAGTAAGAAAATACGACAGTTGCCTTTCCAGGGCTCTCGAAAACGAGGACGTTTCGCCCGAAGTATACGAAAACCTTCTCGAGAGCGTAAACGAGGGATTGCCGCTTATGCACAGATATATCAACGACCGTAAAAAAGTACTCGGTCTTGACGAAATGCATATGTGGGATATTTATACGCCGCTCGTTGAAAACGACGATCTCAAACTCTCTTACGAGGACGCTTTCAAACTCGTTAAAAAAGGACTTGCTCCTCTCGGCGAAGACTACGGAAAACTTCTTCAGACGGCGCATGATAACGGTTGGATCGACGTTGAGGAAACAGAAGGGAAGAGAAGCGGAGCGTACAGCATAAGCGTTTACGCAATGCCGCATCCTTACGTTCTCCTTAACTATCAGCCGACTATCCACGATGTATTCACAATCGCGCACGAACTCGGTCATTCCATTCACTCTTACAAATCGGAAGCGACTCAGCCTAAGGCAAAAGCCGATTACAAGATTTTCGTTGCGGAGGTTGCAAGCACGGTAAACGAAGTGCTTTTGCTCAAATACCTTCTCAAAAACACGGAGAACAAAGAACTTAAAAAGTATCTTTGCTCTTATTATATGGATATGATCCGCACAACTCTTTTCCGTCAGACCATGTTTGCGGAATTCGAGTATATCGCTCACGACGCGTGCGAGAAAGGCGTTCCGCTCACGAAAGATTATCTCAACGAGAAATACCTTGAACTCAACAAAAAGTATTACGGCGACGGAATAGTTTCCGACGACGAAATCGCATATGAATGGGCGAGAATCCCGCATTTCTATACCGCGTTCTACGTTTATAAATACGCAACCGGCATAATCAGCGCGATTTCGATTGCGGAAAGAATTTATAAAGAGGGCGACAAAGCCGTGGAAGATTATTTCAGATTCCTTTCTTCCGGCGGATCGGACAGCCCCGTCGAACTTCTTAAACTTGCAGGCGTCGATCTTGCGAAGAAAGACGCGTTCAAGGCGGCAATGAAGTCTTTTGAGGACACGCTCGCCGAATTTGAAAGTTTATAACAAACAGTTTACAAAAAATCCGGAAAACCGGATAAAAGAGGGATAATATGCCGCAGATAAAAACCAACGCTATGCCGTATAATCTCGAGGCGGAGCAGTCCGTTCTCGGTTCTATACTCATAGATATGGAATTACAGTACGAAATAATTTCAAAACTCAAAGAGGGAGATTTCTATCTCGAGTCGCATAAACTTATTTTTGCGGCAATGTATCAGATATCGGCGGCAAATACCCCCGTGGATCTTGTCACGCTTTCGGATGTGATGGAAAAAAACGCCACGCTCGAAAAATCGGGCGGAATGGATTATCTCACTTCGCTTGCGAGAACGACTCCGTCCGCGGCGAATTACGCGTATTATCTCGATATCGTCAAGCGCGACAGCACGCTTCGTAAACTGATCCGAAGCGCGGATAAAATATCCGATGAATCCAGAAATTCCACCGACTATTTAAAATCGGTGGCGTTTGCGGAAAAGTGTATTTACGACATTTCGGAACAACTCGACACGAGTACGCTTTCAAACATAAACACCGCTTTTAACGGAATTCTGGATAAATATGAAAAAATACAGAAAGACAAGGATTATTTCCAGGGTTTGAAAACCGGTTTTACCGAACTTGATAAACTGACGAACGGTCTGCACGCGGGCAACCTTATCATTCTCGCCGCAAGGCCGTCCATCGGTAAAACAACGCTCGCGATGAACATCGTCGAAAATATCGCTATAAAAGAAAAGGCGGTATGCGCCGTTTTCGCGCTCGAAATGACGAAAGAAGAACTTGCGCAGAGAATGATGTGTTCCGTCGCAAACGTTTCAAACCAGAGCGCGCTCAAAGGTAAACTCGAGGACGAGGACTGGCAGAAACTCTGGCAGGCTCAGAAGATTCTCAACGACACGAAAATTTACGTCGACGATACGTCTATGACTACGTGCGCCGAGATTCTTTCAAAGTGCAGAAGGCTCAAAAGCCGCGAAGGACTCGATCTCGTTGTCGTCGACCATATCCAACTTATGAACGCGATTAAACCAAGCGACAGCCGTCAACAGGAAATCACCGAAATTTCCAGAGGTTTGAAAATGATAGCCAAGGAACTCGATATCCCCGTCATTGCGCTTTCGCAGTTATCCCGTCTTGTCACGGGCAGAAAAGGACAGAAACCCGTTCTTTCCGATCTGCGTGAATCGGGAGCAATCGAGCAGGACGCGGATATAGTTATGTTCATTCACAGACCGGACCTTGCCGCCGAAGAAAAAGAACTCGAACAGGGAAAAGTCAAAAAGAACGTCGCGCAGATAATAATCGCGAAAAACAGAGCGGGCGAGTGCAGGGATTTCGATCTTCTCTTCAAGGGTGAAAAATCCAAGTTCATCAATCCGCCCGCTTCCTATATCAACGATATTCAGGCTCCGGGCGAAAGAATAAGGAAAAACGATTTCAATAAAATTTCGGACGGAGATATCCCTGCGGCGACGGATGACGACGCTCCGCTCGAGGGCGACGACAATTTCGGAGACGTGTTCTGATATGTACGAAACTTTAATTTCGGAAGTGAACGATGAATCGCTGGAACTCGCAAAAAAATATATTTTAAACGGCGAACTCGTCGGTTTTCCCACTGAAACGGTTTACGGATTGGGAGCGATCGCCTACAGCGACGAAGCGGTTAAAAAAATCTTCGAAGCCAAAGGCAGACCGCAGGATAACCCGCTTATCGTTCACGTTCATAAGGATTACGACGTCGATAAACTCGTTTACGTCGATTATGATTACGTTTATAAATTAAGAGAAGCGTTTCTTCCCGGTCCGCTCACCATGGTTTACAGAAGCAAAGGGATGATAAGTCCGGTCGCAACGTGCGGCCTCGATACCGTCGGGATAAGAATTCCGTCGAGCGAAGCGGCGCAGGCTTTTTTGAGGGCGGTTGACGTTCCCGTCGCCGCGCCTTCGGCAAACGTGTCGAAACACACAAGCCCTGTCACGGCTATGCACGTTTATGAGGATTTGCAAGGTAAAATCCCGCTTATTCTCGACGGCGGAAAATGCAGCGGCGGTATAGAAAGCACCGTTCTTGACGTTACCACGGATACGCCGATAATTTTAAGAAGCGGACTCGTGACGGCGGATATGATAAAGTCGGTTGTCGGGAAGTGTGGTTATTCGCAGAATAAACCTACCGATAAAATCCGCGCGCCGGGAATGAAATACCGGCATTATTGTCCGAAGTGTGAAACGGCGCTTTTCAGAAGAGATCAGACTGAACTTGCGCAGAAGTTGTACGACGAACTCGTTTCGGAGGGTAAACGTCCGTATTTTATGTGCGACGACGCGATTTTGACGAAAATAAAAGGCAACGTTTTAAGGCTCGGCGGCTCTGCCGAAGAAATAGCGTCTAATCTTTACGACAAACTTCACGAAAGCGAGGGTTTGGCGGATATGATTATCGCGTTCGAAGTGGAAACGGGCAGCGACGTTGACGTAGGAATTATGAACAGGCTTTCCAAGGCTTGCAAAAAATACGAAAATTAAATTTGCATAGCGATGACGAACGGAAGCCATTAATAAAACTAAAATCGAGGTGTTTTAAATGAAAATTGCAATCGGATGCGATCACGCAGGAATTTATCTTAAACCCGCGCTTATTGCTTATCTTGAAAAAAACGGTTATGAATTTACCGATTTCGGAACTTACACGGCAGAATCATGCAATTACGCCGATTACGGCGCGAAAGTCGCCGAGGCGGTCGCTTTCGGCGGTTACGACAGAGGAATTCTCATCTGCGGCACGGGCATAGGTATGTCCATCGTCGCAAACAAGGTCCCGGGTATAAGATGCGCTCATTGCCATGATAGTTTCTCGGCTCGCGCAACGCGTATGCACAACGACGCGAACGTTATCGCTTTCGGCGAAAGAGTTATCGGTTCGGGCGTTATGATCGATATCGTAGAGGCGTTTTTAACCACCGAATTCGAAGGCGGCAGACACCTTGCGAGAATTGCGAAAATCAGCGAAATAGAAAAAAAATATTCAAAGTAATCCGTTTGCGGCAGTGTTGTCGGTAACGGACAGAGGTTAAGATGAATTTAAAGGTAAGAAAAGCGGTGATTCCCGTTGCGGGTTACGGAACGAGATTTCTCCCTTTCACGAAAGCGGTTCCGAAGCCCATGCTACCCATTCTCAATAAGCCTGCCTTGCAGATTATTTCGGAAGAAGTGGTAAACAGCGGAATAACGGATATATTGTTTATCGTCGGATACAAAAAAGAGATACTCGAAAGCCATTTCGACGCCGCTCCGGAACTTGAAAAAATGCTTGCGGATAAAGGGAAAACCGACTATCTTGAAGAAGTTGTTTACCCGGAGCATATGGCGAAATTTACATATAAAGTTCAGGAAGTTCAGAACGGTACGGCAAGCGCGATCAAATTAGCGAAAGAATTCGTCGGCGACGAGCCGTTCGCGGTTCTTTTCGGCGACGACGTTATGTATAACGAAACTCGTCCGGTTATCGGTCAACTTATCGACGTTTACGAAAAATACGGAAAGACGGTGCTCGGTTGTAAAAGGGTAAGCATGGACGTAATATCGAAATATGCGTCCGTCGAGTACGATAAAATTCTCGAAAACGACGTCTATAATATGACGAAAGTCACGGAAAAACCAAAAAAAGAGGAAGCGAAGAGCGATCTTGCGCCGCTCGGCAGATACGTATGCTCGCCCGGAATTTTCAGGATAATCGATAACCTGAAACCCGGCGCAAACAACGAATATCAGTTTACCGACGCGCTCGATTTAATCGCGAGAAGCGAAGGCGCTCTCGCCTATGTTTTCGACGGAACGCGATACGATATGGGCGACAGATTCGGATATCTCAAAGCGAATATCGAATACGGACTCCGCGACGCGGAACTCAAAGACAAACTGAAAGAATATCTCAAAGAACTTATCGCCGAATAATGCGCGGATAACGTCCGTCGGTTCGGCTAACCTTTCTTCGGGGCAGGGAACATGAACGAATTTAAATGCACGCAGGGCGTTGTTTACGCGATAAAAAACGCTCAGGTGGTTTCTCGGAAATATAAATTGAATTACGTCGGAACGGAAGAGATTTTATACGGCTTGCTGTGTCTGCCTAAGTGCGGTTCTTGCAAGGCGTTGAACGATCACGGCGTAAATAAAGATAATTATTTTGAAATTCTTAAAGAAACCTTCCGTTATAACGATCAGACCGGCGGTTTCACACCTAAGGCGAAAGCGGTCGTAAACAAGGATTCCGAGTATCTCGCCGACGTTTCAAAAACGAAATACATCTCCACGGAACATCTTTTGCTGGCGATTCTCAACAAAAGGGATTGCGTGGCGATGAGTATTCTGCGCCGAATGGGCGTCGATTTTCCGTCCATAACCAAAGAACTCGAAGATAAAATTTTCCGCAGAGAGGAAAGGGCAAACGATATTCCCGCGGCGGAAACACAAACGGATTCAACGTCCGAAAAAACTGACGAACCGATTGCGACGAAAGATGAGGAAGAAGCGAATCCTCTTTCCAAATTCGGTTATGATCTTACCGAAAAGGCGAAAGACGGCAAACTAGATCCGGTTATAGGCAGAGAGAAGGAAATCAACCAGATTATTCAGTCGCTTTCGCGCAGAACGAAAAACAGTCCCGTTCTTATCGGCGAGCCGGGCGTGGGGAAAAGCGCGGTCGTCGAAGGGCTTGCGCTCGAAATCGCATCGGGTACCGTTCCGGACGTGCTTCGGAACAAAACGATTTTTTCGCTTAACGTTTCGGGGCTTATAGCCGGCGCGAAATATCGCGGCGAACTCGAAGAAAGGTTCAAAAATGCCATCGATTACGTTATTTCGAGGGGCGATATTATCCTTTTTATCGACGAAATTCACAACATAATGGGCGCGGGCAGTACGGGCGACGGAAATCTTGATATAGCCGAAATGTTAAAACCGATGCTTGCGCGCGGCGAATTGCAGACGATAGGCGCGACGACGATTGACGAATACAGGACTTATATAGAAAAAGACCCTGCCGTCGAGAGAAGATTTCAGCCGATAAAGATAGAAGCGCCGAGCGTTGAAAATTCGATTATAATTTTAAAAGGACTGAAAGATAAATACGAGGCTCACCATAACGTCGAAATAACCGACGAGGCGATAAAAGCCGCGGTTACGCTTTCGGACAGGTACATTACGGACAGAAATCTTCCCGATAAGGCTATCGACCTTATCGACGAAGCTGCGGCAAAGGCTCGTTTGAAATATTGCTTTACGCCTAAGGAATATTCCGAAAAAACCGCTCAGTTAAGAAAAGCGGAAAACGAGTTGGAGTACGTTCTTTCTATGGGAGAAGATTACGCCGACGAAAAACGGCAGTTGCTCGAAAAAATCGACGGACTTCGCGACGAAATTTACAAAATAAACGAAAGAGCGTTGGACGAAAGGAGCAATTCCACGCCGAAAATAACCGGCGACGACGTGGCGGAAGTCGTTGCGGAGTGGACGAAAATCCCCGTGACGAGAATAACGTCCGACGAAACGGACAAATTGAATAATCTCGAAAACGAACTGCACGACAGAGTTATCGGACAGGACGCGGCGGTCAACGCCGTTTCGAGGGCTATAAAACGCGCGAGAACCTGCATAAAAGACCCGAACAGACCGATAGGTTCGTTCATTTTCGTCGGGCCTACGGGCGTTGGAAAAACGGAACTTTCAAAAGCGCTTGCGGACGTTGTTTTCGGCGATAAAAACAGCCTGATAAAAATCGATATGAGCGAGTATATGGAAAAGAATTCCGTCGCGAAACTCATAGGCGCGCCTCCGGGATACGTCGGTTACGAGGACGCGGGTATCCTTACGGATAAAGTAAGGAGAAAACCGTACTCGGTTGTTTTATTCGACGAAATCGAAAAAGCCGACCCCGAGATTTTCAATCTTATGCTGCAGATTCTCGACGAGGGCAGACTGACCGACAGCAAGGGTAAAACGGTCGATTTCAGAAACACGATCATCATTCTTACGTCAAACGTCGGCGCGGCGATCACGGCTCAGAGGTCGAATTTCGGCTTTATCAGCGAAGCAGATAAAGAACGCGAAGCGAAAGACAGAATAACCGAGGCTTTAAAGAGAAAATTCAGCCCCGAGTTTTTAAACAGGCTGGACGATATAATCGTTTTCCGCAGCCTTTCGAGAGAAGATTGCGGAAAAGTTGTAGACGTTCTGCTTGAAAAACTCATAAAACGCCTTGCCGATAACGGAATAAAACTTAAAGTTGCGGGTAGCGCGGCGGACGTTATCATCGATAAAGGCTACAACGAAGTTTACGGCGCAAGACCTTTAAAACGCGCCATAACGACGCTTATCGAAGATATGCTGACGGACGCGCTCATCGACGGAAGAATAAAGAGCGGCGATGACATACTCGTTTACGCCGAGAACGGAAAAATCCGTTTTGTTAAAACAAGGTAACAAGGTAACGAGAGGTAACACAAATGGAAATCGGCGTTTCAACCGCGAGTTTGTTTTTAAGAGAATATAACGAGGATTCGCTCGTGACGCTGAACGAAATCGACGCGAGAACGTGTGAGATTTTTCTTGAAAGTTTTTCGGAGTATACCGAGGAATTCGGTAAACTGCTGCTTTCGAGAAAAGGTAATCTGAACGTACATTCTCTTCACGTTATAACGCTTAATTTTGAAACGGAATTGTTTTCCGCGAATCAAAGGGCATTCAACGATGCGAATTATTGGTTTGAGAGGGTTCTATCCACGGGGAAACTTCTCGGCGCGCATTGTTACACGATGCACGGCAGAGCGAGAATAAAAGCAGGCTCCGACTACGATAATTACGAAAAAGCGGGCAAACGCCTTGCGATTCTTTGCGAAACGGCGGCGAAATACGGAATTAAAATTTGTCTTGAAAACGTCGCGTGGGCGTTTTGCAGTTATCCCGATTTTTTCAGAAAAGTAAAACAATATGCCCCCGATCTTATGGCAACGCTCGACATAAAACAGGCGAGAAGATCCGGCATAGACTATCGGGAATATATCGATGCGATGGGGCAAAACATAAAAACAGTTCACATTTCCGACGTGGACGAGAACGGAAAAATAAAACTTCCCGGCGAGGGAACATTCGATTTTGAAGAACTATTCAGGCGGCTTAAGGACGTCGGGTTCGACGGCGACGCTTTGATTGAAGTATACAAAGACGATTACGGCGACGTAACGGAAATAAAAAGAAGTCTTGACAAAATGCGGGAAATCGCTTACAAAATATTTTAAATCTTTAAGGAGAAGAACATATGGCTAAAAGATATCAGAATAAAGATTGGAAAAGAGCAATGACGATAAGGCTCGATTATAACAACATGATGCGCGAATTCATCGGCGACGAGGGGATAACGAGAGAAGAGTTGGTGGCGTACAGAAAATCCGCCGACAAAGCGCTCGGAAAACTCGAAAGCGAAAAAGGCAAAGGCTGGCTCGGCTGGATGGATTTACCCCTTCATCAGAGAGAAGTTGTGGCGGACATAAACAAAACGGCTAAGGAGATAAGAAGAACGGCAAAATATTTCGTCGTTCTCGGCATCGGCGGCAGCGCGCTCGGTCCGATCGCGGTTTTTCAGGCTCTTTGCCACCTTCATTATAACGACCTCCCCGCTAAGGAGAGAAAAGCGCCCAAGTTTTACGTCGAGGATAACATCGATCCTGAAAGAATGGCCGCGCTCTTTGACGTTATCGACGTCGAAAAAACCGTTTTCAACGTTATAACAAAAAGCGGATCGACTTCCGAAACAATGTCGCAGTACCTTATTATATATAACATGCTCAGAGAGAAACTCGGCGACAAGGTTAAAGATCACGTTATCGCGACCACCTCGAAAGATTCCGGCAATCTTATAAAAATCGCTAAAGCGGAGGGTTACAAAACGTATTACATTCCCGACGGAGTTGGCGGAAGGTTTTCCGAACTCAGCCCCGTGGGGCTTCTTCCCGCCGCTGTAACGGGCGTTGATATCGGCGAACTTTTAGCCGGCGCGGCGTATATGGCGAGAATTTCCATGAATAAAAATCTCAGCAAAAACCCGCCTCTTATGAACGCGATTTTGCAGGATATCGCCATGAAGAGAGGTAAAAACATTTCCGTTATGATGCCTTATGCCGACGGGCTTAAATACTTCGCGGACTGGTATTGCCAGATCTGGGCGGAATCGCTCGGTAAAGAAGTGGATAATAACGGCGTAACTGTCAACGCGGGGCAGACCCCGGTTAAATCGCTCGGCGTAACCGATCAGCACAGTCAGGTTCAACTTTACGCCGAAGGACCTTACGATAAGGTCGTAACTTTCATCGCCGTAAACAAATACAGAAAAGAAACGGCAATTCCTGAGGGTTGCGAAGATATTCCGGACGTGCATTTCCTTTGCGGTCACACCATGAACGAACTCATCGATGCGGAAAGAAAGGCCACGGAATACGCGCTCACCGTTAAAAAGAGAATGAATCACACGATTATTATTCCCGAAATAAACGCGTTCACCATCGGCGAACTTATTTTCTATTTCGAAATGCAGACGGCGTTCGAGGGCGAATTCCTCAATATCAACACCTACAATCAGCCCGGCGTGGAAAACGGAAAGAACGCCGCTTACGCGCTTCTCGGCAGAAAGGGTTACGAGGCGAAGAAGATCGAACTTTCGAGAACGCCCGAAAAGAAAGACGCGTATATTATTTAAGCGACGAAATTATAAACGATATATTTAGCGGCGGGCAAGCCCGCAAAAGATAAAATCAAAAGCAATTCGGAACAGGAGCAACTGATGCCAAAGAAAGACGATTTAGCAAAATATTTATTCCATCAGGGAACGAATTACAAAGCCTACGAATATCTCGGCTCGCATTTCGCAACGCGCAAAGGAAAAAAAGGCGTTATATTCAGAGTGTGGGCTCCTGCCGCGAAAGCGGTGTCGGTAGTCGGCGATTTCAACGAATGGAACGAAAACGCAACGCTCATGACGAACGACGGAGGCGTTTTTGAAGCATTCGTCGAAGGACTGAAAGTTTATGACAATTATAAATATTGCGTAACGTCCGACGGCGGTAAAGTTCTGAAAGCCGATCCTTACGCGTTCCACTGTGAAACTACGCCGGCAACCGCTTCCAAAATTTACGATCCGGACGGCTACTGCTGGAAAGACGAAGAATATTTCAAGAAGAGAAAAGGACAGACCACTCATTCTCTTCCGATGAATATTTACGAGGTTAATCTGTTGTCTTTCAAACGCAAAGAAAACGGCGATTATTATTCCTATAAGGAACTTATCCGCGAACTCGTTCCGTACGTAAAATCTCACGGATACAATTACGTGGAGATGATGCCGCTTACGGAATATCCTTTCGACGGGTCATGGGGATATCAGACTACGGGGTATTTCGCCGTAACCTCGAGGCTCGGAACGCCGAAGGATTTTATGGCTCTCGTCGATGCGTTTCACGAAAATAATATCGGCGTTATTCTCGATTGGGTTCCGGCGCATTTTCCGAAAGACGAATTCGGTCTTTACGAATTCGACGGTGCGCCTCTCTATGAAAATAAGGGTTGGGACAGAATAGAGCATAAAGAGTGGGGAACGAGAAGGTTCGATTACGGCAGAACGGAAGTTCAGTCTTTTCTCGTTTCGTCGGCGTGCTTCTTTTTTGAAAAGTATCATATCGACGGCATAAGAGTTGACGCGGTCGCGTCCATGCTTTATCTCGATTACGATAAAAAACCGGGCGAGTGGCTTCCGAATCAATACGGCGACAATAAAAACCTCGAAGCGATCGCTTTCATCAAAAAACTCAACGACGCGGTTCACGACGCCTATCCTTACGCGATAATGATTGCGGAGGAATCCACGGCGTATCCTTACGTCACACGCCCCGTGAAAGACGGCGGGCTCGGGTTTGATTATAAGTGGAATATGGGGTGGATGAACGATGTTTTGTCTTACGTCAGAATCGACCCGTTGTTCAGAAAATACGAGCATAACAAACTCAATTTTTCGATGATGTACGCGTTTTCGGAACATTACATTCTTCCCATTTCGCATGACGAAGTCGTTCACGGAAAATGTTCGCTTTTAAATAAGCAATTCGGTTCTTACGACGATAAGTTCGCAGGCGACAGAGCGTTTATGGGTTATATGATCGCTCATCCCGGCAAAAAACTTATGTTTATGGGCGCGGAGTTCGGGCAGTTCAAGGAATGGAATTATAAGGAAGGACTTGAATTTTTCCTTAAAGACTACGAAAAACACGCCGAATTGGACAGGTTCTTCACGGAACTTAACAAACTTTATCTTACAGAGCCGGCTTTATTCGGCGACGACGACGGATGGGACGGATTCGAATGGCTTGCCGCCGACGATAAAGATCTCAATTCGCTCGCGTTCGTTCGTAAGTTCGGCGGCGAAAAGATAATCGTCGCGATAAATTTCAGCGGGGCCGATATAAAATACCGGTTCGCCGCGGAAAAGGGCAATTATAAAGTTCTTTTCGATTCCGATAAAAAGATTTACGGCGGCGACGGAAAACGAAGAAAGAGAGTTTATAAAACGGAAAAGAAAGAATGGAACGGCAAGCCGTATTCGCTCGAAGTCGATTTGCCGAAACTTTCTTTTATATATCTGAAAAATAAATAACAGCGTAAATGCTGAAACGGAGGGAAAAATGATAAGTAAAAAAGAATGCGTCGCGATGCTACTTGCCGGAGGGCAGGGCAGCAGGTTGTTTGCTCTGACAAACAAAATAGCAAAGCCTGCCGTAACTTACGGCGGAAAATACAGAATAATCGATTTTCCGCTTTCAAACTGCGTAAATTCGGGGATTGACACGGTCGGAGTGCTTACGCAGTATCAACCGCTTATTTTAAACGACTATATCGGCAACGGCGAACCGTGGGATCTCGACCGTTCTAACGGCGGCGCGCATATTCTTTCGCCTTATCAGGCGAAACACGGTTCGGAGTGGTTCAAAGGTACGGCGAATGCCATTTACCAGAATATGCCGTTTATAAAAAGGTATAATCCCGATTACGTGCTTGTTCTGTCAGGCGACCATATCTACAAAATGGATTACGCCGATATGCTTCGCAGACACAAAACGACGGGCGCGGCTTGCACGATCGCGGCGATAAAAGTTCCGCTTTCCGAGGCTTCGAGATTCGGAATTTTAAACGTCGACGAAAACGGCGTTATTTATCAATTCGAGGAAAAGCCGAAGCAACCAAAAAGCGACCTTGCGTCTATGGGTATTTACATTTTTTCGGCGGATAAAATGTATAAATATCTCGAAGAGGACGAAGCAGATGAAAAAAGTTCCAACGATTTCGGTAAAAACGTTCTCCCCAAAATGCTTGCTTCCGGCGAAAAAATGGTGGCTTACACTTTCGACGGTTACTGGAAAGACGTGGGAACGATAAATTCTTTGTTTGAATCGAATATGGATCTGCTCGGCGACGCGCCGAAATTCGATATTTCCGACCCGTCCTGGAGGATAAGGTCGAGAAACCCGATTGCTCCGCCGCAGTACATAGGCAAAAATGCGAGAGTGGTCGATTCGATCGTCGTTTCCGGTTGCGAAATCGAAGGAACGGTTGAAAACAGTATACTTTCGCACGACGTAAAAATCGCCGAAGGCGCGGTTGTGAGAAATTCCATAATTTACGCAGGCGCGGAAATTGAGAAAAACGCCGTTATCGATCACGCCATAATCGACGAAAACGTCAAAGTCGGCAAGGGGGCGAAGATCGGAGCGGAACAAAAAGGCTCATCGCTTTCGATTGCCGTCCTGGGAAGAGATATAACCGTTTCCGACAACGCGGTTGTCGAAGCCGGTAAAATAATCGACGAAAACGTTTAAGGAGGGGAAAAGAATGAGCACGCTCGGATTGATTTTTTCAAATATACACGACAATAACGTTCCGGAACTTACGGCTAAAAGAACGGTTGCGTCCATACCGTTTTGCGGCAGATACCGTCTTATCGACTTTGCGCTTTCAAATATGGTTAATTCCGATATCGCAAAAGTCGGAATAATAACCAAGAGCAATTTCCAGTCGCTTATGGACCATATAGGCAGCGGAAAGGATTGGGATCTTGCCCGTCACGTCGGTGGGTTGTATATTCTTCCGCCGTTCGGAGTTACGGAAAGTAACATGCTTTACACAACAAGGCTCGAAGCGTTGAAAAGCGTTACGGGTTTTCTCTCAAAATCTCATGAGGAATACGTCGTTATGAGCGATTCCGATATGGTTTGCGCGGTTGATTTCAAGCCGATAATAGCAAAACATATCGCAGACGGCGCCGAAATGACGCTCGTTTACGTCAAAAAGAACAGAAGCGAAGTCGGCGGAAGAGAGAACGTTTTTCTCGACGTTGGCGCGGACGATAAGGTTAAGGGGGTTGTTTACGATTCTAAGAGCGACGAAGTCAACGTTTTTACGAACATGATCGTGATTTCGAGAACTCTTCTGATCAGTTTGCTCGCCGAAGCCTTTTCGCACGGCTCGACTTCGTTTGTAAAGGACGTTATCGACGGTCGTATTCCCGCCGGCAGAGTTTACGCTTACGAGCATAAAGGTTATTACGAAGAGATTACGTCGTTGCAGAAATATTATGACGAAAACCTTAAATTTCTCGATAAAGAGAAGAGAGAAGAGGTTTTCAGAAAGGCTAACGTTTACACGAAAGTTAAAGATTCCACTCCCACCCGTTATGGTGATAACGCGATAGTCAACAATTCGCTTATTGCAGACGGTTGCAGAATAGAGGGCGAGGTTTATAACAGTATAATTTTCAGAGGCGTGACGGTCGGCAGAGGTACGGTTGTCAAAAACTGCGTACTTATGCAGAATACGATCGTCGGAGAGAAAGTTTCGATGAATTGCATCATCACCGATAAAAACGTTTACGTTAAGAGCGGGAGAAGTCTTTCCGGGAGCGAAAATCACCCGTTCTACATCTCAAAAGGAACAGTGGTATAAAAGGAGCGAATATGGCAAAAAAAGAGGTTAAAGTAACGGAAGAGCAGAAAAAAGAAACGAAAACCGCAAAGACAATTCAGGCGGAAGAAAAGGTAACGGCAAAGGCGACAACCGAAAAGAAACCCGCAACGAAGAAAACCGAAACCGATAAGAAACCAGCAATGAAGAAAACCGAAACCGAGAAGAAACCCGAAAAAAAGACGGCGACGGAAAAATCCGGGAAAAAGGATGCCGAAAAAAAGGTTTCTGAGAAAAAGACTTCTGAAAAGAAGGTTTCCGAGAAAAAGACTTCTGAAAAGAATGTTTCGGAGAAAAAGACAACCGGGAAAAAAATCGATAAAAAGATTGCAGAAGCGCCGGAAATTGCGGCGGGCGATCTTAAATTCGACGTAACGCCCGTCAAATCCGTTCTTTTTGTTGCAAGCGAGGCTAATCCGTATCTCGGCAGCGGCGGACTTGCCGACGTTATCGGCTCGCTTCCCAAAACTCTTGCCGCAAACGGGAAGTACGACGGAAGAGTGGTTATGCCGCTTTACGGCGATATAAGCGACAAATACAGAAGTCAGATGAGATTCCTTATGAATTTCAATGTTCCGCTTGCCTGGAGAAACCAGTATTGCGGCGTGTTTTCGCTTAAAGCCGACGGAGTTACGTTCTATTTTATAGATAACGAATATTACTTCAAGAGAAGCGGCTTATACGGATTTTACGACGACGGAGAAAGATTTGCTTATTTCTCCAAAGCGGCGCTCGAAATGATGGTTCATCTCGATTATTATCCGGAAATACTTCATTGTCACGACTGGCAGACGGCCCTTTCGGTTGTTTATCTTAAAACGTTATACGCGAATCGTTACGGTTACGATCATATCAAGGCCCTTTTCACTATTCATAATATAGAATATCAGGGGAAGTACGGCTACGATTGCTTAGGCGATTTGTTCGGTTTGCCCGAAAGCGTTAAGCCCGCGCTCGATTACGACGGGTGCTTAAATCTGATGAAAGGCGCGATACAGTTCTCCGACAGGTTTTCAACCGTTTCGAGAATGTACGCCAACGAGATCAAAAATCCGTTCTTCGCTCACGGACTTCAGTACGCGATATGCGAAAACGAATTCAAACTCACCGGAATTCTCAACGGAATAGACGAAACGGTTTATAATCCCGAAACAGATGAAAAACTGTTCCGTAATTACTCCGCGGACGATACGAGAGGAAAAGGCGTTTGCAAAAAAGAACTTCAGAAGATGCTCGGGCTCCCCGAAAAGGACGACGCGCCGCTTATTTCGATAATCTCGCGGCTTGTTCCCGCAAAGGGGCTTGATCTTGTCAAATGCGTTATCGAAGAACTTCTTGCGGAGAACGTTCAGGTGGTAATCCTTGGAAAAGGCGAAGGCGATTACGAGGATTATTTCAGAATGCTTGCCGACAGATATTCGGGCAAATGCAGAGCGATTATCGCATACAATAAGGATCTTGCGAGCAAGATATATTCGGCGTCGGATATATTCCTTATGCCGTCGAAGCAGGAGCCGTGCGGATTGTCGCAGATGATAGCGTGCAGATACGGCGCGGTGCCTGTGGTGAGAGCCACGGGCGGATTGTTCGACAGTATTTCGCCATACAATAACGATATGAGAAACGGCGGTAACGGGTTCGTGTTCGGTAATTACAACGCTCACGAAATGCTTTACGTGATAAAGGACGCCGTGTATACGTTCGGCAACAAAGACGAGTGGCGCGGAATTATGAAAAGGGCGATGACTACAGATTTCAGTTGGAAGAAGTCGTCGGGAGAATATGAGAAATTATACGACAATATGCTGGGCGAGATAAGATAATCGCGGCAAACAGGAGATACAAATGGGAAAAACCGATATCACTCCCAAGGAAATGAAGGACGTAATCAGCGGAAAACTGTCGAGATATTTCGGCGTGTCAATCAAAGAAGCGTCAACGGAACAACTTTATAAAGCCGTCGTTATGGCGGTGAGAGATATTCTTTTGGAAAAAAGAAACGCTTACCACTACAAAACCAAAGCGGCAAAGGCAAAGAGAGTTTATTATCTTTGCATGGAATTTTTGCTCGGGCGTTCGCTAAAAAACAACGTCTATAACCTTGGTATTGAAGAACAGGTAAGCAAAGTTCTGAAAACGAGAGGATTGACGCTCGAGGACCTTTATGAACTCGAACCCGACGCAGGGCTCGGAAACGGGGGACTTGGCAGACTTGCGGCTTGTTTTATGGACGCGCTCGCAAGCGGAAATTACCCCGCGATGGGCTATTCTATCCGTTACGAATACGGTCTTTTCAAGCAGAAAATCGTAGACGGCTGGCAGACGGAACTTCCGGACGTGTGGCTTCCGGGCGGCGAAGTCTGGCTCACGCCGCGTTCCGATATGGCGGTAAGGGTTAAATTCGACGGAAAAATCACCGAAGAATGGACGAGCGAAGGAATGAAAATCATTCAGAACGATTGTCAGGAAGTCGAAGCCGTCCCTTACGATATGATGATTTCGGGCAAGGATTCCGAAGCCGTTTCCGTTTTAAGACTCTGGGCGGCGAAGAGCGTGAGAAATTTCGATATGAACTCTTTCTCCGAGGGCGATTACGTCCGTTGCATGCAGGAGGATAACGAGGCGGAACTCATTTCAAAAGTTCTTTATCCGTCCGACAATCACTCGGAAGGCAAATCGCTCAGATTAAAACAACAGTATTTCCTCGTTTCGGCAACGTTGCAGAACATAATCAACGAGCACGTCAGAAGATACGGCGACCTTCACACTCTTCCCGATATGGCGGCTATTCATATAAACGATACGCACCCTGCGCTTTGTATCCCCGAACTTATGAGAATTCTTATGGATGAACACGGTTTCGGCTGGGACGAATCGTGGGATATTGTGAAGAGAACCGTCGCTTACACCAATCACACCGTCATGAGCGAGGCTCTGGAGAAGTGGAACGAAGATCTTATCGAGAGAAGATTGCCGAGAATTTACGCGATTTTAAAGGAAATCAACCAAAGATTCTGCGGCGAAATGTGGAACAAATTTCCCGGAGACTGGGATAAAATCGAAAGAATGTCGATACTTTCGCACGGTCAGGCGAGAATGGCGAACCTTTCGGTTGTTGCGTCGCACACGGTAAACGGAGTTTCCAAACTCCACAGCGAAATAATCAAGACGAGTATTTTCAAGGATTTCAACGACGCGTATCCGGAGAAATTCACCAACGTGACGAACGGAATCGCGCACAGAAGATGGCTTTGTCAGTCGAATAAAGAACTTTCCTCGCTGTTGACGGAATGTATCGGCGACGGGTTTGTCATGCATCCGGAAGAACTTGCTGAATTCAAAGCGTTTGAAAACGACGAGAGCGTGCTTAAACGTCTTGCGGAAATCAAAAGAATAAAGAAAGGGCAACTCACGTCTTACGTTTATAAAAAGACGGGATTCACTCTTTCGCCCGATTCGATTTTCGACGTTCAGGCAAAGAGGCTTCACGAGTATAAACGTCAACTTCTGAACGCGCTTTATATCATCAATTTATATAACAACTTAAAAGATAACCCCGAAGCGGACGTGATTCCGAAAACCTTTATTTTCGGAGCGAAAGCCGCGCCGGGTTATTATATGGCGAAGAGAATAATCAAACTTCTTTGTTCTATTGCCGAGGATCTGAGAAAAAATCCAGACAAGAGAATAAGAGAAAAACTCAACGTTATATATCTCGAAGATTACAACGTCACGATGGCAGAAACGCTTATGCCGGCGACCGAAATTTCGGAGCAGATATCAACCGCCGGTAAAGAGGCGAGCGGCACGGGCAATATGAAGTTCATGATAAACGGCGCGCTTACAATCGGCACGCTTGACGGCGCGAACGTCGAAATGAGAGAGTCCGTCGGCGACGAGAATATATTTATTTTCGGAATGAACGCAAAACAGGTTGAAAATCTATGGAAACACGGTTACGACGCCTGCGCGTTTTACAATAACAACGTCGTTCTTCAAAAGGTCGTCGCAAGCCTCAAATCAGGCTTTGCAGGGGAGAGGTTCGACGATATCGCGGCTTACCTCCTTACAAACTCGCCTATTGCCGACCCGTATATGTGTATGGCGGATTTCAGCGATTTTCTTGCTATTCACGATAAGGCGGATAAGACTTATAAAGACGTTCTGAAGTGGAATAAAATGTCGCTGAACAACATTGCCGGCGCCGGTATTTTCTCTGCCGACAGAAGTATAAAAGAATACGCCGAAAGAATCTGGCATATCAAACAGATAAAGTGATATATGCGCGTAACTTACGACCCGATTTCACGCCGGTTTAAGAGCGTGACGGGCGCTGTGTCCGATAGCGAACAACTTAATATAAATATCGAAATAAGCGGGGTTGAATCCTGCTGTCTGGTTCTTACGAGCGACGACGGCGGCGAGAATACGACCTATGCGGGAGAAAAATCCGGCGACAGATTCGGGTTTACGCTTCCGCCGTTAAAAAGAGGCTTGTATTTTTATCGGTTCTATGCCGACGGGCGTAAAATCGGAAAAGACGTTTTCGGCTTCGGCGCGGAAGGAGAGCATACCGACGATTTTCAGTTGCTTGTTTACAAAAGCGGAACGAAAGCCCCGCGCGGTTTTCACGGCGGGGTTATGTATCAGATTTTCCCGGACAGATTCGCAAGAGCGGAAGGATTCGGCAACGCCGACGGAAAAAGACTGAGAACGGATATTTACGGAACGCCCGATTATCTTCCGGACGAAAACGGGAAGATAAAAAACGATGATTTTTTCGGCGGTAACTTCGAGGGGATAAGACGTAAAACGGATTACCTTAAATCCCTTGGCGTAACGCACGTTTATCTCAATCCGATTTTCAAAGCGCATTCAAATCACCGTTACGACACCGGCGATTATTTGTCGTTTGATCCGCTTTTAGGTAGTGAAAAGGATTTTATGTCACTCGTAAAAACTTTCAAAAACAACGATATCTCCTTGATTTTTGACGGAGTTTTCAATCATACCGGCGATGATAGCGTATACTTCAATAAGTATGGCAACTATCCGTCGGTCGGCGCGTATCAGTCCAATGATTCGCCCTATTACGGTTGGTATGAGTTTCAACGTTTCCCGGACGAGTATTCTTCGTGGTGGGGCATCGACGTGTTGCCGTCGATCAACAAAAATTGTCCGCCTTTCGAGGATTTTATAACGGGTAACGACGGCGTTCTGGAAAAGTATTTTAAACTCGGCGCAGGCGGCGTCAGACTCGACGTGGTGGACGAGATAAACGACGGATTCGTCGAAAAGATTGCCGCCAAGGCTAAATCGTTCGGCGACGATAAAATCGTAATAGGCGAGGTGTGGGAGGACGCGACGAATAAAATCGCCTACGGAACGCGCAGAAAGTATTTCCTCGGCGACGAACTCGACAGCGTGATGAATTATCCTTTAAAGGATGCGATTATCGGATTTGCCTTGAGCGGAAAAGCCGAGACGCTTTATAAAACAGTACGCGAACAAATCGATAATTATCCCTTTCACGCGCTGAATTCACTTATGAACATTCTCGGCACGCACGATACGCCTCGTATTCTCACCGTCCTCGGCAAGCGCGGCAGACTTGAAAAAGAGCGGAGCGGAATGGCGGAAGAGAAACTTACGCAAACGGAAAAACGCGACGCAATAAAAATGCTCAGATGCTGCTCTCTTCTTCAGTTTTGCCTGTACGGAGTGCCGTGCGTTTATTACGGCGACGAGCAGATGACCGAGGGCAACAAAGACCCGTTCAACAGAAAATTTTTTATCGAGAACGAAAACAAAGAACTTTACGAATGGTATTGTTTTTTGTCCGGATTAAGAGAACGATACGATTGTTTCAAAGACGGAGAAACGGCGGACGTTTATTGTAACGACGGTTTGTTTTCATTTTCGAGGAATTGTAAAAACAAGAAGATCTATTTTGCCGTAAACTTTGGCGAAAGACCTATGAGTATATCGTTCGACGGGGCGGTTTACGAAATAACGCAAGGCGTAAAACTTTCAAAAATCATTGTCGGGAACTGTGATTTTGCAATTTTTTACAAGGTGACTGAATAATGATCGAAGGATTTGAACCCGTGTTTAACGAAAACTCGGAAGCGCTGATTCTCGGCAGTTTTCCGTCCGTAAAATCGCGCACCGAGGGTTTTTATTACGGTAATAAGAGAAATCGTTTCTGGAACCTTCTCAGAGAATATTTCGACTCGGATTTCGGCGACGACGTTCAGGATAAAACGAAATTTCTTCTAAGCCGCGGAGTCGCTCTCTGGGACGTTGTCGCAAGTTGCGAAATCGTCGGCTCTGCCGACGCGGATATAAAATCGCCGACCGTGGCGGATCTGAAAAGGGTGGTCGACGGCTCAAAGATCAGAGCGATCGTCTGCAACGGGAAAAAGTCGTTCGAACTCTATTCCGCGCATTTTGATTTTCCCGTTAAAGTTTACGCCTTGCCGTCCACAAGTCCGGCGAACGTATCGTTTGATAAAACCGCCTGGTTCGTGGCGTTTGACGAATTGCACTTAAAAGAAAAATAATGAACGTATACGAAAGGGTTGTTGCGGATCTGATGACAAAAGCCGATCCGCAGTATAAAATCTTCAACGATAAAATAACGAAAAGCAAAACCGAGTCGTTAGGCGTGAGAATGCCCGACGTGAAGAAGATTGCAAAATCGGCAGACAAATCCGAAATCGAAGAATACCTTGCGGAATGTAAATTTGCTTATTACGAAGATACGCTGCTTTACGGTTTGTTTCTCGCAAGGCTCGGCGCGGAGGAATTCTGGAAGAGAAAGGACGAGTACCTTTGCAGGTGCGACAGTTGGGCGCATATAGATACCGTCGTGCCGGAGATCAGAATCGGCAAAGCGGATAAAGAGAAATTTTACGAACTCAACAAAGACGGAATTGAAAATCTCGACGGATATTATCTTCGTTTCAGAATAGTGATGTTTATGCGGTTTTACGTTGACGAAACGCATACGGATGAAATTCTTCGCCTGATGGACAAACTCGACGGAAAGGGGTATTATAACGATATGGCGATAGCCTGGCTCGTTTCGGTTGCGTTCGTAAGGCAGCGCGAGATAACGCTCGCATATCTGCAAGACGACAATCTCGGCGAATTTACGCATAACAAAGCGATTTCAAAAATTCACGATTCGTTCCGCGTGAGCGATTCGGATAAAAAATATTTAAAAACTTTAAGGAAATAACAATGGATATCTTAAATCAGATTACGCAGGAATTCAAACTCAGGGAGGACCACGTAAAGAATATCGTTGAACTTCTCGACGAGGGGAACACGATACCTTTCATCGCCCGTTACAGAAAAGAGATGACGGGACATATCGACGATCAGGTGCTGAGAGAACTTTCCGACAGACTTACTTATCTTCGCAATATCGAGAAGAGAAAAGAAGAGGTTTCCAAATCGATAACGGAACAGGGAAAAATGACCGACGAGATTGCCGCGTCGCTTACGGCAGCGGAAACACTCGCCGAGGTTGAAGATATTTACAGACCGTATAAACAGAAGAGAAAAACGAGAGCGACGGTCGCTATCGCGAAAGGGCTTGAACCGCTTGCCGATATCATTTACGCTCAGAACGTGACGGAGGGAACGGTCGAGGATCTTGCAAAACCGTTCGTGAACGAAGAACTCGGCGTCGCAAGCGTCAAAGAGGCGATCGCCGGCGCTGAAGACATTATTGCCGAAAGAATTTCCGACGAGGCGGAACTCAGAAAGAAACTTCGTAAGATTTACCTTAAAAACGGCGAGATTTCCTCGAAAATACAAAAAGCGGAAGAGGACGGCGCGAAAACTTACGAAATGTACGCCGATTATTCCGAACCCGTTTCCGAAATCAAATCTCACAGGGTTCTCGCGCTCAACCGCGGCGAAGAAGAGGGATACCTTAAAGTCAAAGTCGCAATCGACGAGGAGTTTGCCGTCCGGGTTTGCGAGGTCGGCATAGTCAAAGAGGGCAGCGTTACCACACCGTGTGTGAAAGCCGCCGTTGCGGACGCATATAAACGTCTTATTCAGCCGTCGATAGAAAGAGAAATCAGGAACTATCTGACGGAGAACGCGCAGGAGCAAGCCATAAAAATGTTCGACGTGAATCTTCGTCCGCTTCTTATGCAACCGCCCGTTAAGGATAAAGTTACTATGGGCTTCGATCCGGCATACAGAACGGGGTGCAAGATAGCGGTCGTCGACGGAACGGGTAAAGTTCTTGACACCACAGTCGTTTATCCTACGCCGCCGCAGAGCAAAACCGCGGAGGCGAAAGCCGCGCTCGAAAAACTCATCGACAAATATTCGGTTGACGTTATCTCTATCGGAAACGGTACGGCGTCCAAGGAATCCGAAATATTCGTCGCAGATATGCTTAAAGATTACGGCGGAAAGGTCGGCTACGTCGTCGTGAACGAAGCGGGCGCGTCGGTTTATTCCGGTTCGCCGCTTGCCGCTAAGGAATTCCCGCAATACGACCTCACCTTGCGTTCGGCGATTTCCATTGCGAGAAGATTGCAGGACCCGTTGGCGGAACTTATAAAAATCGATCCGAAGGCGATAGGCGTGGGGCAGTATCAGCACGATATGCCGCCGGCTCGGCTCGACGAAGTTCTCGACGGCGTTCTTGAAGATTGCGTAAACAGCGTCGGCGTGGACCTTAACACGGCGAGCCCGTCGCTCCTTTCGAGGGTTTCGGGGCTTAACTCCGGAATCGCGAACAACATAATAACTTACCGCGAAGAAAACGGAAAATTCACGACGAGAAAGCAACTTCTCAAAGTTGCAAAACTCGGCGCCAAGGCGTATGAGCAGTGCGCGGGCTTTCTGAGAATCAGAGACGGAAAGAATATTCTCGATAACACTGCCGTTCACCCCGAATCTTACGAGGCTACCGAAAAACTTCTGGCGTTGTTCGGTTACACCGATAAAGACGTTGAGGAAAGAAAACTTTCGGATCTTCCCGGACAGATAAAGAAATACGGCGAAGCGAAAGCCGCCGAAGAATGCGGAATGGGCGTTCCCACGATGAACGATATCGTCGTCGAACTTCTTAAACCGGGCAGAGACGTGAGAGATTCGCTTCCCAAACAGGAACTTCGTTCCGACGTTATGGATATAAACGACCTCGTTGTCGGTATGGAACTTACCGGAACGGTGAGAAACGTTATCGACTTCGGCGCGTTTATCGACATCGGCGTTCATCAGGACGGACTTGTTCATATTTCGGAAATATCCGACAATTACGTCAAACACCCGTCCGACGTTCTCAAAGTCGGGCAGGTCGTTAAAGTAAGGGTTCTTTCGGTTGACGTTAAGAAAAACAGAATCGGTCTTACAATGAAAAAACCGCGAAAAAACTCCTGATTGTCTGATTTCTTTGCAAAAGCCGGATTTCTTTACAATGAAAAATTGTCAATGATATTTTAGTGGTTTTTTAAAAATTTTTTCAGAAAAAGCAAAAAAAACGGCGTGTCAACCGTTCAGAGCCTTGTTTTAAGGTGCTGAATAGGTAGAACACACGCAAAAATTTACATTCGTGAACGCCAAAATAGCCGACTGTAAAGGTCGGCTTAAATTATGTAATTTAAAACGATTATTCTATCACACCCCAATCAAGCAGAAGCAGTTCTTTTCGCTTTTCGTTCGGGGTAAGCCACTTTTTCGTTTTATCCCTACTGCATAACGTGCTTATCGGAATATTATTCGACCGTTTCAGATACGCTTTCATTTGCGTTTTCAAATCGTCGAAACTGTGAAATCGCAGATATTTATAAAACCGTTCGTTATCGCACCTGTGCGAGCGTTCTATTTTACCGTTATGTCGCGGAGTTCTCGGCTTTATAAGTTTATGTTCGATTCCGTGCTGTTCGCAGAATATATCGAAAGAATGTTTCCTGTCGTTTTTCACTTTCTGCGTAAAGGTAAATTCCGAGCCGTTGTCCGTCTGAATGATTTGCGGGGTATAGCCGAAGAACGCGATCGCCCGTTTAACGAAGTCAACCGTGCTGTCGGCGTTCTGCTCACGGTAAGGATAAATAAACCTTTCGCGCGTGGCTTCGTCGATTATCCCGTACTGATAGAATCGTTCGTCATCGATAATCGAATCGGCGATACATTCTTTCGGCACATACTTAACGTCCATTTGCATTTTCACTCCGATTTGTTCGGGCGTATCGTACGGTTTCGGTTTATACGGCGTATAAGTTTTTTTCGTATCGTAAAAGCCGTTTCGTTTCAGATACCTGTAAAGCGTAACCGGATTACGGCTGTATGCGTAATTCAGACGAAGTTTACCATATAATTCGTTTAACCCTATATTCGGGTTACGTTTGATTAAGTCCGCTATATGCTTTTTCTCTTCGTCGGTCTGTGCTTTCGGGTGCTCGGTAAGCGGACGGTGCGACTTATTTTCAAGACTTTCTATCGTCCCGTTGTAAATTCTTCGCCACCTGTAAATCGTCTGAACGGTGCAATGGTAACGGTGCGCGACGAATTCCACGTCGGAACGCTTCAAAAGATTCAATGCTTTCAATTTTTCTTTCGGAGAATACGGGTTGTTCCACCGTCTTAAATTCAATTCTGTTTTCATATAGTTCTGTCCTTTCATAAATAACCCTTGCAGGGTGCAAAACCCTGTCGGGAACGATTCTTATAAGAGAAAAACGCCGTAATTGCGACGTCGCAACACCTTTTCGGGTTCTTTCAATTATATTATTTTTCACTGTTTTTATCTAACATTTTTGCCATAGAAGAACAACAAAAGAGTATTGCGCGCCCCCTCGTCTATACGAGCGCGGCGCTGACGCGCCGCGGACGAGGGGCGCGCAATTTACCTGCCAAAACTGACCGACTTTCGGCAAAATAAAAGGCGCGTTTCCCGCTAAATCGCTTTGGAAACCGCGCCTTTTATTTATTTTTTTAAACGAAAAACGGGTTTTTACGGTGATTTTATCGTAATTATTTCGTTTTCGGCAACGCAAAATAGCGCCGTATGCTTTCCTCGGCGCAAAACGTAGATTTATTCATCTTTTCCGCGTATTATATTTATGACACGAGCCGTAATTTCGGCAACGTCAGAGGTTTTATATCTCTGTCGTAATCGATTACGCCGTCGAACAATACCCATCTTTGGGCATAGTTATCGAAATCCCGTATCTTATCGTTTACGATTTCCGCCGCAAACGCATACGTCTTATCCAATTCTTTGGTAAGTTCCGCAGGCGTTCCGCGACTGTAAATTCCGCGCGAATTCGTTTTGCGCATATATTTTAAGCAATATTCTACTGCATTGCCGCCGTTTACGTTCATTATTAGTTCCTCGAAGTCGTTTCTTCCGAATTTCCTTTCAAAAAATTCGTTGCATATAGTTTCTTGTACCGTTCCGCGCTTCTTGCTGTAATCGCGCTTTTTATACAATTTCCCGACCATTTGCCCGTCGGGAATATACATTAAAAAATGATAGTGAAATCTTCCGTTTTCTTCGCCGCGTTCGGTTACGCCGATATAACGCCACCCGCGGCGCGTGTGCAGATTCGCAAGGCATTTTCTCAATCGTTTGATAAACGTTTCTTCCGTGTGCTTCTTTCCGTCATACGTAAACGTTACGAAAAAATTCCAACGGTTAAGATACGCTTTGCGACGGAATCGTTTTTCGCGTTGCCAGATATTGCGCATTTTACGAGCGAAATTCTCTTCGATGAAGTCTTTGATATCGGGCAGTTCGATACAGTAATCGTTGATAAATTTATCTTCGATATACTGCTTCTTTTCTTCGTCGGTTGCAATATCGCTTTTTATCGCTTCGTCAAAGAGAAAATCGAACAATGTTACAAGTTCCGAACGTTCGCGTTTTCTTGCTCTTCTTTTAAGTCCTTTTACCGATTCGCGGGCGATATAATGACTGCCGTCGTGGTATATCTTATATTCGCTCGTAAACGGATTCTTTGTTCTGTTGAATAAATCTATCTGATAAACGTTCTGCATTTGTCTGCACCTCGATGTTTTTTTATAACCCCTGCGGGGAGCATAACCGCTACGCGGAGTAGGGCTGATAAAGGGAAGTTATTTCTTGTGTTTTCTCTCGTTCGCACTGTCGCGTATGCCGCACATTATGCCTTTCGCCAGCCTGTCGCCGTTTTTGCCTTTCGCAAGGTCGTTGAAATCGCCGATTGTTTTCCGCGCTTCCGCTTTGCCTTTTTCGTCATACTTCGGGTAATCGTGATACATTTGCACGCCGATTACATACCCCGCCGAAAAATTGTCCGTCTTATAACGTTTCTTGTTATAATTTACTTTTTCTTCAAATGTCCGCATTTTTATCTTCCTTTTTTTCATCGTTTTTCAACCCGTTTAACAGGTCGTTTACAAAGTAAGAGTTCTGCATTGCAAGTTCCCCGAACGTGGCTTTTTCCGTGGCGTATTCGTTCAAATCGTTGATACCGACGGGCGAACGCAACGCTTTTACCGTAAAGAAGTCCGAAAAACAGTCCGTTGAAAATCGCTTGCTGTAAATCTTTTTCGACATTAAATAATATTTGCCGTCTTGTATCGTTCCGTCCTGCGTGCCGCTTTCCACCTGAACCGAAAGAACGCAATAACCGAAACGATTATAAATTCCCGTGTAATAATCGCGCATTTTCGCCGTCAGTCCTTTCAGAAGATACATAGCAAGCGTATTATCGCCGCGGTTAAAACGATATTCGTAATACAGCCCCGAAAACTTATTATAAAGCCACCCGTAAAGCAGTTCGGCAAGCGAGAAAAAAGGCATTGCAAGCCGTGTTTCGCCGCTTTCTCTGATATGCACGATTTCGCACAAATCCCGCGCGTCCGCTCCCCAACTTTCGGGGCGTTGTTCGTCCGTTATCACCCGCACGAACGGAAAGTTATCCACCGTAGCGGAATGGCGTACCATTTTCAGCCAACTGTTGAAAAGGTCATTCTTCTGATTCGTCGCTTCGTCTTTTTTCTTCTTTTCGGATAGTTCTATGCTGTTTCCGCGTTCTTTGCCGACTTCGGTAATTATCACCACGCCGAAATCGAAAGAATTTGCTTTGCGGTTCTTTTCTACCACTTTGCGCCCCAAACGCAAAGAATCGAAGTCGATAATGTGTGCGTGGCGGCTGTAACTGTCTATAAGTCGGCTGTCTGATTTGAAAAAATCCGCGTTCCAGAGCGGAAAATTGCCCAAGTCTGAAAGCACGCCGTCTACGCGTATGCTGTAATTGCTGATAAGTAGCGACGATTGTATCACGTAAATGAAGTATAACAGCGAATACGTTTCTATCGTTTCCCATATATCCGTTACTTTCAGATTATCGTTGTAAAACGTATCGTAACGGGAATAATCATAGCCGAAAATCTTTTCTTCCGTCGCAGACTTGAAGAAGCGTTCCCGTTTCTTTGCAATAAATTTCCGCGCCGTCGCAAGATTGTAAACTTCGTGATATTCCATTGCTCGCTTTAATTCGTTTTCAAGGTTTATCCAAGGGAAATTCGGAAATTTCAAATCGTTTTCCAAAATCTTTTCAAACGCTTTATCCCGTAGCATTGCTTCCTGCGAAAGCGCCATATCCGTAATAGCCGTCGTTTTCTTTTTGCCCATTGTTCCGCATACCATATACACGATAGGGCGGGCATTGATAAACCCGCGGTTTCTTCGCTCGAAGTGGTTCAGCACTCCGTAAGCGATATTCTTCCGAAACTTGTCCAACACGATAAGACCGACCACAACCCACGCCCACAAAGGAATAAACGTAAACGCCGCCGATAAGTCGATAAACAGTTTATATACTTGCCTGTAAAGATTAAGGAAATCGAACGATACCACAAAATACAGGTAATACGCGATAAATTCGATAAGAATCGCAAACGCGTTAAAATACAACGCCCACAGGCAAAGCCACGTTACATAGTAATTCTTGTGTTCCTTTACAAACGCAAAAAAGCCGATAAGCCAAGTTTTTAGCGAAATATATGTATGCGCCGTAATGCGCTTGAATATCGTAAGCGGCTTGCTGTCCTTGTCATAGTCGTTGTTTTGCGTTTTCAGCATACGGCGAAGCAACAGCCACGCGACAAGCACAAACGGAACAATGATAACGATTGCTTTGCTTAAAACATACAGCACGTTTCCCACAGCGGAAAGATACCCGAAGAAATTCTCTTTCGTTGCCCAAAGCCGCCAATACGCCGACCAGTTAATTTTAAATTTTTCCCAATTATCGGGAAGCGGAACGGACGGAACGGTGGGAACAGTGGGAACGTCGGGCGTTTGCGACGGGAAATCAAAAAACGGTATTTTCGGCAATTCGTTTACCGTCGGCGTTATGTAATGCGGAATCTCGAAGATTTCGCAAAAATAATACGCTACCGAAAGCCCACAATCTCTTACGCTTTCAATTATTCTGCCGATACAGCCGAAAAAGCGGAAGATACCAAGCACAACGAATCCGAGCGTGATTAAAATACAGATAATGTGCCGATAATCGATTTTTCTTTCCGCTTTCATACTCTCGTTCCCGTGTAAATAAAGTAACCGATGATTAAAACAATTACTATGCCGCAAAATACTTTTAACAGCCTTTTAAACGTTTGCATTTCCTTATTTCCTATATTTTGAATCTTCTTCTATTTTATTTTTACCTGTTCTCGCATTTTTGCTTGACTTTTTCTATAAAATGCTATAAAATAATAATCGACCTCGCAAGAGGATAATTCGGCAAAGGTATTTATTTCCCTTTGCACCCGCCGTAATCGGCATTGAGGTAGGGGGTTTATCCTACCTTTTCTTTTTGCCTTTTTTATCTATTTTATTTTTACCGTCGCTGGCTTTCAAGTCGGCGATTTTCTTTTTGTTTTCCGTGGCTTGGGTAGAATGTTTATAAACTTTGTTTTGAATTTCAATTATCTGTTGCTCATCTAAATCATACCCCCACGGATTTTCAATAAATTTTTTACCGTCTATTTTAATCGGCTTGTTTTCGTTATCCGTTATTTCAACGAAATGTTTAAAATAGGTTGTTTTCCCGTTTCCTTGTTTACGCCCTTTTAATATGGTCGTATTCGGTTGCTTTTGCGTGGTAAGCCTGACTACCGCCAGTTCGTCATATCGATTACTATCGACTATAACGACACGTCTTTGACCTTTCGCATTATCCGATTCGCCGTGTTTGCCAATCGGTAAATACTTATCTGCCGTTTTTATAGTTCTTCCGTTCGGATAGCGCTTAGAAACATTTTTGTCTACTTGAATATTCTTTGGTTTACCCGATTTTTTCTTTTTATTAAACATAATTACACCTATAATTCTGACTGTCGAACGGTAGAGTTTACACTCGATTCGTCCGACAGTCTTTTTTTGTTGTTATAACCCTTGCAGGGAACAAAACTGCATACGCGGAATTTTCCAATTTAGAGAAAAAGTTTATTTTCTGCGCCGTTTTACAGCGCGTGTTCTTAAAATTCTTCTGCGCACCGTGTATCACTCCTTTTTATGAAAGATTGCTTTGAATATCGCCGAAATCAATTTGAACGGAAGCAATATAATTTTGATTATTGCGCTTATAATCGTCGGTAAAATCGGCATTAAAATCACAAGCAACACAATTAGAAGCAACGCGCCGAGAATCAACATTAAAATACGTTTAAGACCGTCGGGCAGCTTAATACTAATATCCGTGTCGTTAACAGGATCGTCGCTTCCTGATTGTTTATTGTCTATCGTGCCTAAATTGTATGTAATACCGTCCGTTTCAAACTTTAAGCGAAGTATGGTAACGTCGCCCACAAGCGTTGTATTTTCAAATGTAGAACCTGTACTCGGGTAGCCGCTTAAAGAATAACTTGTTTCTGCAAAACGCAAAACCCATTTTTTACCCTGTAAAGCGGCTTTGCCCTCGTCGGTAATTTTATTTGCAACGCTCACGTCGATTATCGCGCCCGAATACACGTTCTGCGTTAAGTCGTTTTCGGCTATAAACTGTTGCGTAGTTTCTATCCTGTCCCATTTATACGTTCCCGCAAATAAACCGCCACCCGTATGTTCGACCTTATCCGTGTATTTTAAATAGGCGTAATTTTCCGACTTCTCACCGAACGTTTCCTTTTCGCCTTGCAAAGGAACTACCGACCAACTATATTTTTGCATTGTATAATAAACATCTGCTTCTAAAAGTTTGTCTATCGGCTTGTCCGTATTGAACGCTACGAAATGACTGTCGCACGCGCCTACATAAAGTTTGAACCCGTCTTTATATCTTACGAAACCTACGAATTTATCCGTAACGACGATTGTTTCTATATCCACGCAATTTACATACGGCTTGCCGTTTATTTCGCCGAAACAATACTGTTTTGAAACGTTGTAGTTTACTTCGGTTACGGTGTTGCCGTCGCTTGCGGGTTTATCTATGCTTTCGTCAAACGGTCGGTATATGGAACTTATCGCATAATAGCGGGTAGGCTCGGTTTTTACCGTAAAGTCGGACACTTTATATTTAAAGAAAACGCCGTTTGAATTAAGTTTTTGTAATTTGTAATTTATAAAACTTATATTGTCGTTTATCGTGGTGGATATATTGACGGAACACGCCGTAAAGTTTTTCGTCTGCCCGCTCGGTTGATATACGTACACAAAGAGTTCTTTATCAGAACTTTCGGCAAGTTGGATTATCTGCAATGAATAGTCGTCCGCTTTGGTCGGGTAATTTTCCGTGTTAAACGAAGTGTCTTTTTTTAAATCGTCTAAAACGGCGGAATATACTCTTTCGTTTACCGTTTCTTCGGCATATACGGGAAGAGCGAACAGGTTAGCCTGTCCGCCGATCACCGATACAACGCTTAATATCGCAACTACGATAAAGCGGAAAAATTTATGTATATATGCTTTCATCAGAATATTACCTCGTTGGGGGAAATTTGCACGTCATCTACCATAACGCCGACTTTCAACGGAATTGTCAACGTCTGACTTCCGTCGGGCGATACGATTTTCAGCGCAACATACGGATATTTTGACAAAAACTCATCTGTTTCTGTCGTAATGTTTTTATCCGGATAAACGATTTTCAACAAATCAGACACCGACTTCACCGAAATTTTTAACTTAAATGTTCCGTCGGGAGAAATCTTTATACTTTTTCCGTTGTAATCGCTTGTAAACGCCGAAGACAAATCTTTTATCGCCGAATAAGCAAGCGGCTTTTCGTTTCCCTCAACGGTAAAACTGAAGTCGTGCGCTTTATCTACGTTCGGTACAATCGTTACTACGCAATCCGTTACGGAATATGTACCGAACCCGTTATCGTTCTTTATCGTAAGCGTTATTTCTTCGGCTTGCGGTATTACTATTCCGCCCGTTTTCTCCGTTACGATTTTATCACCGTAACGGAGATATATTCCTTTCGGACGGACGAGAAAATACGCGCATACTCCGACAATTCCGAGAATAAGCATAACAATTAAAAGATAAGAAATTATCTGCGATACCTTATTGATTACACCGCCGTTTCTGTATGCTTTCATTTCCTTTCACCGCCTTAATAAATTACGCCGCTTTCGTTCGTGCTTACGCTTGATACAGCCGTTTCGCCGCTGACATAATTCACAAAATCTATCGAAAATGTTGCCGTATAAGTGCTGTAATTACTCTTAATCGGTACGCTTAACGAAGCAACTGCTAACGGATCAGTGCTTCCACAATCTTTACAAGATTTGAAAAAGTAAGAAATTGCACGAATCGCAAAAGGATTATTTTGTTTAGCTTGCAAAGATGTATAGGCAACGGAATTAATATAAAACTCCGTAATCAACGGAAAATCGAAGAAGGATAAATCGAAATAAATATCTTCGCCTAATTCAACGTCCATTAAAAATTCTTCAGAAACAACTTTGCCGTTCATAACGCCTACTGCGCCGACGTCAAGAGAAGAACCTTTTTTATTTGACCAATCGATTGTAAACGTATCGGCTATCGTGTAATCGGAAGTTTCATAAGTCAGCGACACCGCGCCGCCGTCACCTTTTTCCCATACTCTTAAATCAAATTCGGGGTGAAGCGTTTTTCCGCTATCCACCGAAAGATCGCCGAAATGCAACGTTGCATTCGTTATTTTTTGCCTATAATCAACCGTAACAGTGGCGGATTTCGTATTATCTGCAGCGGAAATCGCTTTCAGAAGTATTTGTTCTCCGAACGCTTTTTTACAAGATAATACTGCAACATTGTTTGTATCACCGCTTGAAGATACTGTTACGTAATCGGTTACTCTCTTTCCTTTTGCCCACGAAGAAGAAGCGTTCTTAAACGAAAATTCCCACGTGAGATTTTTATTCGACGCGTCTTCCGGTAAAACGGTTGCCGTAATCGTATATGCGCTTTCCGCTGTTTCACTCACTCCGTTTGCCGCATACAAAAAGGGGGAAATTTTCTCGCTCATTAAACGCACTCCGTTTTCTGCCGCGTTATTTATCACTGTGCCGTCGTTATCCGTTGCTTCTATCAGATTATTCGGTTCGGATTGCTTGTTGCGGATTTTATCCGCTATCCCGTATCCCCCGACGCCGAACCCGACGCCGAGGATAAAGGATAACAGACAACCAAGAATATTTACTTTTTTACTTGTCATTAAAACTACCTCTCACTTTTTATCAGAATACGAGTTCCGTCTTATTCGTAGTAACAGATTCAACACCTTTCTGTCCTACAATCACAGAAGAATCAAGTGTAATTCCAAAAGTTGCAAGTTGTTCCCCGCCGTTCGCGGTATAAATTACAATTTCGTATGCGTTACCGCTGAAACCTTTAATTGCAGAAATCAATTTGTTTTTCTGCGCGTTGCTCGTATACAGGTATTCACCCCAGGTTTTATCGAACCAATCGGAAAGGGCTTTCGTGCTACCGCCCGAATATTCGGCAAGGTCGGAAGCGTTAAGTCCTGCGTTGGTGATAGCGGTCTTGAATGCCGCGGTGGGCTTAATCGTGAAATATTCCGCTTTATCCGTATTTGCACGGGTGTAAACGGACGATTTATTTACCGTAACGCCTGCGGTAACGTTCTTCGTTGCCGCAAAAGTCGGGGTTGCCGTATAAGTCTTCGTTCCCGTAGTGGAAAGAACTTTTCCGTCAACGGCGAACGAATAACCGGTAGTACGCTGTAAATATTCAACGTTCAAAGTAGCATAAGCGGAAGTATTATCGCGCGAAGTTACCTTGACAACGACCTGTTCGCCGAATGCCGCTATATTCTGAACGACTGCGGTCATTGCCCCGTCAGAAGAGGGAGTAACGGTTACGTAATCGGTTACTTTCTTTCCGCTTGCCCAAGTAGAAGAAGCGTTTTTGAACGATACCGTCCAATCGAGCAATTTATTTGCCGCGTCTTCGGGATATACCGTCGCCGTTACCGTGTATGCAGATTCTGCATTTGCCGCTACACCATATGCCGCATATTGCATGGGTGCGAGTTTCATACTCATTAAACGGATTCCGTTGCTTGCTTCTGCCGTAATATCCGAGCCGCCGCTATCTTCGGACGGGGGCATAGGCTGTTCCTGTTTTGTATCGTCTTTTTTGAACTTGTTCCAATCCTTGAACCCGTTCGAAAATACTCCGACTGCCGCGACTCCGCCTGCGATTACCAAAGCGAGAATTCCGCCGAAAATCCCGTTCAACACCTTGCTTTTCTTGTACTTTTGCTGATTGTTACTCATTTTTGTTTTTCCTTTGCCGCTTATCGCATACGGCTACGCGTATTTTTTATCTATCTTTTCATAAAAAGCAGTTTTATAAATAAACTCTTCTAACGTAAGGTTTAGGGTTTTCTTTTTTATTAAAACCGCTTGCTAATTCTTTTGAAACTTTTTCGGCTTCTTTTTTTGTTGAAAACAATTTAGCGTCAGTCCATCTTCCCGAACTCGTCAAACTATGTTCATCTCTGCCGAAAGCCCATTGTTCACATCGATTGTTGTTAGAGGTTTCGACAGAAGCAATATATTTTATTTTAGAACGTGGTTTCGTTCTTTTTGCGGTAGACGATTTATACGCCGTTCCGACATTTTTTTTCATCATTTCTTATGCTTCCTCGCTTTACTTTTGATTCCGTTTTCGCGGCAATAGATTTTCGCTTGCGTTTTGCGTTCGTTCAATACGCCCATACGGAAACCCGCTTCCGCCGCTGTAAGTTTTTCGCCGTTCTCTTTTCTTCCGTTCGCCAACTCGCGCGAAAATCTCTTCGCACGCTCCGACGGATTCAATAAAACGACTTTTTTACCGTCTTTACCTTGTATTAAAGTTGCCATTTGCGCTACACTCCGTTTGTTTAATTTTTTCTTTGATTTCGTCGTAACTTTCCGTTACAAGCAAGCCCGACGAATCGCCTTTGTTATTCAGTCCTAATTCTACGAAAACGCTTCCGTCGTCATCGCAGACAATCGCCGTTATCTTTGAAACGGGCAGTAATACTTTCATTCCGCCGTCGTAGTCCGTTACTTCGATAAAACCTTTCATACACTACCTCCGCTTAAACTTTCCAACCCGCGCGATAAATTCCTTTTGGCAAACAAACCGCCCGAAAAAGGGGATTCTTCGTTTTGTTCGCTCTTCAAAGTCTGTATTTCTTTCAAAAGGTCGTCGCGTTCGCTTTCCAACTCAAAAATTTTGTCGCA
>ERZ827168.202-NODE-202-length-102779-cov-7.232176_pt1 | contig 102779 bp, 99 predicted proteins | sample MGYA00519868_ERZ827168 | MGnify/ENA primary metagenome ERZ827168 (study PRJEB31778, sample SAMEA3449271) | human gut metagenome | biome: human gut; feature: human-associated habitat; material: faeces | place: United Kingdom | collected 2010/2012 ... | reverse complement strand
CAACTTGAGTCACTTTTTTTATATAGAAATGTATCACATCAATTGTAACACTACATTTTCTTTTGTATAAATTGTAAATCTATATTGAAATTTATTTTCTAATGTTGTATACTTTAGATAATAGGAGTGAGAATATGGAACAAATAAAAGAAAAGAAGTGGTGGTTCGTAGGAGCCATCGGATTAATGCTTGTTATATTATTAACAGGTTTGTTGTTTAATTTCTCTAGTGTAGGGAAAAATTTAATTGAAGGTATAGGTAAGAATGCTGCTACTAAAACAGTAGAAGTTTCTTACGATTATTTTAAGGGAGGAAGTAAGCCAGATGCTTATCAAATAGCTTTACAACCTAAAAACGATGTTTCTATAAAAAATGGAACTTTGAAAAAAGGAAAAAACTATTTGGTATTTATTAATGCTGGTGGTAAATGTAGAAGTGATAGAAAATATTGTGCATTTTGTCTAGATCCATCTGTGCCTCTTTTCTTAGAATATAAGGGACCAAATGGACAAACAAAGGATACAAGAAATGTGCTTGCACCAAATAGTAGTAATTTTTGGACAAAGTTATCTGCATCTCAAAGAAAACTTATTTCTTTAGTTTTATTATATGGATATCCAAATAATTACTTGGCATTTAGTTCTAATTATGAAGGCTACATTGCTACTCAAGTTCTTATCTGGGAAATTCAACAGGGTTATAGAACTACTCTTACTGAATATGTACCTGGTAATAGAACTTTATATAATATGTGGATAGGCGCTACTAATAAGGATATTAATTTCTCTGGTATAAAAAAGGCTTATAACACAATTATTGACAATGCTAAAGTTCATGATGCTAAACCTAGTTTTGATGGAGGCAATTATCAATTAGAATATAACGCTTCAACAAAAAAATATGAACTTACATTAAATGATAGTAGAAATGTTTTACAAAAAATGGAAATTCAAAAGACTGGTATCTGCCAAAAAGCGACTTGTACTAAATCTGGTTCAACTTTAAAGATATCTTCTGATAAAGCTGTTTCTGGTAAAGTTACTTTAGTTAAGAAAAATAATATAATTACTAAGGGTAGTGTAATTGAGTCAACTAATTCAAAAATTCAAAAGGCTATCATTGGCGTTCCTGATATTGATAATGTTGAATCTGAACTTAATATAGGTACAACTGTTACTGGATTAAAAATTAAAAAAACAGATTCTTCTAATAATGGAAGAGTAAAAGGAATTAAATTTAGAATTACTTGTCCTAAATGTAGTAATAAGTATGATGAGACTATAGCTACAGATGATAAAGGTGAAATAAATTTAACTAATATTGAAGCTGGTACTTATACAGTAGAAGAATTAAATATTCCAAGCGAATACATTAAACTTGAGCCTAAGACTCAAACTATTAATGCTGGACAAACTGCTACTTTTACATTTAACAATGCTTTAAAGGACAAAACTAAGTATAAGGTAAGAAAAATTGATGTTGCAACGGGTGAAACTCTTGATGGTGCAGTTATGTCAATCAAACCGCTTACTAGCATTTCAATTGATGCCGGTACTTCCATTTGGGGTAATTTACTACAATTTGGAAAAGATGTGATTGCAAACGTAGCAGCAATTAAAACATGGACTACAGGTAAAGATACAGATAAAGATGGATGGTATACTCTTGACCTTACTGAAGGTAAATATTTAATTTGTGAAATTAAAGCTCCAGAAGGTTATGAATTTGACGAAAGTAAAATTCCTTGTAAGACAATAACAATAGAAAAGGGAGTTGAGGCAACTCAAGTAGAATTTTCTAATAAAAAAACTGAGACTAAGTTTGATAAGAAAAATAAAGAAGGAAAATCAATAGAAGGCGCTGAATTAGAAATTATTGATGTTACTAATAAAAAAGTTGTAGAGAAATGGGTAACTAATGGTTCAGTTAAAGTTGTTGAGGGATTAGTAAAAAACAGACCATATATTCTTAGAGAAGTTAGCGCACCAAATGGTTATCAAAAACATGCTGATATTCCATTCTTAGGTGGTCAAAGTATAACTGTTACTATGACTGATCTTCCTACTGAAGTTGAAATATCTAAAACTGATATAACTGGTTCTAATGAACTTGCAGGTGCTAAATTATATGTTGTTAGTCCTAATGGTGAAACTATAGAAGAATGGACATCTACTGGTAAGACAAAAAAGATTTCTGGTTTACCTGTTGGAAAAGGATATAAACTTTGTGAAGAAGCTGCTCCAGATGGATATTTAACAGCTGAATGTGTTGAATTTGAAGTCAAGGAAAATGGTACTTCTAAGGTTGAAATGAAAGATGAATTAATGAAAATAACAATAGTTAAAGTTGATTCAATTACTGGTGAAAAACTTTCGGGTGCAGAATTACAATTAATTGATCCTGAAAATGATAATAAAGTACTTGAAACTTGGACAACTGATGGTAAAGAACATGTTATTAAGTCAAAATTAACAGTTGGCAAAACTTATGTAATTAAAGAAACAAAAGTACCAGAGGGTTATGTATCAAATCCTGTTCCAATTGAATTTACTGTAGGTAATACTAATGAAATTAAAATTGAAAATACTAAACCTCATATTGAAGTATTCAAATATGACAAAGTAACTGGTAATGCACTTAAGGGGGCTCATTTACAATTACTTGATGATAAAGGTAAATTAGTAGAAGAATGGGATACAACTGATGAAGTAAAAGTTATTACTAATCTTAAAACTGGTGTAACTTATACTATTAAAGAAACAAAAGTACCTAACAATTACAAAGTTGAATCAGAGAAGATTACATTTAAATTGTCTGCTGATGAAACTTCTAGAGTAATCTCAATTGCAAATATTCCGGTTGTTCCTGTTAAAAATACAGCTGCAAGTACTTCTGTAATAATCATTGTTGCTGGTGCAGTATTGATGATTGGTGGAGTAGGAGCATTAATCTTTCTTAAGAAGAAGGAGGGTTAATTATTAAAAAAGATAAGATAATTATTACGATTTCCGTACTTTCTATAGTAGGTGGGTTGTTCTTAATATCTAGCTCTTATCTTGCTTCTAAGAAAGAAAAAGCATATGATAATATTGCTTTCGAAATATATGATAGAAATACATTGGATAGATTAGATAATGTCACAGAAGAAGATGATTCACCATCTTCTTCTGATGATAATAAGGAAAATAATAGTAAGCCTAGTAATGGTGGTACAAGCAAACCTAGTAATAATTCTTCTAGTAGGAATTCATATATAGGTACACTTGAAATACCAAAGATTAAAGTTAAAAAAGGTTTTGTTGATCCTTCTTCAAAATATAATGACATTAATTATAATGTTACTATAATAGAAACTTCTGTATACCCAGATGTTGAGAAGGGTGCCTTTATTTTAGCTGCACACTCTGGTAGTGGACCACTTGCTTATTTTAAAGATTTATATAAATTGGATGTTGGTGATAAAGCGTATGTATCATATAAAGGGGTAAAGTATACATATAAGATAGTTAAGATATACAAACAAAAAAAACAAGGTTATGTAACCATATATAGAGACCCTGATAAAACTACTTTAGCTTTAATAACTTGTACTAAGGGAGATAAGAAATCACAGACAGTTTATATAGCGGAAAGAATATAAAGGGTGTAAGAAATGGAAAAGGTAACGTTTTTACAGAGTATAATTAAAGTATTAAATTTAATTGCGTCAATTCCTTTTTTTATTGAAATCTTAATTTTAACAGCATTTCTGTTAATAATTATGATTTTTTTCTATTTTAGAAAATCAAAAAAGGGTAAGATTACTTCATTAATTATATACTTTGTTACACTTTTATTGTTACCAATATCCCATTTCTCTTTTTTTGTAGAAACACTAGATAAAATAGTTGAGAATTTTATTGCAGTTATTTACTTTCCATCTTGTTATGTTTATATTGCAACGCTTTTAATAACTGATTTCAGTATTCTTAGAAATGTTATCAAGAATACTAAAGATACTAAAAGGGGTAAATGGTATCAAATTTTAAATCTTGTTTATTTCTTTGCTTTTCAGTTTTTATTCTTCTTGATAATTAGGGTAGTTATAACTAATAATATTGATATATTTACTAGAAGTTCATTATATTCAAATACTAATTTAACTAGTTTAATTCAAATTAGTAGTTATTTATTCTGGATTAGAATGGGTATTAAACTAATTATCTTTATAATAGATAGATTAAGTAAATTTTCATTTAATAAAAAAGATAAAAAGCTTATGGTATCCGATCCAATAAACAATGAGGATAATCTTGATAATAATAGTTCTCAAGACCTAATTAAACCATTAACTATAGAAGATAAAAATATTGATATAAATAATACTGTAAGTAATAATATCAATAGCAACATAAACACTAATATAAATAGTAATATTAATAGTAACTTTAATAATAATATTGTTAATAATATAAATAATCATATTGGTGATAATGTAATTGAGCCAGATATTGTTACGAATAATATAGATCCTATAAATAATGTTAATGATGTTGTAAGTCCTATTATTAAACCTAAAAATAACAATTCAAATAAGGTTGTTAAACCACTTGATGAAGGGTTAATTAATTCTAAAATTAATTTGAGTAATAATGATATTGACATTGATAATAGTTTGTATAATATGAAGCCTATTACTCCGGATATTAAACCATTTAATTCGGATATAGAAAAGCAAACCGATATTATTAAACCTATAATTACAAGCAATACTCCAGTACCAATTTTAAAGCCCGCTGTTGAGACTTTAGATTTGTCTATGGATAATAATCATGATAATATTAAACCTGTTGAAATATTAGATATTAAGCCTCCTAGAGAGGATGTTAATAATTCTACTATAGAGACTCTTGATATTAATGATACTGGGCCTGATTTAAGTATACCAAGTGTCGTTAATTTATCAACAGATACTGTGGATAAAAATAATAATGGTAATAAATCTGTGGAAAGTTTTTCTCCATTTGATATATTAAAAGAAACTCAACAATATGTTCCTGTAGAACAAAATTCTAATTTATCTGGTACTAATGTTAATAAGGATACAGTTAATAATGTTGATTTAACAATAAATGATATAGATGATGATAATGACAATTACTTTGATGACTTTTATGACTAGTAATTGACAATTTTGAGTTTATTTGTGATAATATAAACATAAGGGATTGGTGAAGAAAATGTTTCAAAATAAAGTTACTTTAACTCCACAAGATATTTTAGAAAAGGAATTTAAAATTGATACAAGAGGATATCGATTAAAAGAAGTAGATCAATTTCTTGATATTATTATTGGTGATTATGAAGCCCTTTTTAAAATAATTAGAGATAACGAAAAAGAAAAAGAAGAGTTAAATGAACAAATAGTTGAACTTAAACAACAAATTCGTAATTTAAAGACTAGTATTGAAATAGCTAAGGGTGCAAGTGATAATGATACTTTAGGGGCTACTAATACAAATCTTGACGTTATGAAACGTCTTGCTCAACTAGAAAAAATAGTATACGGAAAAGATGAATAATATTTTGACAAACGCTATATTCTTGTAATATAGAGGAAAGTCCATGCTCACAAAAGCTGAGATGCTTTTAGTGTTTGTGCTGAAGGAAAAAATAACTTCAGGTAGCTTTTAGCTAACGGCAACGAAAGAGTCTAAGTCTATTGATATGACTTTAGTAGTTATAAAGTGCCATAGTGACGAAGAATCTGGAAACAGAGGAAATGGAACGGGTAAACCCCACAAGTGAGAAACCCAAATATTGGTAGGGGAGCTTTGAGGAGGAAATTGAACCAAATCAGGGACCGGTAACGGTAGATAAATGTTTGTCGCCTTTTTAGGAACAGAACATGGCTTATAAAATATTATTTTGTTTTTTTAAACGAGGTGTTTATAGTGAAAGAACTTGGTGAATATTTAAGAGAAACTAGGGAAAATAACTATGTTAGTATAGCAGAGGCAGCAGAAGACTTAAAAATTCCTGAGATTACTATTTCTAATATAGAATCTGGAAACACCAGAGCATTTAGAGATATGTACGAACTAAAAGATAAAGTTAAGGAATATGCTAAATACTTAGGGCTTGATCCTGAAAAAGTAGTAGATGAATTTAATGACTTTTTGTTTGAACATACTTCTAAAATTAGCTTAAAAGATATATTAGAAGCTGAAGAAGAGGAAAAGTCTAAAGAAGAAGCTAAAAAAGTGGCTTCCCCATATACTGCGGCTAAAAAGAAAACTTATATAATAAATAAAAAATATACTAAACAAGTTGGTGCTTGTTTAATTCTACTTTTAATATTAATAGCATTATTATTAATTATAAGGGCTATCATGATGCCTAAAAATAATGTTACTAATAGGGAACTTAAGAGTGATTTCATAATAGAGGTGATATAGTTTGAATACTCCAAATAAATTAACAATTACTAGAATAATACTTAGTATTTTACTTATAATATTATTATTATTTCCATTTGATAGAATAGGATTCCATTTTCCAAGTTTTTATGTTGGAAGTGTACTTCTAAATTTGAAATATGTGATTGGTGGAATTATATTTATAATTGCTAGTTTAACTGACTTTTTAGATGGACATATTGCTAGAAAATATGGACTTATTACAAATACAGGAAAGATGCTTGATGCTATAGCTGATAAAGTATTAGTTAATTCTGTTTTAATAATTTTATCTTCTCTTAGATTTATTAATCCGATAATACCAGTTGTTATTGTTTTAAGAGATATAGTTGTTAATGCAATTAAAATGGAAGCTGCATCACGTGGTAGAGTAGTTGCTGCAATCAAATCTGGTAAAATTAAGACTGCTGCTTTAATGATTGGTACAACTCTTATATTCTTTAATAATTTGCCATTCGAACTTATTAATTTAAGAGTTGCTGATTTCTTATTATATTTTGCGGCTATTATGTCTATAATATCAATGGTGCAATATTATACAATGAATAAATCATTAATATTTGATCAAAAGTAAGAAAAACTTACTTTTTTTCTTGCAAAAATATTTGTAAATTGTTATTATGAAGTAGTGAAGACATTATAATTATTGGGAATAAGGGCTATTTAATGGCTCTTTTTATATTTATAAATATTTTAAACAAATGTTCGTAAAAGTATTGATTTTTTAAAAAAAATAGTGTAACATAGAATTATAAAGAAATAGGAGGAAATAGAAATGGCAAAAAGTGAGGTTAATACTGATAAGACACTTGAACAAGTATTAAATGACATTGAAAAACAATTTGGTAAAGGATCAATAATGAAATTAGGAGATAATAGACATATGGAAATTGATACATCTCCTAGTGGATCTTTGGCTTTAGATATAGCGCTTGGAATAGGAGGATATCCAAAGGGTAGAATAATAGAAATATATGGACCTGAATCTAGTGGTAAAACTACTTTTGCATTACATGCTATAGCTGAGGTTCAAAAAAGAGGTGGAAGGGCTGCATTTATTGATGCAGAACATTCATTAGATCCTAACTATGCAAAGAATTTAGGAGTTAATATTAATGAATTGTTACTATCACAGCCTGATACTGGAGAACAAGCATTAGAAATATGTGAGGCATTGGTAAGAAGTAATGCTATTAGTATAATTGTAATAGATTCAGTTGCGGCATTAGTTCCTAAAGCTGAAATAGATGGAGAAATGGGAGATTCACATGTTGGTCTTCAAGCAAGACTTATGTCACAAGCTTTAAGAAAATTATCTGGTACAATTAATAAGACTAATACTATCGCAATATTTATTAATCAGTTAAGAGAAAAAGTTGGTGTAATGTTTGGAAATCCTGAAACTACTACTGGAGGTAGAGCATTAAAATTCTATTCTTCTATTAGACTTGATGTAAGAAGAAGTGAGGCTTTAAAAATGGGGGATGGTATAGTAGGTAATAGAACTACTATTAAAGTTGTTAAAAATAAAGTTGCGCCACCATTTAAAACTGCTACTGTGGATATTATGTATGGTGAGGGAGTAAGCAGAGAAGGAGAATTGGTTGATTTAGGTGTTCAAGCTAATATTATAGATAAGAGTGGGGCTTGGTTCGCATATAAAGGTGAGAAGCTTGGTCAAGGTAAGGAAAATGTTAAACTTCTTTTAAAAGAAAAGAAGGAACTTGCCGATGAAATTGAGAAACAAATTAGGGAATATTATAATATATAGAAGTGTCTAATACACTGTAAACTAAAGAATGGTACTTTACACTATTCTTTTTTTTAATGCTTTTTAATAATTCTCCTTTAAAATCAAGAAAATATTAAAATCAAAATATTAAAAAATTTAAAAAATAAAAAACTTTGATTTTTAAAAAAATAACTTTTTTACTTTTTTTGCAAAAATGATTTTTGATTATTTTCCTTGTATATCAAGGAAAATCTGCTTTTCCTGATTTGCAAAAAGTTTGAAAAAAGTGAAAAAAATTAAAGTGTAAATCGAACAAAAAATAAATTTTTCGACTTTTTTCTTGATTTATAAGGGTTTTAAAAAGTGATGCAAAAAAAAGATAAAAAATGTATTGAAAACTAATTGACTTTGTAAAGAAATAATCTTAAACTTTAGTTATAGAAAGGTAATATTGGAGGTAAAATTATGACAGTATGTGAGGACGTTTTAACTAATTTAAAAGTAGTTAAAAGAAATGGAAAAAAAGTGGATTTTGATGGTACTAAGATTGCTATGGCAATTAAAAAAGGTTTTGATAATATTAATAGACCTGATGACCATGAAAATGTAGAAGAAAGAATTTATAATGAAAAAGATATTCAAAAAGTTTTTCAATCTGTAATTAAAAGAATTGAAAAAGACTATAAAGAAGAAGAAAAAATAAAAATTGAAGATATTCAAGATATGATTGAGGATGAATTAAGTAAAAAAGGATATCAAGATGTATATGAGTCTTTTAAAGCTTATCGTGAAAAAAGAGCTCAATCTAGGGAAATGTTCTTTGATGATAAAAAGAAACATAAATTTTTAAAAACAATCGAAGGATTAGGACTTAAATCTTCTGGGGAAGAGGACTTAAAAAGAGAAAATGCAAATGTTGATGGTGATACTGCCATGGGTACTATGCTTCAATATGGTTCAACTATTTCAAAAGAGTTTGCTAAATCTTATTTAATGAAGAAAAAATTTGCTGATGCTCATGAAGATGGTGATATTCATATACATGATATGGACTTTATGCCAATGGGTACAACTACTTGTATGCAAATAGACTTAGAGAAATTATTTAAAAATGGTTTTTCTACAGGACATGGACATTTAAGAGCACCTAATGATATTATGAGTTATACAGCACTTGCTGCAATTGCTATTCAATCTAATCAAAATGATCAACATGGTGGACAATCAGTTCCTGCTTTTGATTATTATATGGCTCCTGGAGTTTTAAAAACATTTAAGAAACAATTTAAACAAACTCTAGCTGATTTATTAGATTATACTGAATATGGTAAGTTTATTTCATTTAATACAATGATTAAAGATATAGACAAATTACAATCAATTCAATTTGATATTACTGAGTTTGATAAATATGCTAAAGATTCTGATAATATTAAAAAACTATTTACTATGGCGTATGAAAAAGCTGTAAAGAAAACTAATAGAATTACTTATCAAGCAATGGAAGCATTTGTACATAATTTAAATACAATGCATTCAAGAGCTGGAGCTCAAGTACCATTCTCATCAATTAACTTTGGTACCGATACTTCTGTAGAAGGTAGAATGGTTATTGAAAACTATTTAAAAGCAGTAGATGCTGGACTTGGACATAGTGAGACTCCAATATTCCCAATTTCAATTTTTAAGGTAAAAGAAGGAGTTAACTATAATCCAGAAGATCCAAACTACGATTTGTTTAAGTTATCATGCAAGGTATCTGCGAAAAGATTATTCCCTAATTTTTCATTTATAGATGCTCCATTTAATTTAGAGTATTATAAGCCAGGAGACTATAGAACTGAAGTAGGATATATGGGATGTCGTACTAGGGTTATGGCTAATGTTGTTGATCCTGATAAAGCTATTACTCCAGGAAGAGGAAATTTATCATTTACATCTATTAACTTACCAAGACTTGGTATCAAACATGGTATGGTAAATGGTAATGAAAAAGCAGATATTGATGGTTTCTTTAAAGAATTAGAAGAACTATTAGATTTAGTAAAAGATCAGTTATTAGAAAGATTTGATATTCAATGTAGTAAACATGTTTATAATTTCCCATTCTTACTTGGTCAAGGTATTTGGATTGATTCAGATAAATTAAAACCAGGAGATAGATTAAGAAGAGTATTAAAGCATGGAACTTTATCTATAGGATTTATAGGACTTGCAGAGTGCTTGAAAGCATTAACAGGTAAACATCATGGAGAAAGTGAAGAATCACAAGAGTTGGGACTTAAAATTATTGGATTTATGAGAAAAAAATGTGATGAATACTCTAAACAATATAATTTGAACTTTACTTGTCTTGCTACTCCAGCAGAAGGATTATCTGGTAGATTTGTAAGAATAGATAGAGCAATATATGGAAAAATTAAAGGTGTTACCGATAGGGATTACTATACTAATTCATTCCATGTTCCAGTTTATTATAATATAACTGTGGATAGAAAAATTAAACTAGAAGCCCCATATCATGCGTTGACTAATGCTGGACATATTTCTTATATTGAACTTGATGGTGATCCAAGCGAAAACTTAGATGCATTTGAAAAAGTTGTTCGTATAATGAAAGAATCTGGAATTGGTTATGGAGCTATTAACCATCCTGTTGATAGAGATCCTGTATGTGGATATGTTGGTGTTATAAAAGATGTTTGCCCTCGTTGTGGTAGAAGAGAGGGTGAAGCTGTAAGCTTAGAGAAAATAACTACATTAAATTGTGGATGCAAATAGAAGGGAGAGGTAATTATGAAAAAAGATGCAGAAATGAAACAAGAAAATGTAAAAACAGTAGGTACTGGGGTAGGATTTGAACGTATAAGAAGAATCACTGGATATTTGGTAGGTACTGTTGATCGTTTCAATAATGGTAAACGTGCTGAAGAACATGACCGTGTAAAACATACTTTATCTAGTGCTTCTTAAGATATAATATGAAAATTAGATTAGCTAGTGATTTACAAACTGGAAGTATTGTTGATGGAGAGGGATTAAGAGCTGTTATATGGACACAAGGTTGTATCCATAATTGTTATGGTTGTCATAATCCTTCTACTCATTCAAAAAATGGTGGTTTTCTTACTGATACAGAGGTAATAAATCATGAATTAGATTCCTTAACTTTGGAAGATGGAATAACTTTCTCAGGAGGGGATCCAATGATGCAGATAGATGCTTGTTTGGATATTGCTAGACATGCCAATAAATTAGGTTTAAATATTTGGTGTTATACAGGTTATACGTTTGAACAGTTACTCAAAATGAGTGAGATTAAACCTTCTTTAAAAGAGTTTATGTCTTTCATAGATGTACTTGTAGATGGTAAGTTTGTTTTGAGCCAAAGAAGTCTTAATTTAAAATTTAGAGGTTCTAGGAATCAAAGACTTATTGATTGCAAGAAAAGTATTAAAGAGGGTAGAGCTATTGTTATTGACAGACTTATGGTTGAAGATAGCAATGAGGTAATAAAAAAAATAGAAGAAGAAATCTTCATATAAAGAAAAGCAAGAAATTAATTTTTCTTGCTTTCTTCAATTTCAATTTTGGTTGATAATTCATCTTCTAATAACTTTGGATTTTCTAAAATATATTTTAATAATCTAATTGATTTTGCAAAGTATATACCATCAGCTATTCTTTCATCTAATGTAAATGATATATCTACATATTTTCTAGTTTTAACTTTCCCTTGTTTATCGAGTACATTTTTTTCTTTTATAACTCCTATTGTTGATACTACTGAGTTTGTACCATAATTATTTAAGTGATGGTAACAACAATTTGCTTTAATACTTCCAAGATTTGATAATAATACAGTTGAATAATTTGGATCAGTATCTGAAATTGATTTTGGAACAAGTCCGTAATAATCTAATTTTCTAAATATCCACATAATAATATTTATTATACATCTTGGCCACATAGTTACAAGGGATAATGTATTGTTTAATTCATTACTATTTTCTTTTATAGTTTTTTGCACACTTGTTAGAATTTTATTTGATATATCAAATAAGTTCATATTGTAGTTTGTCTTTAATATAATTAATCTTTCTTCTGCGTTATCTTCTAATTTGTTTTTGGCAACAAAACTAATTGAGATATAATTTCTATCATAAAATCTTTTACCCGCTATAAATCTATTAAGTAGTGGTCTATTGTATATTGTTTTAGCTATTGCGGTTACTACTGCATGAAATAAAGTTATTTTTTGCTCACTATTTTTATTTAATTTGTCTAAGTATTTTAAAAGGTCAGTAACATCAATTGTTTCATATGAATATACTTCGGCATTACACCTGTTCTCCATTAAATGAGGCATTATTTTGTGAACTGCATCTAAATTTGTTACTCTCATACCATCTTTTCTCATAATACACTTCCTAACATTATAAATTTTATCATGTATTTTAAAACAAATAAAGAAAATTCTAAAAATGTAAAAATTATGTTGTGTTTTATCTCTTTTAATGTAAAATTATAAGTGGTGATGTTTATGAAGAGATTTAATATGGTTAATGAAGATTTTATCTGTGAAAATTGTGGTAAGGATGTTGAAAAATCTAGTTATACTGCTAGAGATCATTGCCCATATTGCTTGTATTCTAAACACGTTGATATTAATCCAGGGGATAGGGAAAACAAATGTCATGGACTTTTAGAACCAATTGCGGTAGAAAAATATAGAGATACTTATAAAATAATCTATAAATGTCAAAAATGTGGTGAAATTCACAAAAATATTTTACATAAAGATGATGATTTTACTAAAATTGTTGAATTATCTGTGATAAAGTAATATTTTTTGTTGTTATTGAAAAAGAAATTTTGTATAATAATACTATTAGGAGTTTAGAATGGATGATTTAAACAAGAGAATAATTAATTTAGAGATAAAAACTAAGATATTAGAGAGTGACAAGACTTGGGAAAAATCAATTTTAAAAAGAATAATAGAATTAGCTTTTATTTATATAACATCTTTTTTATTCTTATTAGTTATAAAACGAGTTAATAAATTAGTTGCTTGTTTAATTCCTATGCTTAGTTATGTTATATATTTGTTTTTACTTAATTTAGTAAAGAAAATTTGGATTAAAAAATTTAAAAGTGGTGATAAATAATGAAAAAGGGTTCAATGATTGTAATAATAATAGTTTTTTTATTTTCTATATTTATGGGATATAGATATTTTGAGGATAAAAAGGAAACTACAAGTAAAGATGCGGTTACTTTTAAGAAGGAATATGAGGCATTGAACAATAGGGTTAATCCTAATAATAATAAATTATATCCTGAAGTTAGTATTTCAAATGATAATCCTGTTAAGTATTCCAGTTATGATGAAATATTTGAAGTATTAAAAAGTGGAACAGGAGTTATATATTTTGGATTTCCTGAATGTCCATGGTGTCGTAATTTAGTTCCTGTTATGTTGTCGGCAGCAAAAGAGGTTGAAATTGATACTATTTATTATTTAAATATAAAAGATGATAGAGATGTATTAATGCTTAATGAGAATGGTGATATAATTACTGAAAAAGAGGGAAATAAAAAATATTTTGAATTGGTAGAAAAACTTGATAGTATATTAGATGATTATATATTAACTGATAATGATGGTAAAAGTGTTTCTACAGGAGAAAAAAGGATTTATACTCCTTTACTTATTTTTGTTAAGAATGGTAAAATAATTGCACATCATACCGATACTGTTGATAGTCAAACGAATCCTTATGTAGCACTTAATGATAGACAAAGCGAAGAGTTATTATTAAAACTTATTAATTATATGTCAAAGATTAGTGCTAGCGTTTGTGATGAATCTTGTTAGTCTTTAAAAGGTTATTTAGCGTTAACCTTTTTTCTTTTAATTAAAATTCTTATTTTTAGGTATATGCCTAGATTAGTATTAGATAAGTGCATAGATTATAGTGAATATTTTTGAAAGTAGGAGCTAAAATATGTTAAGTTTAGAAAATACTAGAATAGGGCAAAAAGTCCGTGTAAAAAAAGTTATTAGTAATAGTTCAATAAAAAGAAGATTGTTGGACATAGGCCTAACTCCAGGTACTATAATTGAAAGAGTGCTTGAAAATTTCAGTGGTAATTTGTCTGCATATATGATTCGTGGTGCACTTATTGCGATTAGAAACGAAGATGCTAGTGAAATAGTAGTTGAGGCGATATAATGAAGGATAATAATCGTATTATTGCTTTAGCGGGTAATCCTAATGTTGGAAAATCCACTGTTTTTAATGCTTTAACTGGGCTTCATCAACATACTGGTAATTGGCCTGGAAAAACAGTAAGTAATGCATCAGGTTATTTTAATTTTAATAATTTGACTTATAAGATTTATGATTTACCAGGTATTTATTCTATTTTAGCACATTCGGAGGAAGAATTTGTTGCTAGAAACTTCATTTGTTTTGGGGGCAGTGATGTTGTTGTAATAGTGTGTGATGCTGGATGTCTTATGAGAAATTTAAATCTTGTTTTACAAGTATGTGAAATAACGGATAAGGTTGTAGTTTGTGTTAATTTACTTGACGAGGCTAAAAAGAAAAAAATTCATGTTGATTTGAATAAATTATCAGATCTTCTTGGAGTTAGAGTGGTAGGAACAAGTGCTAGAAGTAATGTTGGACTTGATGAATTGCTATCTAATATAGATTTAACTTTTGGTGAGAGTAGGAAAAGTAAAAAGGTTAGATATAATCAATATGTTGAAGATGCGATTAAGGTTATTTCAGATGCAATTATATTGGATGATAGTAGTATCAATAAAAGATGGGTTGCGTTAAACTTACTTAGGGATGATGAGTTACTTAGAGATAAAATAGAGGAAGAACTTATGATAGATTTAAGTGATGAAAAAATAGATAACTCTATTAAACAAGCTAGGTCACTTTTGTTAGATGGTGATATAACTATTAATGAAATAGATGATGTTTTAACTGAATCAATAAATAATGAGGCCTCATTAATTTCTAGTAAGGTTGTTTCATATTTGAATGAGGATTATGACAAGAAAGATAGAAGGTTAGATAAAATTCTTACAAAGAAATCAACAGGTATTCCTATTATGATTATATTATTTGCATTTATATTTTGGCTTACAATTACTGGTAGTAATTATCCCTCTATGCTTTTACAAAGTGTATTATTTAAATTTGAAAATGTATTATTTAATTTCTTTTCTTATTTACATATACCTAATTTTGTTAATGAAGCATTAACTCATGGAGTATATAGGGTGTTGGCTTGGGTTGTTTCTGTAATGTTGCCACCTATGGCACTGTTTTTTCCACTATTTACTATTTTAGAGGATATTGGATATTTACCTAGAATAGCATTTAATGTAGATGGAATATTCAAAAAATGTAAGACTTGTGGAAAACAGGCACTTACTATGGCAATGGGATTTGGCTGTAATGCGGTTGGTGTTTCTGGATGTAGAATAATTGATTCACCTAGAGAAAGATTAATTGCTATATTAACAAATTCTTTTGTTCCATGTAATGGAAGATTTCCTATACTTATTTCTATTATTACCATGTTTTTGGTTGGGGTAGAGGGTGGATTTTGGAATTCATTGCTTGGTGTTTTAATTCTTATGATGGTAATAGGCTTTGGAATATTTATGACATTTGTTACCTCAAGTGTTCTTTCAAAAACACTATTAAAAGGAGTTCCTTCGTCATTTACACTTGAGTTACCTCCATATAGAAGACCTCAATATGGAAAGGTTATAGTAAGATCTATTTTTGATAGAACTTTGTTTGTTCTCGGAAGAGCAATCACAGTCGCAATACCAGCAGGACTTGTTATATGGTGCCTTGCAAATATTAATATTAATGGAGGTAGTTTACTTTCAATTTTGTCAAATATATTAGATCCACTTGGAAAATTGCTTGGAATGGATGGTGTAATATTACTTGCATTTATTCTTGCATTCCCTGCTAATGAAATAGTAATTCCAATTATTATAATGAGTTATATGTCAACTGGTAATTTAGTTGATATAAGTAATTTAAGTACTTTAAGAGAAGTTTTAGTAAGTAATGGTTGGACTTGGGTTACTGCGGTATCTGTTATGTTATTTTCGCTAATGCATTGGCCTTGTTCTACAACTTGTTTAACGGTCAAAAAAGAAACTTCTTCTATTAAATGGACTATACTTTCTATAGTTATTCCTACATTTTGTGGAGTAGTTATTTGCCTTATATTTAATGCTTTAGTACATATCTTTGTATAAGTATAATAAAAATATCAAAAAAAACTTGATATTTTTTCTTTTACTTGTTAAAATAGAGAAGTAATTTAGAAATGGCGGAATTGGTGAAGTGGTTAACACGCCAGATTGTGGCTCTGGTATGCATGGGTTCGATCCCCATATTTCGCCCCATATATGAATTTACCTTGATTTTTCAAGGTTTTGTTTTTTTATGTACCATCTTGGTACTTTTTTATTTTGTATCAAATTCAGTTGCATAATAAAAAGGAAATGGATAACTCAAATGTAGTATATATAGAATGAACTTTAACAATGAATGAATTTAATTACTCCTAATAACAATATAAAAGCTTTTAGGGGTTTATTTGTAAAAAAACAGAAGATTTTTATTCTTCTGTTTTAATATACTTATAGTAATTGGTTTCTAATATTAATCGTGATGCATTAAATTTATTTTTTACTATTTCATTTATTTCATCTATATATTTTTGCTTTTCTTCTAAATTAATATACTCTGTGAATTTACCTTTAATAGCGTCATATTTACCATATTTAGTAATCCAACTTCTATCATTAAATATTACTAATCCTTCACTATTTGATAATATATCTGTTCCCATTAATAATCTTGAGTCATATTCAACTCCTAATAAATTTAAAACGGTTGGTAATATATCAAGACTTGATGCATATTTATCTATTTTTATAGGTGTTTTGATTTGCGAATTCCATATTATAAGATTGTTTTTATGTATATCAAATTTTTCATCGTTTATATAGGTTGCACGTTCTTTCATTTCATTAATTGTAAGACCATATGGATAGTGATCGGCACTTATTACTATTACTGTATCATCTAGTTTACCTTTTTCTTTTAAGTTATTTATCAGTGATTCTAGTGCTTTATCTAATTCTATATTAGTTGCTAGATATGCTTGTATTGCTTCTGAATATTTTAAGTTTTTAACTTTGTCTCTATTTTTAGTTGCCATCATATTTCCATTATATGTATAGTTTAGATGTCCACTTATACTCATATAGTATGCTAGAAACTTTTCATTTTCTATGTAATCATCAATAGTTGCATTAATCATTTCTAAATCACTTTGAGGCCATATTTTACAATTTATTTTCTTTTCTAAACCATTTCCACACCCTATATATTTATAACCCATATTTGGGTGAGAAAGGTTTCTTTTATAATAATTATATCTTCCATTGTGATAAGCATTTGCACTATAGCCATAATCTTTTAAGATGTTTCCATATACAAATGGTAATGATATTTTACTTGATTCTTGGAAACTCCATACACCTTCTTTTGGAAGTAATGAAGTAAGGGAAACATATTCTCCATCTGAAGTGCTTACATAAAATATTGGAGTATAAAAATTAGAAAAGCTAAATCCTTCAGTATACATTTTATATAGAGTAGGGGTTAATTCTTTATCTATTGCGATAGGTGAGAATGCCTCAGCAGTTATTACTATTAGGTTTTTATCTTTAAACATTCCACTATATTTATTTTTTTCTGTTGGAGTCACGCTTTTAAAATATTTATGTAAGCTACGTATTTTATCATTATCTTCTTCTTCAATTAATTTATCAAAGTCTATGTTTAAAATGTTGTATTCTTTTTTATTTTCTGATTTATTAACTTCTTCAATTTCTTTATCTTCTAACATTATTTTGTCAGTAAAACCAAATATAGCTCTTTTTAAGTCTAATCTCATTGTTGTTAGTAATCCTAGTTTTTGAGTAGAAATTGTTGGTGCGTGAGTATTATAATACAAGTCTTTTGCATTGTAGTTTTTATCTTTATCTGTATTTAATACTAGTATTGATAAGAGTAGGCTAATAGGAATTATTCCAATTAGAATTAAAAGTTCTTTCTTTGTATATTTTTTAAAACTTATATTAAGTCCTAGTACAATAAAAAAGAATAGTGGAAATAGTAAAAATATAATGTATTCAGTGTTATGCAACATTATTTTTCCGATTGCACTCATGAATCCAAATACTTGGGCACCGTTTATTAATGAGTATATGGAAAATATTGATTGATAAAATCTATAATGAATTAATTGTGCGATAAATATTAATGTGATTACTGAATTTATAACTATATTTGATATTTTGTTTACTGATTCATTTAGAAATCCAGTTATTAATGATATTATTGTTCCTGTTAGGATACTAAATAATAATATGTAGAAAAAATAGTATGTTATTTTATTAAATAGCGCTATGTTAAAGACTATTTCTATTAGAAAAATATATAATATATTTAATAAATATCTTTTGTAGTTCATTTTATCACCTTTATAGTTTATTATATAATAGTAGAAGTTAAAATATCAATAAACGGGTTATTAAAAATTATAGTTTTATGTTATAATTTTGTAGAGGTAAGTTATGAAGAAGAATTATAAATTATTTTTGACAATTGCATCTTTAGTTATATATCAATCGCTTTTATATTTAATTAGTAAGTTAACACCAATTAAGACAACTATTTTAACAAGTACTATTGATTCTTTGATTCCTTTTATACCATATTTTATATATTTTTATATATTTTGGTATGTAATGCTTTTTATTGTACCATATTTACTATATAAAAGTGATGAAGAGTTTTTTAAACGGTATTTTGTTTCAACCTTTATTTCTATAACTGTCGCTGGACTCATTTATATTTTTTTTCCAACTTCAATAGTTAGAGCAAGTATTAATGGTAGTGGAATTACTAATTTTATTGTTAAGTTTATTTATTTAATTGATACACCTGTTATGAATTGTTTTCCTAGTATGCATTGTATTATTTCATTTTTATTTATATTTTCAGTTATAGGATGTAGGAATTTAAGCAATAAATATAAGTGGGTAATATCTATTTTATCTTGTTTAATAGTTATATCAACGCTTTTAGTTAAACAACATGTTGTAGTTGATGTTATATCTGGCTTTATTATTTCTAGTTTTGTATATTTTATTGTATGTAAAACTAAGATATGGACTTTTTTAAAATTAAAGGATTTATAAAAAAAAACGCTGATCATTTGACCAGCGTTTTTAGTATTTTATTTAGATAATGCTTCGCAGATTAAATCGCTTATTTCACTCGGATTATCAAGTGTTAAGCCTTCAATTAGTTTTGCTTGTGCATATAATATCTTTGTATATTTTTCTATTTCCTCAGGATTTGTTTTATACAATTCTTTTATTTTTTTAGCAATAGGGTGACTAGCATTTATTGATAATACTGTTGATGCTTTTACTTTTTCATTAGTAGGCATTGAGTTTAATACTTTTTCCATACCGGTTGAAATAGCACCTTCAGAAGTTAAACATACTGGATGTTTTTTTAATGAGTTTGTAAATTTTACGCTTGTTACTTTGTCTTTTAAGACATCTTTCATTTTATCTAGTAAATCTTTACTTTCGGTATTTAATTTTTCTACTTCTTTTTTCTCTTCTTCATTTTCTAGATTAACCTCGGATGAAGCAACATTTATAAATTTTTTATTATCATAATTTTGTAGTACTTGTACTACAAATTCATCTGCATAATCAGTAAGATATAGTATTTCATATCCTTTTTCTTTTACTTCTTCTACTTGTGGCATTAAGTCTATTTTATCTGTACTTTCACCAACTGCATAATATATAACATCTTGTTTGTCTTTTAGGTTCTTAATATATTCTTTAAATGTAACTAGATGTTTTTCTTTTGAAGAGTAGAATAGTAATAAATCTTGTAATTCGTCTTTTGCCATACCAAATGTATTATAGATTCCCATTTTTATGTTAACGCCAAACTCTTTAAAGAATTTTTCATATTTTTCTCTATCATTTTTAAGCATTTCACTTAAATCTTTTGCGATTTTCTTTTCTATACTTTTAGCTATTGTTTTAAGTTGTTTGTCTTGTTGTAAGATTTCTCTTGAAATATTAAGTGATAAATCTTCACTATCAACTAAACCTTTTACAAATCCGAAATATTCTGGTAGTAAATCTTCACATTTATCCATTATTAGGACACCATTTGAATATAATTCTAAACCTCTTTTATATTCTTTTGAGTATAAATCAAATGGGGCATGTGATGGTATAAATAATAAGGAAGTAAAGTTTGTTGTTCCTTCTGCTTTGTATCTTATTACTTCAAGTGGTTGGGAATAATCATAGTAAGTTGATGAATAAAAATTGTTATATTCTTCCTCTTTAACCTCTTTTTTATCTCTTTTCCAAATTGGTGTCATATTGTTTAATGTTTCTATTTCTTTATGCTCTTCATATTCATTTTTTTCTTTATCTTTTAAATGTTTATGAGTCATTTCCATTTTAATTGGATATTTTATATAGTTTGAATATTTTTTAATAAGTTCTTGTATTTTGTCTTGTTCAAGGTATTTACTATATTCAAAATCATCATTATCTTCTTTTAATGTTATTACTATATCTGTACCATTTTTCTTTTTAGTATCTTCTTCTATTGTATATCCATCTTCACCAGTTGATGTCCATACATAACTTGTATCATTATCATAAGTCTTACTATGAACTTCTACTTTGTTGGCAACCATAAATACTGAATAAAATCCAACTCCAAATTGTCCAATTATATTTAAATCCTTGTCTTTATTTTCGCTTTTGAATAGATTAGAACCACTCTCAGCAATAGTACCTAGGTTATTATCTAGTTCCTCTTTTGTCATACCACAACCATTATCACTTATGGTTATAGTTCTTTTTTCTTTATCTAGGCTAAGATTTATTGCTAGTTCATCTTTTTTTACCTTTATCTTTTTATCTGTTAGAGATCTAAATGCAATTTTATCAATTGCATCACTTGCGTTTGATATCAACTCTCTTAAAAAGATATCTTTATTTGTATATATTGAATTAATCATTAAGTCTAATAACTTTTTTGATTCTGCTTTAAATTGTTTTTTCTTCATTATAATTCCTCCTTGTATACATATTTAATTATAATACTATTTTTAGCAAAGTCAATATATGAGTGCCAAAAAATGTACAAAAAAAAATATATGTTAAAACATATATAATTTCTATTTTGAATTTTCTGTTTCTAGCTTAAAACTGTATTCAACTTTATTTTCTGGATTTAATTTATTGTATGTTTCTTTATCAACCCATTGCATAAAAAAGCATATTTCCTTATTTGTAGCATCTTTATCTTTACACATTCTTACATTTATATATCCATCACTAAATATTCCGCCTTTTTCATTTTTTGTTTTTGCTTTATCTATTGCATCTAATGTCTCTGCATCTGAGTATCTCCAATCTAGCTTAAAACCATTTTTTTCTAGAGTGGTAATATAGCTTCTAAATTCTTCATAGGTAATTTGTCCTTCTGAATAAAATATTCCGTTTACATCATTATCAGTACTTTTTGTAAAGGTTATATCAGGCTTTAATGATTCATCTAAAGTCCATTTTGCTTTTAGTTTGTTTTCTTTTATAGGAGTATTACATGCGGTTAGGATAAATATGGTAACTATTAGTATCAAAAAGTTTTTTTTCATTTTAAACACCTCGTATTAAAAATATTTTAACATAGTAATTTCTAAAAATAAATATATTTAAGTTAAATTATGTGTTAGAATTATATTGGAGGTAAAGTATGGAAAAGATGATAGAAAAATTTTTAGAGGGTTTAGCTGATTTTTCTGTAAAATTAGTTGTATCTATATTAATTGTAATTATAGGTTTTAAAGTTATTCAATATATTGTTGGGTTTATCAAAAAAGGTAGAGGATTTAACAAATTAGAGAAGAGTTCTCAGACATTCATTGCAAGTATTATAACTGTTGTTTTAAAGGCATTAGTAGTAATAAGTGCAGTTACTAATATTGGTGTTCCAATGACATCTATAATTGCGGTTATTGGTTCTGCTGGATTAGCTCTTGGTCTTGCGTTACAAGGTGGACTTAGTAATATTGCAGGTGGCGTAATGATAATGTTATTTAAGCCATTTAAAGTAGGAGATTTTATAGAGACTAATTCTGAAAATGGTACAGTTAAGGAAATAAATATATTTCACACAGTTTTAAATACAGTTGATGATAGAATTATCGTTATTCCTAATGGTGGTTTATCAAACTCAGTAGTAGTTAATTACTCATCTATGAAAACTAGAAAATTAGATTTAAAATTTTCAGTTGGATATAACTCTGATATAGATAAAGTTAAAAATGTATTAAGAAATGTTGCGTTAAATAGCCAATATTTAATTAAAAATAGAGAAAAAGATATTTATATTGTTTTAAGTGAACATGCTGATAATGCTTTAATATTTACATTTAGAATGCCGGTTAATACTACAAATTATTGGGATGCTAGATTTGAGGTATTAGAACAGGTTAAGAAAGCTTTTGATGAAGAAGGTATTTCAATACCTTATCCACAGCTGGATGTTCATTTAGATAAATAAGTGTAAAGAGTAGTCAATACTCTTTTTTTCTTTGTAAAATTGATATATAATTTATATATAGGATAAGGAGAAATTTATGAATAGAGTACTTAATGATGAAATGTTACATAAGATGGATGAATATTTTAGAGCGGCAAATTATTTGTCAGCAGGGCAATTGTATTTGCTTGATAATCCATTGTTGAAGCGAAAACTTACTTTTGATGATATTAAACATACTATAGTTGGACATTGGGGCACTGTTCCTGGTCAAAATTTTATTTATCTTCATTTAAATAGAATTATTAAAGAGTATGATTTAAATATGATTTATATTTCAGGACCTGGTCATGGTGGAAATGCAATGATTTCTAATAATTATTTGGATGGTACTTATAGTGAAGTTTATCCAAATATTACTGAAGATGAAGAAGGAATGAAAAAATTATTTAAGCAATTTAGCTTTCCTGGTGGAGTATCTTCTCATGTTGCGCCTGAAGTACCTGGGTCTATTAATGAGGGTGGTGAATTAGGATATAGTTTATCTCATGCTTTTGGGGCAGTTTTGGATAATCCTAGTTTAATTGCGGCTTGTGTTGTTGGCGATGGCGAAGCTGAAACAGGTCCTCTTGCTACTTCATGGAGAGTAAATAAGTTTTTAAATCCAGCTACTGATGGAGTGGTTTTACCTATTCTACATTTAAATGGTTATAAAATTGCTAATCCAACTGTACTTGCGAGAGTTGATAAAAAGGAATTAAATGATTATTTTAAAGGATTGGGATGGCATCCACATTATGTTGAGGGTGATGATCCAATTCAAATGCATGAAATTATGGCTGAAGTTTTGGAACTTGTTATTAAAGAGATTAAAGATATAAAGTCTTCCTATAAGGATATGAATTATGAAAATATTAAATGGCCTATGATAGTATTTAGATCCCCTAAAGGATGGACTGGTCCTAGGGAGTTTGATCGTAAGAAGATTGAAGGAACATTTAGGGCACATCAGGTTCCAATTCCTATAGATAGGGATAATATTGAAACTTTAAATTTGTTGGAAGCTTGGTTAAAAAGTTATCACCCAGAGGAATTATTTGATGAATCTGGAAAATTAAGAAGTGATCTTAAGAGTCTTGCTCCTGTGGGAAATAGAAGAATGGGAGCTAATCCTAATGCTAATGGTGGGTTGCTTTTAAAAGATTTAAGGTTACCTGATTTTAGAAATTATGCTGTTACAGTTAATGCACCAGGTACAGTTATAAAACAAGATATGATGGAACTTGGAAAATATGTAAGAGACGTATTTAAATTAAATAAAGAAAGCAAAAATTTTAGAGTTTTTGGTCCAGATGAGGCTTTATCAAATAGACTTAATTTTATGTTTGATGAAGAAAAAAGAAGTTGGGATGCTATTACATATGTTGATGATGAATATTTGTCACATGAGGGTAGAATAATGGATTCTTATTTATCTGAACATTTTTGTGAGGGAGCACTTGAAGGATATTTATTAACTGGAAGACATGGATTTATGCATTGCTATGAAGCATTTATTAGAATTGTTGATTCAATGACTAGTCAACATGCTAAGTGGCTTAAGGTTACTAAAGATCTTGATTGGAGAAGTGACATTTCATCACTTAATTATATTTTGACATCTCATGTATGGCAACAAGATCATAATGGATTTACACATCAAGATCCAGGTTTTTTAAATCATTTAGTTACTAAAAAAGCTGATATAGTTAGAATGTATTTGCCACCTGATACAAATTGTTTATTATCTTGTTTTGACCATTGTATCAAAACTAAGAATTATATAAATGTTATAGTGGCTTCTAAACACCCTAGACCACAGTGGTTAACTATGGAAGAGGCCATTAAACATTGTGAAAAAGGTGTTGGTATATGGAATTTTGCTAGTAATGATCAAAATGGTGAACCTGATATTGTTTTAGCTTGTTGTGGAGATACACCTACGCTTGAGGTGTTAGCTGCTACTTCTATTTTAAGAAATGCTTTTAAAGATTTAAAAATTAGGGTAGTAAATGTAGTTGATTTAATGAGATTACAACCTGATTTTCAACATCCTCATGGTTTGAGTAATCAAGATTACAACGCAATTTTTACTAAAGATAAACCAATTATATTTGCTTTCCATGGATACCCTTCATTAATTCATCAATTAATTTATAAAAGAGAAAACAAAGATATTCATGTTCATGGATATAAAGAAGAAGGTACAATTACAACACCTTTTGATATGAGAGTTCAAAATGAAATAGATAGATATCATATTGTTATTGATGCTCTTAAATATTTACCACAACTTGGTAATAGTTCTTCAAGGCTTATTGAATGGTGCAAAGATAAATTAATTGAACATAGTGAATATATAAGAGAATATGGACAAGATCTAGAAGAAGTTAGAAATTGGACATGGGAAGACTCAATGAAAGAAATAGACAAATAGTCTATTTTTTTTAGGAAAAAATTATTTTACAGATAATAATTCTTATATGGATATTATTGTTAATGGTTGTAAATTAGATAATGAACAAGAAAAAATAGTTTTAGATGATGGTAAAAATCTTTTGGTTGTTGCGGGTGCGGGTAGTGGAAAAAGTCTAACCATTGTTGGTAAGGTTAAATATTTGGTTAATTCTATTGGTATAGATCCAAGTAGGATTTTATGTATTTCTTTTACTAATGCATCGGTTTTAAGTCTTAAGGAAAAAATAGGCATGAATGTTGATGTTATGACATTTCATAAGTTAGCACTTTCTATTTTTGAACTTAATAATATTAGATTTAATATATGTCCTTCTTCTTACTTAGAATATATTACTCATGAGTTTTTCTTTGGAATTATATTTGAAAGCGAAGTTTTAATGAAGAAGGTGCTTTCATATTTTAAGATACGATTTTATTTTAATACAGAGATAAGGTATAGTAAGTTTCTAAAAGATAATTATGATAAAATTATTTCATTTGAAAGACTTGTTGTTAAATTTATAAGGTTATTTAAAACCAATAATTATAGTTTGAATTCATTTATTGAATTTAGAAAGTGTTCGCATTTTAGAAAAGAAAATTTGTTTTTGTCGATAGCATTAAATGTATATTTGGTTTATATGAATGAACTTAATAGTAATTGCTCTATTGATTTTGATGATATGATAACCGCATCTTCTAAGATAGTATCTAATGGTGGTGCAGTAAGAGATTATGATTTTATTATAATTGATGAATATCAAGATACTTCTTATATAAGGTATTTACTTATTAAAAATATTTTAAATAGGACTCGTGCTAGATTTATGGCAGTTGGAGATGATTTTCAATCAATATATAGATTTAGTGGTTGTACTTTGGATTTGTTTGTTAATTTTAATAAATATTTTAGTGATGCTAATATGCTTAAAATACAGAGTACTTACCGTAATAGTAGGGAACTAATTAGTGTTGCTGGGAGATTTATTATGAAGAATAAAATGCAAATAAGAAAGGAAATGAATTCATCTATATCTAATCCTAAACCAATTAAATTATGTTATATCTCTATAAAAAATCTTCTTGATACTTTAGATGGCGATATAATGATTTTAGGTAGAACTAATGATGATATTTATGATTATATTGACGAAGATTTAACTAAAGTAGGTGATAATATTTTTTATAATAAAAGGCCTGAACTTACAATTACATATTTAACTATACATCGCTCTAAAGGGTTAGAATCAAATAATGTGATATTACTTAATGTTGTTGATTCTTTAATTGGAATTCCTAACACCATTGCAGATGATCGGGTTTTAAGATATGTATCACGTAGTGGAGAATATTTATATGATGAGGAAAGAAGACTTTTTTATGTAGCTATTACTAGAACACGTAATAATGTTTATTTAATGACAAAAAAATTTCATGAATCTATGTTTATCCATGAAATTGTTAAGTCTGATTTTAATTATATTGAAGTAATTAAATAGATTAATATCCTTTTTCTTTATAAAAGTCATATAGTTCTTTAAATCTATTAAAGTGTACTACTTCTCTTTGTCTTAACCATAATAATGGTCCAATTACATCAGGGTCATTTGTTAAATCTATTAGATTTTCATAAACTGCTCTTGCTTTTTGTTCGGCAGCCATATCTTCTGATAAATCTGCTAGTGGATCACCTGTTGCTGCAAAATAGGTGACTGTAAAAGGCACACCATTTGAGTCGGTTGGATAAAGTGATCGATTATGTTCAGCATAATTAGTATCTAATCCTGCTTCTTTTAATTCTTCAAGAGTAGCATCTTTTGTTAGTTGGTAAATCATTGTTGAAATCATCTCTATGTGAGCTAATTCCTCAGTACCTATATCAGTTAAAAGAGCTTTTCCTCTATTGTCTGGCATTGTATATCGTTGATTTAGATAACGTAGTGCAGCAGCCATTTCTCCATTAGCACCACCATATTGTGTTACTAAATATTTAGCCATTCTTAAATCTTTTTTCTTTATATCAACTGGATATTGTAGTTTCTTTTGATAAACCCACATTATAGACCCCTCCTGTCCCAAGGCCAAACTTCTTCTTCCCATCCAAATGGAATTTGGTTTAAGGAATCACTATTTACAAGTAAGCTACCATATTTATTTTGGTATTCCCTTAACATGTTATTATAGTTTATTCTTGCCTTATTATATTCGTTCATCATGTTATTATCAGTTGGATAAACATCTAAATAAAGGTTAGCTTCATGCATTGCAAACTGCATTTGATTTAGATTAAGAAGTGCTTCTTCTTCCTCTGATTTTGGTAGTAATTTCGCAGGTTGATAGTCTTTATATTCTTCATATAAATTTTTAAATAAGTTTCCTTTTATATAACCTTCATATGGACCATATAATGTGTTATTTGATTGTTGAGCTTGATTATTTTGCATTTGGTTTTGCATCATATTTTGAGGGAAATTTAGATTGTTTATAAACTCATCATAATCCATTCGGTCATAATTATTAGGATAATAATTGTAGTTATTTCTCATTTGATTAATCCTCCTAGTTTAATGTATGAATATACTAGCCTAGTGTATGGGGGAATGTCCCTGCTTTTATGATTTTTAATTGACATTATGAGTAAAAGATTTTACAATATATATAGATGTTAAGATTTTAAGTTTAATTTAACATAAATAGAAAATGGAGGTAGAGTTTATGCAAATATTAGTCTCCATTTTGTTAGTCGTAATTGGATTATCAACAGGTGTTGCAGCTAGTATAGTTTTTAATAATGCAAAAGAAAATAATGCAAGCAAAAAGGCAGAAGTCATAATTGAAAAAGCAAAAAAGGATGCTGAGAAAGCTAAGAGAGAATCTTTGTTTGAAGCAAAAGAAGAAATTCATAGATTAAAATTAGATGCCGAAAAAGAGATTAAAGAAAAGAAATTAGAATTAAAGCAATCAGAAGATCGTCTTATTCAAAGAGAAAATAGTATAGATAAACGAGATGAATTATTTCAAAAAAGGGAACTTTCTCTTGATGAGAGAGAGGCAAAAATTGTAGAAAAACAAAAAAATATCCAAGACGAACAAGCAAAAGTGGAAGAAATCAAACAAGAACAACTAGATTTATTAACAAAAATATCAGGTTTTAGTAGAGAAAAAGCAAAAGACTTGGTAATGAAAAAAGTAGAAGAGCAAATATCTAAAGAGATTACTGCTTATATTAAAGAAAGAGAAAACGAAGCTAAATTAGATGCTGATAAAAAAGCAAAAGAGTTAATTGTTGGTTCAATGCAAAGATATGCGGCAGATTTAGCTAATGAACAAACTGTAACAGTAGTTACACTACCTAATGATGAAGTAAAGGGTAGAATAATTGGACGTGAAGGTAGAAATATTAGAACATTAGAAGCTATTACTGGTGTAGATTTAATTATAGATGATACTCCAGAAGCGGTGGTTTTATCTAGTTTTGATCCTCTACGTCGTGAGATTGCTAGAATCACATTAGAAAACTTACTTAAAGATGGGAGAATACATCCAACTAGAATTGAAGAATTATATGACAAAGTAAGTAAAGAAATGAAAAATAAAATTATTGAATATGCTAATGAGGCACTATTTGAAGTTGGAATAACTAAAATGGACCCTGAACTAGTTGAACTTGTAGGTAAGTTACATTTTAGAACTAGTTATGGTCAAAATGCATTACAACATTCTATAGAAGTTGCTCATTTGGCGGGAGTTCTTGCTGGTGAATTAGGTGAGAATGTTTCACTTGCTAAGAGAGCGGGACTTTTACATGATATTGGTAAAGCAATTGATCATGAGATGGAAGGAAGCCATGTTGAAATAGGTGTTGATATTGCTAAAAAATATAAAGAATCTGATCAAGTTATTAATGCTATTGCGTCTCATCATGGTGATGCTGATGCTAAATACGTTATTTCTGTATTAGTGGCTATTGCTGATGCATTATCTGCATCACGACCTGGTGCTAGAAATGATTCATTAGAAAATTATTTGAAGAGATTAGAACAACTTGAATCAATTGCTAATGGAATGCAAGGTGTTGAAAAAGCATTCGCTGTACAAGCTGGTAGAGAATTAAGAGTAATTGTTAAACCAGAAGATGTTGATGATTTATCTGCACATAAAATTGCAAGAGATATAAAAGAACAAATTGAATCTACTATGCAATATCCAGGTACTATTAAAGTAACCGTTATAAGAGAAACAAGAGCAATAGAAGAAGCTAAGTAGGTGGAGTATGAAGAAGTTTATTATATTTGTTTTAAGTATATTTTTGTTACTACCAGTTGGAGTTAATGCTGAAAAAGCATATACTAAAATAACCGGTAATGAAAAGATCTTACCGGGTGCTAATATAGTTTATACTGTAATATTAGATAGACAACTTACAAAATATGATGCAGAAATAACATATGATAGATCACTCCTTAATTTAGTCAGTGTTAATGAAGTTAAATTGGATACAATTGATAAAAAATTTGAAGTAGAAAAAGGAAATCCTATTAAATTGTCTGTATCTAGTGAGTCTTCTGCATATATAGTTTATACTATAGTGATGAATGCTAAGAATGATATTGATCCTCAAAGAACTTCTATAACTATTAAAACAACTGCTGCTAGTAGTGGTGATGAGACTTTTGAACCTGATGAAGTTGATTTTGGAATAGATTTTGTACAAGAGGATAGTTTATTTGTAGAAGAGGAAAAACCTACTACAACGAAGGCAAAAGCAAATAAGATACTATCTGATATAAAGGGTATTATAAACGGAAATGAGGGTATTATAATGTGGTCCTCATTAGCACTTAATCTTTTACTGTTAGTTATTTGCTTTGTAAATATTAAAAGAAAAAGAGTAGATTATGATTTTTAAAAAAGAGTTCAAAAATTATTGAACTCTTTTTACATCTAAAATTATAGGTAATATTATTGGCTTTCTGCCGGTTGTTTCATAAACATAATTGAATAAATCTGAAGTTATTTGACTCTTGATGTCATTAAAATTTGCACAAGGGTCTTTTAACTTTTCGTTTATTGAATTAGCGGCTATAGATTCTAACTTTCTTATTACAGCTTCATTTTCATTTATTAATATGAATCCTCTTGTTGTGATATTTGGTTTAATTAATAATTCTCTATTTTTTATATCAATGTTTGCAATCACAACCAATATACCATCGCTTGCCATTATTTTTCTATCTCTTAATACGGCACCGTTTATTTCTCCAAGTCTATTTCCATCTATATATATGTCATTTGCTATAACTGGTGTTGATTTTGTTATTACATGATTTTTAAGTGATAGAACATCACCATTTTTTAACACAAATGTATTTTCTTTTGGAATGCCACATTCTATACCAACGTTTGCGTGATTTTTAAGCATTCTGTAATCGCCATGGAATGGCATTAAATACTTAGGCATTATTAATCTAATCATTAATTTTAGCTCTTCTATATTTGCGTGTCCAGATGTATGAATGTCACTAAATGAAGTATTAGTAAATACTTTAACTCCTTGTAGATAAAGTTTATTTATTGTTCTACCAATAGATAATGCATTCCCTGGAATAGGTGATGATGAGAATACAACTATGTCATCAGGTCTTAATTTTATTTGTTTATGTACACCATCTGCAATTCTTGATAGCGCAGCTAGGGGTTCTCCTTGAGAGCCAGTACATAGGATAGTTACTTCTCCTGGTTTTAAATTGTTTGCCTCTTCAGGAGTTATTATAATATCTTTATGATTTATATATCCTCCTTTTAAGGAAATTTCTATGTTATTCTCCATGCTTCTACCAAATACACATATTTTTCTATTATGTTTATAACATGTTTCTACAATGTGTTTTAAACGATATATATTTGATGCAAACGTTGCAATTATTATACGTCTTGTTTTATATTTTTCAAATATTACATTTAAAGCACTATCAACTTTTGATTCACTACTTGACATACCTTCATTTAAGGCATTAGTTGAATCACTTATAAGTAAATCTACTCCCTTTTTTCCTATTTCAGCCATCTTATGTAGATCTGCCATTGGACCAATTGGAGTTAAATCGAATTTAAAGTCTCCAGTTGTTACAATTCTACCATCAGGTGTTGATATAGATATTCCATGTGAATCAGGAATAGAGTGGGTGGTTCTAAAAAATTCAACCTCTATTTTATTAAATTTTAATTTGGTTTGATCGGTATATGTATATAAATTGTCATATCTAATATTTTTGTCTTGTAATTTTAATGCAATTAACTCTTTAGCTTGATTAGGTGCATATATGGCAGGAATATTCACTGATTGTAATAAAAATGGAATACCACCAATATGATCTTCATGACCATGAGTTATAAGTAACGCTTTAATTTTATCCTGATTTTGTTTTAAAAAAGTAAAATCAGGAAGAATATAATCTATTCCTAGAAGTCCCCCCTCTGGGAAACAAATACCCGCATCAATAATAACAATAGCATTTTCATGCATTACACAATACATGTTTTTTCCGACTTCACCTAGACCACCTAAAACTATAATTTTAGTTTCAGATTCTGGTTTCATTAATTTTTTTCTCCTTTCATGATTAATTTTCATCAAGAACTGACTAGCAAATTATACTACAAAAGTTTGATTTTGTCCATAGTGGCCCAATAATTTATAAAAAAAGGAAGGAATTATTATACATTAAATTCCTTCTTTTACTATTGTAACAGTAATTGATTTATTAGGTATTTTATCGACTCTTTTTCTAAATGGATATTCTTGTGCAATTATTTTTCCGACAGGGTAATTTGGCTTTTCTACTTCATTAAAATTAATTGTCACTCCATTTCTACTAGCCCATGATAGTGCTTGAGTTTTAGTATATCTTGTTAGGTCAGGTACTAATTCATATGTCGTATAGATTTTATAAGGACCTTTTCCAACTACCTTTTTTGTATAAGGCTTATCTGCAGAGTAGGTAAAGCTTTTTTCCATTTCATATTTTTCTATACCTAAGTTTATTTTCATTTCTTTTGTTACATCTTGTATACTTTGTTTATTAAGAATATAATTCCAAAGATTTAATTTTGTGCTTTCATCATAGATTGTTTGACCAGTACCTGCTAGATATAATTGTTCAAAAGTTATTAAATCTTCAGAACCACTTGCTTCTAGTAATATGTTTTTTCCTACTTCATAGAATGATAAAATTGTTTCAGTAGACATATTAGTATCTATGTTTTTTGATATAACATCTAATATTTTTGATACTTCTGTTGTGCTATTTATATTTTTTGCACTATCTAGTATTCCTTGTAAAACCTTTTGTTGATTTAGGCCTCTATCTATGTCTCCATTGGCAAGTTGCTTTCTGTTTCTAGCTAGAACTAATGCTTCTTCACCATTTAACTTTTGTGTTCCTTTTTTAATACAAACTTTGCCACTTCTATTGCTGTTGTCTGTACATAAATCTTTTGGTACTTCTACTGTTATACCACCTATAGCATTTACTAGTCCTACTAAACCTTTAAAGTTTATTTTTGCATAATAGTCTATTTTAATTCCTGTGAAATCTTGTATTGTATTTATAACACAGTTTGTTCCTTTCCAAGCAGCATGGGTAATTTTATTTTCATATTTACCTGGAAAACATGAAATAGGGACATAACTATCTCTTGGAATACTAAGTATTGTTGTATTTAATGTATTTGGGTTAAATGTAACTAATATTAGTGAATCTCCATTAAATGAATCAGAATTGCTTAATCCATCTTTTGTTGAATCTATTCCCATTAAAAGCATAGTGAATGGTTCTGTTATTTTTTTTGTTCCATATTTTTTAGTATTTGATGATGCTTTTTCTAACTTAGTTTTTATTATTTTTACTTCTTTATCTATTTTTTTGTATTTTTCAATACTAGAGAACATATTATGATAATTTGTTGGTAAAAAAATTGCATCACATTCTTTATTGTATAGTCCATCAAGCAAATCTGGATAATCTTCTTTTTTAATTATTTTATTATCTTTAGATAGTTTATAGTCTTTAATCATTCCTTCTGGAATTATATAACCTTCTTCTGAGGTTGTATCTTTTATAATACAAATTTTTTTATTTTTAATACTATCAATACTTTTAATCTTACTATTTTTTAATGTTACTAGACTACTTGAATATACTGTTTTATTTTTAGATACGGTAGCTAAGGAAGAATAAATTTTATTTACTGCACCACCTGCGATAAAGTTAAATATTACTATTAATATTATTATAATTGATAGGGCAGTACCACCACTTTTTTTACTAAAGCTTTTAAGTATTATTAGTAAGTCTATTAATGCAATTATTCCTATTATTAAATATCTTATCATTTTTTCAATTGGTCCAAGTAATAGAATATTATATATTAAATAGACCGCGGATATTATTAATATTAAGCTTAGGAATTTGTTTGTTTTGAATTTTCTTTTTATTTGTTTTGACATTCTATCCTCCCTCTAGTATACATTAATTGTTTTTGTCATAATTAAGTTTTATCTTTTTAGGTTTTTTCTTTACTAGTGATATTATAATTACTAGGTATGTTACAACTAGTAGTGCACCTAAACCAAATGATGCATATAAATATATATTATCATTAGTTTTTGTTTTTATATCATCTTTTTTGTATCTTTGTATTGTGTTTTCTTTACTATCGTATTCATATATATTCTTTTCTCCTGTTTCAATATTTATTCCCATAAATATCGAAAAGTCTTTATTTTTACTGTCTGTATATAATAATACGGGTATATCACCAATGTTTTTAGTTTCTTTTACAAAGTTAGATGATATACTAAATTCTTCATTAGTAGGGTATATAGTTAATTTGTTAGATGAAATTTCATTATATGGAGTATATTTTTCAGCGGTCTCATCATATACGTATAATTTAATGTTTCCTTTTTCATCTTTTAAGCCGACTAATGTATATTTAGTTATATCGCTTTTAAATGCTGGGATTTCATTATCTTTAATTTTTATTGTTGTTTCTTCATAGGTTGAACTAGGTTTTGGAAGGTCATCTTTTTTTCTTATTACTGTATAGGCTTCATTGTTTACTTTAACCTCTATTGGGTCATATTCTTTTACAGTAGCGTTAATTATATATTCTTTTGTATTACCATTTTCTGCGGTTACTTTAATTGTTATTTTATTTGTTCCTTCACTAACTTCTATTTCACCATCACCATCTATTTTTGCCTTTTTATCTTCTGTATCGGCATTGATGTTAATCTTTGTAGTTCCTGCAGGAAGTGTAGTAGAGTATTCAGTTTTATTTTTACTAAATTCAGGATCAAGTTCTGCATCAGATATTGATAATGCTTTTAAGTTATTATTTGAACTATAGGTTTTTACAACTTTTTCTTTTATGCTTATCGTTTTAGATGTTTTTTTGTATGAGATGTTTTCACTATTGTAATTTATGTTGTTATCTGCATCTCCCATTGCAATTGCAACCCAAGCAGAACCAGTTTTCTTTGCTTTAAATTTTAATGTTCTTTTATTTGAAGCTGCATCTTTGTCACCTTGAAATGTAGTTGAACCACTTATTAGCTCAAGTTTATTTGTATCATAAGTTATGTATGCTTGCCAATAATATAGATTCTTTGCTGATATAGTAAATGTTACTGATATAGTATTTCCAACTTCTACAGATGAATTTGATGAAATACTGTAGCTACCGCTTGCGGCATATGTTCTAAATGGTAGAATTAGTACTGTAAGAAATAGTACTATTAATAAATTAAACTTCTTTTTCATATTTCCTCCATTATAATTGACTTATTTTTTCTTCACCTAATAGGTATTTTCTTAATGCAAGTAAATCTTTTGCAGTTACTTTACTATTTCTAGTAATACTTGCTGCTTTTAAATATGAACCATTTAATTTTTGCTCATTTAATAAGTATTTTCTTAATGCAAGTAAATCTTTTGCATTTATTTTAGCGTCTCCATTAAGGTCTCCATATATTACTATATAGTATGTTTTTGTTTCTTTATTACTTGTTATTGATATTTTATCTCCTGTTGATAGGGCATTAGTTGTTTTTGCTTTACCATTATTATTTGTGATTTTAACTATACCATTTGGATTTTGATTTAATATTTTTTTTGTTATGTCTGTAGAAGTTGTTCCAAGTGCAAATCCGTAAACTAAATCATTTGTATTTTTAATTGATAGGTTAGATAAAATTTTTGTAACTGTAATTTCTTCTTTTTCAGGTTCAGGGTCTGGTGTAGGAGTTATTTCCTTTTCTCTTGTAATATTTAATGTATAAGTCTTTTTAGCACCATTTTGTGCAGTTACTATTATGTTTATTTTATTTGTACCTACATTTAATGATACTGTGCCATCTCCATCAACACTAGCATTTTTATTAACTGTAGTTGTATCAATTTTAATTGATGATAATTTTGTTGTTCCTAAATTATAATTTGTAGTAGAGCCTTTAAATGATTGTACTGTTTTTCCTTCTACTTTTAAATCTTTTAACCAGTTATTTGGGTTTCCTGTTGAAGGAAGTGAAGTTGATGTAGGCATTCCTATATATATTGGGATAGAGAATACTATTTCTTCATTTATTATTCCCATGCTGTTGTATGAAGCTGATGTTGTTATTGAAGGAGATACAAGTGCTTTAATATCTGTCATATATTGATGCCAGATTCCTGTTGATGTAGTAGGTGAGACATTCCATTTTTGGAAGTATCTTGTATATTGTCCTTTACTTATATATCCATGTACTATCCATTCTGCACCACCAACTATTGCTTTTTGTTGAGTGTTCCATCCTTTTTCTTTTGAAAATTTAAGGCCATTATAAACTGGATTTTCCCCTGATGAAGCACCTATGTTGTAAAAGTTATAATATCCATTGTAATTAACATCATTATATGTTCCTGCTTTTCCACTTGTTGCTGTACTACTATTAAGTCCTACTTCTTGTCTTGATAGTGCTGCTAAATAGACTGGTGAAACATTACTTTTTTCAGCGCCTTCTATATAGTATTTAATTAGGTCACTATAGAAATCTGTGTATAATATTTTTTTAACAACTTTATCAGTTTGATATGATTTGTAGTAAGTTAAATCTTCAAACATAAATATTCCAGTTTCTGTTAAGAAATTTCTAGGATCCATATAGTAAGAAATTGTTTGGTTATTTGCTTGATACCAAGTTGAACCATCATATGCTTTAAAAGTATCGGTTTCATAATTATAGTAATCGCTATTTGTATTTAAGTATCCTTGTAATCCGTTTTTAACTCCAGTTGCGGTTACTTGATATAAGCTTCTTCCTTTATATGACTCTTGGTCTAATGTATTTGACCATGTATATTTTGATTTAACTCCTTTAAATACCCAATTTGGATGTGCCTTATGAAGCGCTTTTAATTTATCCCAATAACTTGATGGAAATTCTTGTCGCTTTAGATATTCTTCAAATTCTTTTTCTGTTAGTTTTGACATTTCTCCGGGAGTTGTTTCTCCTGTATCAGTTATTTCTATAAAATCACTACAAGCATACCCTTGTGTATTTCCAGTTTTTACATAGTACCATGTACCACTACCGCAACCAGTTGATTTATCAGTTGTTTTTTTACTATTTAGAACATCAACTATTATATTGTGTGCAAGCGTGGTTATTTTAGAATAAGTTGTACCTGCATCTTTTCTTAATTTAAGTCCAGTAGTTGAAGATACACGTCCTTTTTGAACAGTGGCATATGCATTTATATTAAAAGTTATAATCATAATAAATATTAGTATTAATGCTACTATATTTTTCTTTTTCATAAGTTACCTCCATTCTATTCTTAATATAATTATACCTTAGAGAGAGTTAAAAGTCCAATTTTTTGACAATATTCAATATGGAATTTCAAATTATACATCTTTTTACATTTACTTTTGTTTGAATAATATTTTATTTGTGTGAAAAAATAAAAATGTGGTATTAAATAGGAATTAATTTAATATATTTTGTTATGAAAATGTAAACAAAGTGTATAATTATGTGTAAACTCTTGAATTCTTATTTAAATGAGTTTATTCTTAAATTAGGGAGTGTGATAGAGTGATATATCCATCTATTGATAAATTATTAAATATCGTAGATTCTAAGTATGAATTAGTTCATATTGCGGCAAGAAGAAGCAAAGAAATGTTTAAAACCGGTCATTATCAAATGCCAGAATCTAAATATGTTTCTACTTCAAATATAGGACGTGCCTTGGAAGAGGTTGCCGAGGGATTAATAATTGTAACTAGTGATAAAAATAGGAATAAATAGACTACTTTTTGTAGTTTTTTATTTTGCTTAAAAATTGGGGTTGACTAACAAACAAATGTATTATATATTTTATTTGATGTTTTATAATGTTGACTACTGGAGGTTACAATGAAAATAGAAAAATTTGTTAAAAAAAGCAGTGGTATGTATAAACTTTTTCTTGATAATGATGAAGTTATAGAGTTACATGAAGACTTAATTTTAAAAGAAGATTTATTATTAAAAAGAGAAATAAATGGGGAAGATATTGTAGTTTTATTGGAAAAAAATAGGGATTATTTAGCTTACTCTATGGCACTTAAATATTTAGGTGTAAAGATGAGAAGTATTAAAGAGGTTAAAAACTATTTGGCTAAAAAAGATTTATCTTCATCTACAACAGATGATGTTATATCTAGACTTATTAGAGAAGGGTATTTAAATGATTCAGTTTATGCTTCTTCTTATGTAAATGATAGAATTGCCCTAAGTAATGATGGACCTTTGAAAGTTAGGAAATCTTTAGAAGAATTGGGGGTTGATTCTGATAGTATTTCTAATGCACTTCTAGTATTTAATGATGAAGTGGAGTTAGAAAAAATAAAAAAATTAGTTTTAAAGCAAATTAAAACTAATTCTAATAAGGGAGAATATTTATTAAAACAAAAGATTTTTTATAATTTATCTAATCTTGGATATAGTAAATCTCTTATTCAAAGTGTGTTAGATGATGTATCTTTTAATGACTCTAGTTTAAGAGAGAAAGAGTATAATAAACTTTATAATAAGTTATCAAAAAAATATAGTGGTAGGGAACTTGAATATAGAATAAAGCAAGGACTTTATCAAAAAGGATTTAGAACATAAAAAAAATTTCTCAAGTGAGAAATTTTATTTTGTATTTTTTTCTACATAAGCTTCATAAAGTTTTTTAATATCTTTATCTTGTATTTCAACTTTATGCTTTTTTCTTAATTCAACTAAAGCAGTAACTTCAAGAGTTGAATCATCTTTTAATTTTTCATCTGTTAAATCAGAGATAATATCATCTTTAACTTCTTTTAATGCTGGTTTGTCCTTTTGAGCAGTTTTTAAAATTATGTGATATCCAAATTCTGTTTTAACTGGTGTAGTTGTATAAGAACCAACTTTTAATTCTTTAGCAGCATCTTCAAAAGCTTCTACCATTTGTCCATGGTTGAAATCTGCAAGTTTACCACCTGATTTACTATTTGAAGAGTCGTCAGAATATTCTTTTGCAAGTTCAGCAAAATCTTCTCCTTTTTTAAGTTTAGCAATAACTTCTTTTGCTTCTTTAAGTGCTTTCTTTTCGGCTTCTTTTTTCTCTTTATCACTTGCGTTGTCATCATATTCAGGTTTAATTAAGATATGACTTGCGCTTATATCACCAAATATTTCTTCATCATAATATTTTTCAATTTCTTTATCAGTAATTATTGATTTAACATAATCTTTAACAGCTTTATTTCTTTTATATGTTAATCTTATGTTTTCTTTTAGTTCATCTTCACTTTCAACACCGTTTTGAGTTAAGTATTCTTGGAATGATTTATATTGACTTTTATAATAAGTTTCGTAGTAATATTTGATTGTTTCTAATTGTTTGTCAATATAATTTTTCTCTTCATCATCAGTTTTGTATACGTTATTTAGTATTGCTGTGTCTATTTTAGTGATTAACATATCAAGCGCATATTTTTCTTTCATTTCACTATATAGCTCTTCAACTGAAATATCTCCATCTTTCATGGTTACAACTGCTTCATCACCATTTTTAAGTTTTGGTACTTTTCCACAACTGGTTACTAATAAAAGTACTGCCAAAATACATATTAATTTCTTTTTCATTTTATGTTCCCTCCATTAATGTACAAATTAATGATAACAAAAATCCCTATAAAATACAATTGTTTTAAGAAAAAAATAATATTAGATGTGAACACTTTTTATATTCTTACCATACAATACTGTGAGTAAAGAAAAAAGGAGGAATAAATTATGGGTAATTGCACATCAAACTACGCAATCGTTTTAGTATTATTTATCTTACTAGTAATAATTCTAGGTGCTTGTATATAATTTAGGAAGGTGTAGATATGTCTTGTGCTAATAATGAACCAGTTCGTAGTGGCTCAGGTTATGTAATAATAATTGTTTTATATATATTACTTGCTATTATACTAGGATCTTGGTTTTCATTTTAAAAAAGAAGGTTAACCTTCTTTTTTTACTTTGTTATAAATTTCTTCAAGTGGTATTAATAAATCTTTGTTGAAGTTATGATTTAACATGTCAGAAGTATACCTTGGTGTTACGTGCAAGTGGTAATGTTTTATATCTTGTCCGTAGTCATTGTTTTGTACTAATGTAATACCTTCGCAATTTAATTTTTCTTTTAATAGTTTTCCTATAGTTATTGCAGTTTTATTTATATGTAATAGTGTATTATCATCAATATCATACATATTAGTAAAATGTTTTTTTGGAACTATTAAGCAATCCCCATTTGTAGAAGGGTTAATATCTAAAAACACTTTTACTATATCATCTTCATATATAGTATAACTTGGAATCTCTCCATTAATTATTTTACAAAATAAACAATCATTCATTTTAAACTTTCCTTTCTTTAAAATTATATCAAATAAAAGAGCCTTAAAAAAGACTCTTTTTGTGAATACAGCAAATATTCAATATTATATTGATTAAAAATGTTTATTTTTATACAAAATTCGTTATTAATTCTTACAATTGTGTTATAATATTTAGGTGTTTGGAGGTGTAATTATGCTTGAAGTTAAAAAACTAACTGCAGTCGCAGGAGATAAGAAAATATTAGATGATTTTAATCTTTCTATAATGGATGGAGAAGTACATGCGATAATGGGACCTAATGGTACAGGAAAATCTACATTATCAAAGGTTATTATGGGAAGTGATGAATATAACATAATTTATGGAGATATTATTTTTAATGGAGAAAGTATTAAGGGCCTTTCTACTGATTCTATAGCTAGACGTGGTATATTTTTGTCAATGCAATCTCCTGTTAGTATAGATGGTATTACAAATGCTGAATTTGTTAAATCTGCAATAAACGCTAGAAGAGATACTCCTATTGGGCTTTATGATTTTATTAAAATGGTTGATGTTGCTTCTAGTGATTTATCTATTAGTAAGGAAGCTGTTCATAGAAATTTAAATGTGGGTGCTTCTGGTGGAGAAAGAAAGAAAAATGAAATATTTCAAATGAAATTATTAAAGCCTAAATTAATTATATTAGATGAATTGGATTCTGGGCTTGATGTAGATAGTTTAAGAATAGTATGTGAAAATATTAATTCTTATCTAAAAGAGAATAAAGATACCTCTGTTCTTATGATTACTCATTACCCTAGAATACTACAATATATTAAACCTAAATATGTTCATATAATGATGAATGGTAAAATTGTTAAAACAGGTGACTATAATTTGGCACTAGAAGTAGAAAAAAACGGTTATAGCAAGATAAATAATATGAGTGAGATTGAAACTTATGAATAAATTATTAGTGAATAGCGAAGAAGAGATAAATAATTTAGTAATAGAAGAAGATACAGAATTAGTTTTTAATTTTAATGATACTTCTAGGGATATATATATAGTAGTAGAGGATAATATTTGTTTAAACATAGTTGATATAAGCTTTAATACATCTAATAAGATAAATATTACTTTAAAAAATGATAGTAGAGTAATTTATAATAAGTTTTCCATTAATTCAGGCGATTATATTTATACTTTGTTAGATGGAGAATATTCAAATGTTGTAATTAATAATAGTGTTGTTAATAATGATGATACTAAAATGAAGTTTGTTATAGAACATAATAATACTAATACATCTAGTAATCTATCTAATCATGGTGTTAATAATTCTAGTGGAACGCTTTATTTTAATGTAGATTCTAAGATTAATCGATCTGCCTCTTTAGCGTGTGCTGACCAAGAAAATAAAATAATTAATTTAGTTAAAGGAGATTCTAAAATACTTCCTAATTTACTTGTTGATAATTATGATGTATCTGCTTCGCATTCAGCATATATTAGTGATTTTGATAAGGAAAGTATGTTTTATTTAAAGTCTCGTGGAATATCAGAAAAAGATGCAAGAAGGTTATTACTAGAAGGATTTTTAATTGGTAATTTAGATGTTGATGATGAGACTAAAAAAAATCTTTTAAGTTATATTAAAATTTAGAGAAGTGGAGGTGAATACTATGAATAGGGAAGACTTTCCAATTTTAAGTATTAATAAGGATTTAATATATTTTGATAATGGGGCAACCACATTGAAACCTAAATGTGTTGTTGATGAAGTTACTAAATATTATACAGTTTATACTTCAAATGCTCATAGAGGAGATTATGATAATAGTCTTTTGGTTGATAAAAAATATGAAGAAGTTAGAGATAGGGTTAAAGATTTTATTAATGCAGATAATAATGAAGAGATTGTCTTTACTAGTGGTGCGACTGACTCATTAAATATGGTAGCATTTGGATTCATGAAGTATTACTTGCATGAGGGTGATGAGGTATTAATTAGTAAGAGTGAACATGCATCAAATATTCTTCCTTGGATGGAGCTTGCTAATTCAATAGGAATTATTGTTAAGTTTGTAGAACTTGATAAGGATTATGTAGTAAGCCGTGAAAAATTAGAAGAAGCGATTACACCAAAGACTAAAGTTGTTTCTTTAGCACATGTAACAAATGTTATTGGAGATGTTAGAGATATTGAAATGATTGGTCAGGTTTGTCATGAAAATAACATAATATTTGTTGTTGATGCAGCACAAAGTATTGGTCATATTAAAATTGATGTTAAAAAGAGTAATATTGACTTTTTAGCTTTTTCAGCTCATAAAATGATGGGACCAACTGGTGTAGGTGTATTATATGGTAAGATGGAATTGTTAGATAAACTTGTGCCTTTAAGATATGGAGGAGGAATGAATTCGTTTTTTGAAAGTACTGGTGAGGTAGAATATAAACCTCTTCCATTTAGGCTGGAAGCTGGAACCCAAAATATCGCAGGTGTTATTGGAATGGGCGCTGCGATAGATTATATAAATAGTGTTGGAATAGAACGCATTCATGAACATGAATTAATGCTTAAAGAGTATGCACTAAAAAAATTAGAAAAAATAGATGGAGTTACTATATATAATAAAAATACACCATCTGGGATTATTGTATTTAATATAGATAAAATCTTTAGTCAAGATCTAGCAGTTTATTTAAATCATTATAAAATTTGTGTTAGATCTGGAAATCATTGTGCTAAAATTTTAAAAGAAGAAATTAAAGCAACTAATACTTGTAGGGCAAGTTTTTATATATATAATACAAAAGAAGAAATAGATAAATTAATTTATGTTTTAGAACACAGAGATAATATATTTGATATCATTTTATAAAGAGGTGTAATAATGGATCCAAAATTAAAACGAGATATTATATTAGATCATTATCAAAATCCAGTTAACAGGGGTCTTACTGATGAAGAAGGGTATATAAGGGTTAATACTAGAAATTCTTCATGTGTTGATAATATTGATATGATGGTTAAGATAGAAAATGGTGTAGTAGTTGATGCTAGATTTGATGGAGAAGCATGCGCTATATGTACATCCGCAACTTCTATGCTTGTTAGAGCCATTTTAGGTAAGAGTATAGATGAGGTTGTTAAAATAGTTGATAATTTTTCTCGTATGATTAATGAGAAAGAATATGATGAAGATGTACTTGGAGAGCTTATTGTATATGATGATATATATAAACAGCCAAGTAGAAAAAGATGTGCATTATTGCCTTGTGAATCAATTGAAAAAGTTGTAGAAAAAAATAGGGAGTTTTAGGATGAGAAGTAAAAAAACAAAAGTTAACAACAGTGAAAAAATATATAGTAGTGATGAACTTAATCTTGCGATGGAAATTGAATTTCATGGTGGACATAGATTAAATTCTACATTTAAAACTTATAGAATTGTTAGTAAAAGTAGGGAGTTTGGCAAGTTCTATGATGTTTTACAAGAAGATAATGTTTTAGAAGATTTGGAACAAAGCGTTAGAAATTTAAAGGTTGGGCAAAGTTATTTTGATATAATTGGGTCTGCAGGTATTGTTTTTATAAAGTCTTATGATATTAATAAAAAGAAATATTATACAGAAGATGAAATAAGAGCTGCGATAGAAGCAGTTCACCCTGATATGTATTTTGAAAATGCTAAGAAGCCATTAATGTTAATAAAGAAATAGGAGGCATAGTATGGAAATCGTTGGAATAAATTCAGAAAATATTAAAAAAATATCTGATCATAAAAAGGAAGCAGAATGGATTAGGCAGTATAGGCTTGATAGTTACAAATTTTTCAACGAACTTCCTATGCCTGAATTTGGACCTAAATATGATTTGGATTTTAATAAAATTATATATTACAAAAGTAATGATAATGATATGAAATCTGATTGGAACAAAATAGATAAAAACATTAAAAATGAATTTGATGATTTGGGTGTAATTAAGGGTGAATGTAATCTTGATGGTATTGGTGTTCAATATGAGAGTGAAGTTATATACCATAACATGATAGAGGAAGCAAAAGAAAAAAATGTAATATTTACTTCTATTGAGGTTGCGATGAAGGAATACCCAGAGCTTGTTAAAAAGTATTTTGGTAAAATTGTTAAAAATAATGAAAATAAATTTGCAGCACTCAATTCTAGCGTTTTTAGTGGAGGTAGTTTTATATATATACCGCCTAATACTACATTAGATAGGCCCCTACATAGTTATTTTAGAATTAATTCTAAAGGAATGGGCCAATTTGAGAGAACACTTATTATAGTTGATGATAATAGTTCTGTGCATTATGTAGAAGGTTGTACAGCGCCAACCTATAGTGATTCATCGCTTCATGCCGCAGTTGTTGAAATTTATGTTGGAAAGAATAGTAAATGTAGATATTCTACTGTTCAGAATTGGTCAACTGATGTACTAAATTTAGTTACAAAACGTGCACTTGTTGATACAAATGGCATTATGGAATGGATTGATGGAAATATTGGTAGTAAAGTTACTATGAAATATCCAGCCTGTGTTTTAAAAGGGGATAACGCTAGTGGAACTTGTATTACTATTAGTGTTGCAGACTCTTTTCAACAACAAGATAGTGGTGCTAGAATGATTCATGTTGGTAAGAATACAAAGAGCAACATTATTTCAAAAAGTATTTCAAAAAATGGTGGAAATGCAACTTATAGAGGTGAAGTTAGAATTTGTGAAGATGCAAGTTCTAGTTTAGCTTTTGTTAAATGTGATTCTCTTATACTAGATGATAAGTCAAAGAGTGATACATTTCCTATAAATAAAGTTATGAATAATAATTCGTCGATAATTCACGAGGCAACTGTTTCTAAGATTAGCGAAGATAATATATTTTATATGATGAGTAGAGGGATACCTAGAGAAAAAGCAATTGAACTTATTATGCTTGGATTTATTGAAAGATTTAGAGAAGAGCTTCCTATGGAGTATGCAGTTGAGTTAAACCAACTTATTAAAAAAGCTATTTAGTTTACAAAAAATGTGTAAAATTCTGTAAAAATATGTCAAACACTTGGCCTTTAATAAAAAAATCAAAAAACTTATAAAACTATATTTGATGTTTGTATTTAGATATGAATTTTGAATAATCTTTTAAAAGATATTAGAATTCATCTCTTTTTTTATGTATGAATTTATTAAAATGGTCATTTGTTTGTCTTTTTTTACTATGTTAGAGTACCTTCCTGAAAGGAGGGATAATAGTGCTTAATCAAGTAATTGTAGTAGGTAGAATAGTTAGAGAACCTACTTTACAGGTTTCTGAGAATAACAAAAAATATATGAATATTACTCTTGCTGTTCCTAGAAGTTTTAAAAATTCTGAGGGAGTATATGAAACTGATTATGTTGATTGTATTTTATGGGACGTGGTTGCTTCTTCGACTTCTGATTATTGTAATAAAGGAGATGTTATTGGGATAAGGGGAAGAATCCAAACTAGAGTTTCTGAGGATAAGGATGGTAATAAAAAATATTATACAGATGTTGTTGGTGAAAAGGTTACTTTTTTGTCAAAAATTACGAATAATGATGAATCTAAAAAGGTTTCTAATTAGTTAACTTAACCCTAGATGGTCAAACATTTAATTATAATGAAGTTGACTTGGAGGGAATTTTATGAATTTGTTTGGCGCAAGACTTAAAGATCTTAGACTTACTAATCATATGACTCAAAGTGATTTGGGAAAGGCAATAAATGTAACTAAGGTTAGTATTTGTTGTTATGAGAAAGGAACAAGGTTACCATCACTTGAAACCTTGGTTGATTTATCAGAGGTCTTTAAAGTTAGTATTGATTATTTACTTGGTAGCGATGAATTAATAGTTTCTGATAATGATGAGAGTTATGGTGCTAAGATGGCAACTGAAGAAATTACTTTTATAAAAGAAATAAGAAAATACGATAAATTGTATGAACAAATGATAGCGGACCCTAAGAGATTTGTTGAACTAATTAATATAAAACTGAAATAATTATCTGATTATTTTCAGTTTTTTTAATATTTAAATAATATGGCATTATAAAAATATTTTAACTAAGTTATTTTTTTCTTTCAAAAATTGATTTAATTGTGATATTTAGATATAATTATAATGAAGGTGATATAATGAGTTACAATATTATAGATATTATTAATAAAAAGAGATTAAAGCAAAAGTTAAATAGGGAAGAATTATATTTTGCATTTGATGGATATTTAAAAGGTGAAATTCCAGATTATCAAATGTCTTCACTTCTTATGGCAATATGTATAAATGATATGAGTGATGAAGAAATATTTGATCTTACTGATATTTTTATAAATAGTGGTGAACAACTTGATTTGTCTTTAGTTGAGGGTGTCAAAGTTGATAAACACTCAACTGGTGGTGTTGGAGATAAAACAACTTTGATAGTTGCCCCTATAGTTGCGGCTTGTGGTGTGAAAATTGCAAAAATGAGTGGTAGAGGCCTTGGATTTACAGGTGGTACTATTGATAAGCTAGAGAGTATAAGTGGATTTAATGTTTCTTTAACTGATCAAGAATTTATTAACCAGCTTAATGATATAAATGTTGCAATATCTTCTCAAACCGCTAATTTAACTCCAATGGATAAAGTGGTTTATGCGTTAAGAGATGTAACTGCGACTGTTGAATCTATTCCATTAATAGCTGTTAGTATTATGAGTAAAAAAATTGCATCTAATGCTGATAAAATACTTATTGATATAAAGCTTGGTAGTGGTGCTCTTATTAAAACTAGAGAAGATGCTGAAAGATTAAGTGAAATTATGATTAAAATAGGTAATGCTTACAAAAGAGAAGTAAGAACTGTTATTACTAATATGGAAGCTCCTCTAGGTAATAATATAGGAAATAGTCTTGAAGTCTTAGAAGCTATTAATATTCTTGATGGTAAGGAACAAAATTATTTATCTGAGTTGTGTATTTTACTTTCTTCTAAACTAATTAGTATGGCTAAAGGAGTAGAAGAACAAACGGCTAAAATGATGGTACTTGATGCGATAAGCACTAAAGCAGCTTTGAATAAATTTTATGAATTAGTAAAAAGACAAGGTGGCGATATATCATCTTTGAAAACTAGTGATGATATAGTAGAAATAAGAAGTGTTACAAGTGGGGAAATAAAAGAAATTAATGCATATGATATTGGTATTCTTGCAAGAAATTTAGGTGCAGGAAGACTTAGCAAGGAAGATGAAATAGATCATAGTGTTGGAATTGTTCTTGAAAAGTCAGTTGGTGATAAAGTAAATATTGGTGATATTTTGTGCAAATTATATGTAAATAAAAAGTCTACATATACAGTAAAAGAAGTTTTAGATAGCTTCGTTATAGAGTAGGTTTGATATGAAATATTTATATTTATTTTTATTATCATTAATTCCATCTATTATAATACTTACCTTTGTATATTTAACTGATAAAGAAAAAGAACCAAAAGGGCTCTTAGTTAAATTGTTTCTTGGTGGAATAGGTGCTTGTTTTTTAACAGTTCTTGTTACTTTTTTACTTGAAGCGATCATTCCGTTTTTAAATGTTGAACCAGAAAAATTAGTTAAAACTCCTATTTTACAATTTCTTTATTGTTTTATTTTAATAGGTGTTATTGAGGAGACATCTAAATGGGTTTTTGATCATGAACTTGTTTGGAATAGCAAAGAGTTTGACGAGTTGTATGATTCAATTGTGTATGCAGTATTTGTCTCACTAGGATTTGCCACTTTTGAAAATATTTTTTATGTATTACAGGGTGGTACTTCTACTGCGATTGCTAGAAGCCTAACCTCTGTACCTGCACATGCCTCATTTGGAATAATAATGGGATACTATATGGGAATGTCAAAATTAACTTCTCTAAATGGAAATCATAAATTGTCTAGTAAATACAAATTCTTAAGTATTTTCTTACCTTCGTTAGTGCATGGATTTTATGACTTTTGTTTGTATTCTCAAAACTTATTCTTACTCTTTATATTTATTGGTTTTTTAATTTTTATTTATGTGGGTGCAATTCAAAAGATAAAACAGTTTAAAAGAGTTAAAATTAATTTATAAATCTATAAACATAGTATAATATTCATCATATGTTATATTATGTTTTTTTATGTATGTTGCAATCTCTGCTCCTACAAATCTATAGTGCCATGCCTCATACATATATCCTGTTATTTTTTCTTTATCTTTTGGATATCTTAGTATAAACCCATATTTATGTGCATTATTTTTCATCCATTCAAATTCTTTTGTTGACTCAAAATCCATATATGTTGATTTATTATTGCTTATATCTAGTGCTAGGCCTGTTTGATGTTCTGAATATCCTGCTCTTGCTGAATATCTATCTGCATTTTCTTTTCCATCTGATGTTACATATTTATTATATAGGCTGTCTTGGTAATTATAGCTTCTATATCCAGATACTCCTCTTATATAATGGTCTTCTTCTTTGGCAGCATTAACTAATTCTGTAAATGCATCTGCGGCACATTTTACTAATCTGATTCTTCCTAAATTAACTAAATTATCTGGTGTGTATTCTTTATCTAAGTAGTTATACTTGTTTACAAGAACATATTTTGTTTGGGCAACTTTTATTTTTTTTGCTTCTTCATAAAAGGGTTTATCTAGTCCAATATTTACTTGTGTAATTATTTCTTCTATTTTTAAATTTTTATTTTTTTCTTTGTATACTTTGTATCTTTCTAGATTATCTTCTTTATAATATGGTATTCTTGTTTTTATATCTTCCCAGTAGTTATTATTTTTATTTGTTTTAGGTTTTATAATTGGAAATATGAGTAAAAATATTAAGAATATAATTATTAATATTAAAAGTGTTTTTTTCATAATCTCACCTAATTAATAATATGTCAAAAATTGTTATATATTTTATAAAATTCACATAATAGTTATTAGGTGATAAAGTTGAAAAAATTGTTTTTGTTTATATTTATTTTTATAACGTTGATATCTAATGTGTATGCTGAAGATAAAACAGATCTTATTAAAAATGCACGTAGTGGGATACTTATGGATTCTTCGTCGGGGAAAATTTTATTTGAAAAAGATAAGGATGAAAGGGTTGCACCTGCATCAATGACTAAAATGGTGGCACAGATACTTATTCTTGAAAACATAGAAAATGGTAATTTAAGTTGGGAAGAAAAAGTTAGAGCAAGTAAAAATGCGGCAGGTATGGGTGGATCTCAAATTTGGTTACAAGAGGGAGAAGAAATGAGCGTAAGAGATCTTATGAAAGGTATAACTATGGCGAGTGCTAATGATGCAACTGTTGCGCTTGCAGAAAGAATTGGCGGAACTGAAGAAAAATTTGTTCAAATGATGAATGATAAGATTAAAGAGTTAGGACTTAAAAATACTAATTTTGTTAATCCAACTGGACTTGATGAGGATAACCATTATTCTAGTGCGTATGATATGGCAATGATCGCAAAAGAATTATTAAATCATGAACAGATATTGGAGTTTTCAAGTATTTATGAAGACTATATAAGAGTAGGTACTCCTAATAAATTTTGGGTTGTTAATACAAATAAATTAGTTCGTTTTTATCAGGGTGCAGATGGATTAAAAACGGGGTTTACTGATAATGCCAAATACTGTATGGCGGTAACAGCGAAAAGAGATAATATGAGATTAATTGCAGTAGTATTGGGGGAAGATAGTGGTAAGGTTAGAAATGCCGAGACCATGGAAATGCTTGATTATGGATTTAATTTATATAAGGTTGATTTAATAAAAAGTAAAAATGATGTTGTTACTAATTTAAAAATAAATAAAGCAGATAAAGAAAGCATTAATATTTATCCTAAGAAAGATATAACTATATTAGGTAAAAAATCGGATGCTAGTTTAAAGTATGATATAGAATTTGAAAAAGGAAAAATAGAGTTACCTTTAAAAAAAGGTGATATAGTGGGAAATATTATTATTAAAAATGGTAATAATGTGGTAGGTAAGGTCGATGCGGTTGTAAATGAAAATATTAAAACTATTGGATTTTTTAAACTCCTTTTAAATAACTTTAAAGACATAGTATCTGGTAATTTAATTTAAAAAGCACTTAAATCAAGTGCTTTTAGTATTTTTTTTGTTTTTTTATAAGCTTTGCATGAACTACCATTTTTTCACTATCATTATAACAAGTAGATAATGTAAGTATAGTATCGTTAGAAGTAATGCTAGTATTAAAGTTGTGATTACTTCTATTTTTAAGTATATTTAGAAACCTTTGATATTCTCTCTTATCTTTAAACTCAGTTTGTAAGTAATCATTAGTAGTTGGTATATGATAAATACTAAAGATTTGCCACAAGCTGTTTTCTTTTTCTGTAGATATTTTAATAACATAATTATTTGTGTTGTTAATCCATCCATTATTTAAAACTTTTCTTAATGTTCCAAACATAGTTTTGTCAGTTCTTCCGTGTGCATAGATAATAGTGTTTCTATTATTAATATTATTATTTCTATAATCTAAAAAGACCCAACCAGCATTATTATATGATTTGCTAAAACTATGGGTAAGATAATACTTATTATCTTTACTTTGAACAAATGGGTAATTAATATTTGTTCCATTTACTTTAATCCAACCAACAACATCACTATTAATCTTTTTTAAGTTGTCAAAATTAACATCTATCATATTCATTTTTATATAATCCCAGTAAGGATTTTCTTTTGGAATTTTTTTGGCTTGTTTTATTATTTCAGTACCTTTATTATCTTTGACTTCTTCTATGTTCGTATTTTCTTGAATAGTATTTATTTCTTCATTTGTTTTGTTTGAGTCTAATTTCCATTTTATTATATTATAGATAGATATATTCAATGTTATAAAAAGTATTAAAAACATTAAAATAAGTATTATATTTTTCCATTTCAGCTTAATTTTATTATTCATTTTTTCTTTCATTGTATTATTCCTTTAGCAATATTATGCTACAAATTTTAAATATAAAAAATACTTATCATAAAAAGCATTGCTTTTGTTGGTAAGCAAGTTGTAATGCAAGTTAATTAATTTTATAATGAAACTATACCCGCTAAAGTTGAAAATGGATATATAGTATTTGAAACATCGCATTTAAGTCAATATGGAGTGATTGCAAAAGACAAAATAGTTATAGAAAATCCTAAAACAGGGGATAATGTTATGGTGAATTTTGCAACAGCTATTTTATCAATAATAGGTCTTAGTGGAATATCAATTTTCATTTATAAAAACAAGCAAACCAATTAGAATTAGAACTAGACTAGTTTTTTCTTTAGAATACATAATTATATTTTTTGTATATTAATTTTTAAACAATTCATGCTATAATTAATGTAGGAGGGAAAGATATGAAAGATTTATTAAAGAAAGTATTCTTAATGTCACTGGTATCATCAATTTTGTTTTTTGCATTTGGACTATTATTATTCTTACAAGCAGATGCAGTTATTAAAACAGTATCAGTTATGATTGGAATTATATTAGTTGGACTTGGAGTAGTTCCTATTGTTAATTATTTCAAGACAAGAAATGCAGGATTCTTTTCTAGTACTGGACTTTTATATGGAATCTTTAGTGTAGTTGCTGGATTTATCATACTATTTAATAGTGATATCTTAGCTACTATTATTCCTATATTATCTGGTGTTTGGGTAATAGTTAATAGTGTAAACAAAATTCAAATATCAATGGAGCTAAGAGATGAAAAAGTTGATTTTTGGATAGTTAGCTTTATATTTTCATTGCTTATGCTAGTTGTAGGTGCATTCTTAATTATAAATCCGTTAAAGAGTTCATTATATGTTACTCAAACTATTGGTATAGTAATAATGGTTTATGCTGCACTTGATATAATTGATACTATTGTTATTAAAGTAAAAGCTAAAAAAGTTGCTAAAGATATTTCTGATAGTATAATTGAAGTAGAGATTAAATAATATGAAGCTAGTAGTATCTTCTAAATTAAATAAGAATACTATAGATATTAATAATTATAATAAAAAAGAATTAACCTCAAATACGAGTGTTAATCTTTTTATATCTTCTTCAATTAATTCTAAAAAGGATATTATACTCTCTTTTAAAAAAATTAGGTCTATAAAGAAATATACTGATAAGAAAAATATTGTAATAAAAAATATATATGTTTTTGATAATCCTTTAATAGATGAGTTAAGAGCTGTTATAATGGCACTTGATATAGATGATATAGAAAAACGATATAGGTTTATTTATGACTATGTATGTTCTTATCTTGATAATGAATTTAGAAATAAAAATATATGTGATTTTAAAAATGGTGTTTGTGTTTCTAGAAGAAATTTTAAGAAGGATCCTAAAAGCTATCCACTCATTTATGGCTGTTGTTTTACTAAGGGTAGAGTATGTCCTAATTTAATTAATTATAGTTGTAGTATTAAGTGTTTATCATGTAAGTTATTTACTTGTAGATATCTTACTAAAAAGCATATTAAATATAGGATAAATGATATATTACTTTTAAAGTTATTCTTTAACTTAAGACAAAAAGAGGTAATATCTAATCAACTTTTTACTGATGAAGATGAATTTATTAAAATACTTATGAAAAAAAAGAGTCTCGTTTAAATGAGGCTCTATTTAATTGTGAATGGATTTGATAATGTTCCGTCACCTGAAGAATATTCTACTGTACTATTTATGTATGCACTTGGTAATGCAATATAATTATATGAAACATTCTCAATTGTTTCTGTTGCTAGGCTTGCAGCTTTAGGTGTTGGAATTAAGTCTTTACCAATTGTCCATACACTACTTGAATTATTGTTAAGTGCATTTGCTGTCCATAAAAATTTTCCTGATGCATAGCTCAATAAATAGTTATTACTGTATGCAGTAGTACCTATAGTTATATCTTGTGTAGAAGTGGAAATTGTAGATGGATATAAAAATTCGCTTAGAGTTAAAAGACCAATTTTTCCAGACCAGATGTATTCATTTTCTTGCACTAATGCTTCTGTATATTTAGCATTTGTTTTAACAGTTCCTACATTAAAATTGTGCTCAACTATTATATTTTTTAATTCATCATTTAGTGAATTGTAGAAATCATTATTTAAATAGGTTAATAGGGTACTATCATTTTCTACACTACCTGTTATATCTCCATTTGTAAATGATTCTTTTGTATTCCATGCATTACAACCGTTAGTTAAATCTGTACAATATGTACTATTTTCTGCTGTTCTATTTGAATTTGTATCAAATTCTTTATTAATTGAAGTATCAAGTTTTACAATTTTAATTGTATGATCAGCTTCTACCGATACAATTCTCCATGTATCATTGCCTATTTTTATGTAATTACTTGCACCATCTCCTACGTAAGAATATTTTTTAGATTCAGTAGTGTTTTCATAAAAACCACTTCCACTAGTTGATAAGTAATCTGTTGTTATTTTGTGCCATAAATATTTATCTGCGGCTCTTAAATTTGCCTTACCTTGTAAAGTAATCTTTTGTGATAGAATTGAATAACCAACTGCCATAAATAAACTTGCTACTACTAGGGTAGATAAAACAACTATTTTTTTCTTACCGATACTTTTTCTTTGTCTCATATAAACACCTCTATTTTTATTTACATTATTATATTAACATACTTTAATCCTTTTTAGCAAAAAAAAGCATATTTTTTAGGAAAATTTATTTATATATGTAAATATATTTATATACAAAATTTGTCGAAATATGTTGAACGAAAAAAATGAAAGGTTTTGTCGAATTTGTATAAAAGTTAAAAAATATAGTCTATATTAAATATGCGAGGTGATTAGTTGTTGAATATCGATATAGAATACAAAAGGGGGATATTATTTGTAAGACTTGATGGAATACTTAATGAAAAGACCTCATGTATACTAGAGGATGCATTAAAAAGTGTTGTTCATAAAGCTGGGATAAAATATGTACTTATTAATTTTGAAAAACTTTATGAACTTGATAAAAGTGGAATATCTACAATAATTAAAAGCTATAATGAATGTTTAAAGGATAATGGTAAATTAATGATATGTGGCTGTAATAACGTTATTAAATTAAAAATAGAACATAGTGAATTAATTAAGTATGCACAATCTACTGCGAATGAATTATGTGCATTTAATATAGTAAATATTTAAGGAGGCAATATGAAAGAGTCTATTTTAGATTATGAAAAAATGGTTTATAGTATTATTTCTAAGTATAGTTATAATAAAAATGATTTAGAAGATTTATATCAAGTTGGGATGATTGCACTATCTCACGCTTGTGATAACTTTAAGGAAGGCTATAATACTAAATTTTCTAGTTATGCACATTTGTATATTAAAGGAGAAGTTTTAAAATATATAAGAGAAAATAGATTAGTTAAGGTTAATAAAAATTATATAAAGTTAAATAGTCTTATTTCAAAAACTAGAGAAGCTTTAACTCAAAAGTATATGAGAGAACCAACTATTTCTGAGATTTCTTTGTTTTTAGAAGTACCTGTTGAGGTTTTAAATGATGCGATACTTGCAAATGATTATGTAAAAAGTCTTGATTATACCCTAAATGATGAAGGAAAGGAAATGGATTTATATGATTCGGTTGGCTATAACGAAAAAGAATTTGATCCTATGATACTTGATTTAAGGAATGAAATAGAAAAATTAGATCCAGAAGATAGAAAATTAATTAATCTAAGATATTATCAAGATAAGAGTCAACAAGAAACTTCTAGGGAACTTGGTATAAATCAAGTTCAGGTATCACGTAGAGAAAATAAAATTTTGGTAAAACTAAATCAAAAACTTGCTTCTTAAAGAATTAATTTAAATATTAGTTCTTTTTTTGTATAAAATTTTAATTTCTTCTAAAAATATAATTGGGTGATTATATGGACAAAAAGAAATATCAGAAAATAGTTGATAAGCATAAGGCAACAGAGTCTAGAGGGTTTAATTTATTAATAGCTTTTGTAGTTGGTGGTATAGTTGGAGCTTTGGGACAATTTTTAATTGAATTTTATTCTTATTATTTAAATATATCTACTAAGGATGCTTCTGTTTTTATGATAGTTACACTTATATTTTTTGCGACTTTGTTTACTGCACTTGGATTCTTTGATAAATGGGTTACATTCGCAAAATGTGGTCTTATAATTCCAATTACTGGTTTTGCTCATTCTATGGCAAGTGCTGGTATTGAATATAAAAAAGATGGTCCTATATATGGACTTGGTTCTAACTTATTTAAATTATCGGGTTCAGTTATATTATATGGAATTGTTTCTGCTTGGGCATTTGGACTTATAAGATACTTATTATTAGGAGGTGCATAATGACTTATAAATATAATAATGTCTATTTAGATGAAGTATCAACTGTAGTTGGACCATATGAGGCAAGAGGACTACTTGGTGATAAATTTGATAAGAGTTATAAAGATTTATATAATGGTGAAAAAACTTGGGAACAGGCAGAGGCTCATCTTTTAGAGGAGAGTATAGATATATTACTTAATAAAAGTAATAAGAAATCTTCTGAAATTGATTTAATAATATCGGGAGATTTACTTAATCAAGTTACTTCTTCTAGTTATGGAGTTTTAAAGTATAATAGACCATTTCTTGGAGTTTATAGTGCATGTGCTTCTAGTGTTGAAGGTATTATTATAGCATCATCTATGATTGATTCTAAAAAAATCAAAAATTGTGTTGTTTCTACTTCATCTCATAATATGTCAAGTGAAAAGCAATTTAGAAATCCTACTGAGTATGGAGCACCTAAACCTAAAACTGCGACTTTTACTTCAACTGGTGGTGCTAGTGTATTATTAACTAATAAAAAAACTAAAATAAAGGTTGAATCTTCTACAATAGGAACAGTTGTTGATATGGAACAAAATGACACTTTAAATATGGGTGCGGTAATGGCAGGAGCGGCTGCACTTACAATTTATAAGCATTTAACAGATTTAAATAGAGATCCTTCTTATTACGATTTAATATTAACGGGGGATCTTGGAATGTATGGAAAAGAGATACTTATTGATTATATGAAGAGTGAATACAATATAGATATTAGTAAAAACTATAATGATACAGGTACAATGTTATATGATTTTAAAAATCAAAAAGAAGTAAATGCGGGTGGATCTGGTCCTGTTTGTTGTCCTTTGGTATGTTATTCAAGTATTATTCCTATGTTAAAAAGTAAAAAAATAAATAGGGTTTTGATAGTCGCAACAGGAGCACTTTTTTCTCCTACTAATGTTTTTCAACATAAAAATATAAATTCAATCAGTCATGCAGTTGTTCTGGAGGCTTTAAAATGATATATGTATATTCTTTTATATTTTGTGGATTAATTTGTTTGATAGGTCAAATAATTCTTGATAATACTAAACTATCAGTGGGACATATTACTTCTATATTTGTAGTAGTTGGCGCATTCCTTGATTCATTTAGCTTATATGATAAGATTATTTCTGTTGTTGGTGGAGGAGCATTAGTTCCAATTACTAGTTTTGGGCATTCACTTATACATGGAGCACTAGAGAAAGCACAAGACTTTGGGGTAATTGGACTTTTAATGGGAATGTTTGATTTAACTGCATCTGGTATTACTTCAGCTATTATTTTTACTTTTATATTTAGCTTGTTTTTTCAAGCAAGAGATTAAGAGCTTAGGCTCTTTTTTTCTTTGATTTTCAAAATAGACAAGAACTTTTATTCATGATATACTATAGAGGAAATAATGGATGTGATTATATGGAATATACATTAAAAATAAATGACTTTGAAGGTCCACTAGATTTACTTCTTCATTTAATTAAAGAAGCAAAAATGAGTATATTTGATTTTAGTGTTGAACAAATAGTAAAAAGTTATTTGGATTATATAAATAAAATGCAAGAAATTAATTTAACTGTTGCGAGTAGTTATTTAGTAATGGCAAGTGAATTAATTGAATTAAAATCTAGAGAGTTACTTCCTAAACATGAGGAAGAGGAAGAAGAAGAGGATTTAAAAGAAAATTTGGTTAATCGACTAGCCGAATATCAAAGGTATAAAGAAATTACTAGTGAGTTTAAAACATTAGAAGCATTAAGACAAGAGGTTTATACTAAACTTCCTGAAGATTATAATTCTTATAAAGATGATGTTATAATAGAAGAATCTAATTATACTGTAGATGATTTAGTTGAAGCATTTGAAAAATTTTTGGAAAGACAAAAAGAAAATGTTGTTTTAGAAACCAAAGTTACAAAAAAAGAAATATCTATTGAAGATAGAAGAGTCGAGATAAGAAAAATTTTGAAGAATAAAAAAAGAGCAAGTTTTTTTGAATTTTTTGAAGTTATGAATAGGGAGTATTTAGTAGTTACCTTTTTAGCTATATTAGAGATGGTAAGAAAGCATGAAATAAATATTACTCAAGAAAATAATTTCGATGATATTATTTGCGAGGTGGCATAATGAATAATGAAAATATGAAAACTAATGAAGCTAATGAAATTAACGAAATTAATGAAGCTGTATTAGAAGGTATGTTGTTTGTAGTTGGTGAAGATGGACTTACTATAAATCAAATAGAAGATGTATTAGGTTTGGATAATGAAGAAGCAAAAAGACTTATTATTTCTTTAAAAGAAAAATATGAGTCTAATGATAGGGGCATTAGAATAAACTATCTTGGGAATACTTTTAAACTTACTACTAAAAGTGAACACAAAGAATATTATCAGAAACTTATAGAAAATCCTGAGACCAATACATTATCTCAAGCTGCATTAGAGACTTTAGCTATTATTGTTTATAATGAACCTATTACTAGACTTATGGTTGATGAGATAAGAGGGGTAAGCAGTAGAGATATGATTAGAAAATTGGTTGCTAAAGGATTTGTAAAGGAAGTAGGTAGAAGCGATATGCCTGGTAGACCAATACTTTATAAGACTACTAGTGAGTTTTTAGATTACTTTGGACTTGCTTCACGTGATGATTTACCTAAATTTGAAATGACTCTAGAAAAAACAGTAGAGAATGTTGATTTATATAATTCAAAATATACTGAAGAAGAGTCAAATGTTAGCTAAATAAAGTAGTGTTTTGAGGGTGTGTTAGTATGAAAAAGAAGGTTTTCGCAGAAGGCTTATGTGGAAAAAAATTATTTATAATTTATGTTATTGGTAGTATTTTTGGTTGTTATTATGAACAAATACTAAATTTCGTGAGGCATCTTATAAGAAATGGAGACATTTTTTGGGAAGCAAGAAGAGGAGTAATTTATGGTCCTTTTTCTCCAGTGTATGGGGCAGGAGCAGTTATTATGTGCTATCTTCTTTTAAGAAAAAAACTTAGTAATGCACAGGTATTTTTATATAGTGCTTTAATAGGTGGAGGGTTTGAATATTTAATAAGTTTTTGTCAGGAAGTTTTTACTCATACAAAATCTTGGGATTATTCGGATAAATTTTTAAATATTGATGGAAGAACTACTATACCATTTATGTTAGTATGGGGACTTTTAGGATTTCTAATTGTAAAGGTTGTTTATCCGTTTTTATCGAAACAAATTGAGAAAATTCCATATGAAATTGGTGAAAAATGTTTTGTTGTTTTACTAATATTTATGTGCTTAAATATGTTTGTTTCTTGGACCGCCATAATTAGACAGTCTCTTAGAAGAGATGGTGTTCCTCCTTATACTATATTAGATAAGGTTTATGATAAGTATTATACAGATGAGAGGCTTGCAAGGGCTTTTCCTAATATGAGGTTTAAATAATATGATAGGAATAATTGGTATAGTTTTAATTTTTACGGGTTTTTTAATTTCAATTGTTTTACTTATTGCTTCAAAGAATAATCATAATGTTCCATCTTCTAAGAAAAATAATGGAAAATATGCAATACTTATACCAGCAAGAAATGAATCAAAAGTTATTGAGGACTTACTTATAAGTATTGAGAATCAAACAAGAAAGATTAAAGCAGGAGATGTTTATGTAATTGTTGAGGATAAAAATGATCCCACTATTTCAATTGTTCATAAGCATAAAATGAAAATTGTTTTTAAAAAGGATTTGTCTCTTAGACGAAAAGGATATGCTTTAAATGATGCGGTTGTAGAAATTTTAGATAGTGGAAAAAAATATGATGCTTATTTTATAATGGATGCGGATAATGTTTTGGATGTTGATTTTGTTAAAAATATGGAAAAGAGCATTAATGCTGGATATGATATTGGAATAGGGTATAGAAATTGTAAAAATGGAAATGATTCTGTGGTGGCTGCTGCTTCAGCACTTACTTTTTCAATGATTAATGAACTTAGTAATAGAAAAAAACTAAGTGATACTAGAACACTAACTATTTCCGGAACTGGTTTTTATATTAGAGGAGAAGTGTTAGAAAATTTAGGTGGATATCCATTTCATTCTTTAACAGAAGATTATGAACTTACTTTGTATGCTGTTTTAAATAACCTTACAACTACTTATAATTGTGATGCTAAATTTTATGATGAACAACCTATTTTATATTCTAAGAGTATTACTCAAAGGACTAGATGGATAAAGGGATACTTTGAGGCTAGAAGGAAGTATGTTAGAAGTATTAGGGGCTCTATTACAAAAAATGATAAGAATTTTGCTTCTAAGCTTACTGAAGTAATTGGTGTAAGACAATATATTTTAATGGTAATAGGTGCTGTTTTATATTTGATATCTAAATTTGCTGATATTGTAATTAAGGCAGATGTTGTTAGTAATATTATTAGGATAGTTCTCTTTAGCTTGTTAATATATATGGCTCTTGTTATATTTACAGCAATATTATTTATTTTAGAAGATGGTAAATTAAATTTATCGCGAAAGATGAAAATTAAGGCATTATTTTTTAATCCAATATTTTTAGCAGGATATGTTAGATGTGCTGTTATAGCGTTATTTAATAAAAATTTGGGTTGGGAAGTAATTGAACATAATAGGAATTTAGAAAAAAAGTAATGTACAATTATAACACAATTGTGTTATAATTGATTCATGCCTGCGTGGTGGAATGGTAGACGCGTTGGACTCAAAATCCAATGGTAGCAATACCGTGTCGGTTCAAGTCCGACCGCAGGCACCATTAGGGAATTTGTTCGAACTATTCGGACTTTGATATATAGAAATCAATTGAAATGATTGATTTTTTTTCTTGAAAAAAATCATAAAAAGGATTGGTACCTATGCAAATATTATCGGGAAAGAAATTGACGTAGAAGAATTGTTAAGATTATATGCGCTTTTTGTAATATTACTTCAGCTATTATGAGTGGTAATATTAAAATAGTTGAAGATAAACTAAGGTATACTTTTAACAATAATGTAATATTTGATGGATATTTTGATTATTGTGAAACTTTTAAATTAGAGTTTGATAATAACTTTAATTTGATAAATATTAAAAATATTAGAAAGAAAATTTAGAATGGGTAAAAGCGAATTTAATCAGCATATTCATAATAAATCTCCAGTATCGATTATAGTAAATTTTTTAGGGATTGATTATATGATTTTGACAGTGGTTTCAGAATAGAAAGTACAATTGAAAGAATAACTGATGAAGATGTTTTGAAGAGTAAAAAATATTATGATTTAGAAAAATTTTTATGGTAAATGTCATCAGCGAAATTTTAATGCTTATAGAGCTTATGGAGAAATGACTCCAATAAATTCTGATATTATAAACAATATGCCAATACTGAAATTATATTAAATGAACAGGCATATCTAACATTGTTAACGGGACAAGATGTATTAATGAAACTAATTAGGAATTTCCGTTTTTCTTGTATGGTAAGATAATATCAGGTAATCGAATTTATGTCTGCAAGTAATAATAAGCAAAATGCAGAAGTAAATTTTAATCAAGCAGTGATAGATAATCTTTAAATTAAGATAACATAAACATTTTATGTGTAAATAATGTAAACATTTGACAAATAACTATTGTTGCACTAAAAAATATGATACAATACAATTATAGGAGGTATTCAAAATGGAAAAAGAATCAAAAGATTACTCAAGATTAATTGCAGCACAAAATGAATCTACCAGAAGACTAAAAATTAAAAGCATAAATAATACATTATCAGAGGAGCATAAAAAGAAAAGTATGTATGCTATTGCATCGGGGGTATGTTTAGTTGGATTAATAGTAGCAACACATTTTTCTGGGATTGATATGGATCAAGCCATTCAAACTGAAATTCAAGCATTAAATTCATTTGATGCTTTAAAGGAGTATTTTAGAACAATTACACCTGCTATGTGGGGTACAATGATTGCAACTGCAACAAGTTATTCTAAATATATTAAACATAATAGGGAATATAAAAAAGCTAATAAAGAATTTTATGATATGATGGATAATCAACCAGAGGATTATCAGGATATTGTGGAACATCAAGCAAAAGGTAGATAGGAGAAATAAAATGTTTGGAAAAGGGAATATATTAACACTTGCTGATGATAATGAGTATAGTGTTGTAGATCAATTTAATGATAATGGAACTAACTATGTTTATTTAGTAGATATAAATAATACTTCTAATGTTATATATGGTAGATTAGAAAATGATGAGATTGTTGAAATTTCTGATCCTGAAGAATTAGAAAAAGTTATAAAAATTATTTACAATAATACACATGGAAATAAGGAATAATTTTTATTTTGCTTATTTTAAAATGATTAGTATTACAAGGATTGCAAACTATAATTTATTGGAACAATCCTTTTTTTTTAATAAAATAAATTTACTATAATGCTTTTACATTAAATGTTTTTTTGAATATAAGGCAATCAAAAATTATAAAGCATTATCATAAAGATTTTAATAAAAATTTGATAAATTGTAAGATGGTTTAATATAAAATATAGGCTGTTATATATGTAATTGATAGCAATATTAATAATAAATATTTTGAAATAGTTAATAATAATAATGGTGAATTACTATGTATTACATTAATTATTTTTTTATATATTCTTTTTTAGGTTATTTATATGAATGTTTTTTAGGACTTATTAAAGATGATAAGGTGGGTAGTGGTATATTATATGGACCAGTTACTCCTGTTTATGGAGTTGGAGCCTTATTTATACTAATTGTGTCTAAGTTTATATTTGACTTTTTTAAATTATCTATTCTTATAGAATCCATTATTATAGCAATTATTATGGCAATTATTCTTACTGTTGTTGAACTTGTTGCGGGTTTATTAATTGAGAGAATATTTAAGGCTGTTTTTTGGGACTACAGTAAATTTAAATTTCATATAGGAAAGTATATAGCGCTTGAAGTTACACTTGTTTGGATTATTGGAACATTTTTAGCTATATATCTTATAAATCCTATTATTGATAGTTTTGTTTATTATATACCTAGTATAGTTACGTATTTTTTTATAATTCTTTTTATAATTGATTTTTTTGTTACTCTTAAACGTGGAAAGGTACATAGATAGTTTTACAAAAAATATTAAATATGTTATCATTTTCTTAGGAAGAGTGTTAGTATGAAAAAATGTGTTATTGTTTATAATCCAAATAGTGGTAAAAAAATTAAAAAAGATTTTTTGGCTGCTTTTATAGATATTTTATTAGAACGTGAATATGTACCAGAAATTATTTTTTCAAAATACAAAGGACATATTACAAAAATTGTGAGCGAACTTGATAATCCTGATTTAGTTATATCTATTGGTGGTGATGGAACTTTTAATGAATCTATGACTGGTAATTTAAAAAGGGCTAATAGACTTTTACTTGCACATATACCTGTTGGTACTACTAATGATATAGGCGCGATGTTTGGATATGGTAAGGATATTATTGAAAACTTAAAAATGCTTTTAGATGGAGAAGAAAAAAACATTGATATTTGTACTATAAATGATAGACCATTTGTGTATGTTGCTGGTTTTGGAAAGTTTATGAATGTACCTTATGAAACTAGTAGGGACTTAAAGAAAAGGTATGGGCATATGGCATACTTAATGGAGGGATTTAAAGAGTTAAATCAGTCTACTAAATTATATGATATTACTTATTGGGTTGATGGCGAAGAGTATAATGGATTGTATTCATTTGTTAGTATTTCTAATGCAACTAGAATTGCTGGATTTAATGATTTTATAAAAGATGTTAAATTAGATGATGATAGGTTTGAGGTTTTACTTTGTAATATAACAAGGAAGCAAGATATAATTAAAAGTCTTTATTATTTAACTAAGAGTGACATAACCAAAGTCCCTGGATTTTATTTTCACAAAGTTAATAAAATGAAAATCAGATTTAATGATTCGCAAAAGATTAATTGGTGTATAGATGGTGAACGATTAGATGATGATAGTAGAGAATTTGAAATAAAAGTTTTAAGAAATGTTAGACTTTTGATACCAAAGAAAAATATAAAGAATCTTTTTATTGATGAGTAGGTGATTTTAATGAATAATATACTAAATGATGATGAAGTTTTAAATAAATATAAGGATATGAGTAGAGAAGAAGTACTAGATCTTTTTGGAGAAGAGAAATCACTTATTCAGGAAGAATTAAAGAATGGAACATTTAGTTATGATAAGTTAAAAGAAGTGTGTGATAAGAATTCTTCTTCACTAGTAGATGCAAGAAAAATGGAAATACTACTTACTTCTAGACTTACTAAGTGTGAAGCTTTTAATCTTTTTGAAAGAGATCCTGCAAAACAAATGGAGTTTGCATCATTAGAAACTATAAAGGAAAAAGCAGAAGCTGGTATTCTTACTTATGATGAATTAAATAGTCTTTGTGATAATATTAGTACTAGTGATGCAAAAAATGCAGTGCACAGTATTATGGATAATAAAATTAGATAAAAAAATAATCCCATGTTTGACATGGGATTTATTAATTATTTATTTTCTTTTATATAACCAGCTATTCCAAGTTTAGTTATGATAAAGTTTTTATCTTTAGCACCGATTATTCTTCTTAATATAGATGGCTCTTCTCCTTTTTCAATAAATATAACTGTAGGAGTTCCTGTTATATTATATAGGTTTTTAATCTTAGTATTTTCTTCTTCACTTAATTTAGTAAGATTGATTTGTTTAGCTGTTAAATTATATTTTTTTAATACTTTTTTAAAAATAGGATTAAACTCTTCACAATTATGACATCCATCTTGAGCAATTTCTAATATAAATGTTTCTTTATTATTTAATGCTTTTTCTAAATCATTATAACTAATTTCTTGAAGTGGATTTTTTTCACAGCCAGCTAGCAATATAATACCTATTATTATTAAAGAGATTTTAGTAATTTTTTTCATATATAACACCTCTTAAATATATTATCACATTTATTATTTTTCCTCAATATTTTAGAATGTATTAATTTTAATTAACTATATTGTAAAAGATTGTTAAATTGGTTATAATAATTACAGATAGTAAAGGAGAGATTTTTTATGAATGTTGTTATATATAATCAACAGGACAATATAATAAATGGCTTAAATATAGAAATTTCTAAAGCTATTAAGGGTGAATTTAAGGTTGAAGATATAATTAAGACTTTTTCTAATTATTTCTTTTCAAGAATGATATTAGATGTAACTGCACTTGATAATTATAATGATATTAAAAATTATCAAAAATTATCAATTGGACTTCCAACAGATAAAATAATTTTACTTATTCCATCTGGAACAGAAGCATCTAGCAATATATTTTTATCTAGATTAATATCTTTAGGATATTATAATTTTACTACTAATTTAGATGGGGTACAATATTTGATGCAACATCCAAATTCTTATAGAGATGTGGCACATTTACATCAAATACAAGAAACACCAATATCATTAAGTAGTGAAGTTACTGCTGGTAGAAAGATGATACTTGGCATTAAAAATATTACTGAAGGAGCGGGTGCTACTACATTAACTTATTTATTATATAAAGAGCTTAGTGATAATTATGGGGTTAATACTATGGCAATAGAAGTAAATAAAAGAGATTTTATATACTTTGGTGATAAAAGACTTTTATCTACTACAAAGGCAGATTTACCTACAGTATTATTAAAAAATCAAGCTTGTGATATAATCTTAGTAGATCTTAATGATAGTGATGGAGCATTATGTACTGATGTTTTATATTTGGTTGAACCTTCTATTATAAAACTTGGTAAGTTAATAGGTAGAGATAGAGGAATACTACAAAGATTAAATGGTAAAAAAGTTATATTAAATAAAACACTTATTACTAAATCGGATGTAAAAGAATTTGAAAAAGAGTCAAAATTAAATATATTCTTTACTATGCCACCTATTAATGATAGAAAAAGAGAAGAGTGGATATTACAATTATTGGCTAAGTTACATATTATTAATTATGAAACTAAAAAAGATGATATTTAGTTTATTAAAATTTAGTTAAATTATTGACAAGCAAATTAAATGTTGATATATTTATTATAGATTTAGGAGGAATTAAAAATGACAAATTTATTTCAAATAATGGCTGATATAGATGGTTGCGCCGGTATTGGTCCAGTTGTACAGTTTATTAAAAATGGAGTTTTCCCTGTAATTCAAATTGGTATTCCTATTTTACTTATTTTAATGGGAACAATTGATTTGGGTAGAGTTGTTATGTCTAATGATGATAAAGAGATTAAAGGAGCAACTGGAAAACTTATTAAAAGAGCAATTGCAGCAGTAGCAGTATTCTTTGTTGTTACTTTAGTGTCAGTTGTATTCGGTTGGCTTGGCAATGTTAACGATGATAGCGTTAACCAAGGTGCTGGTAATGAAAATGCTTCGGGTGCTAACTGGTTTAAGTGCTGGAAGAGTGCTTAATATTATTTTATAAGAATTGAAAGTTAGGTTATAATGGCTTAACTTTTTATTTGCCTTTTTTTATAAACTGGTGTATTATAAATACATGATAGAGGGAGTTTGATGATATGAAAAATTTGGATGAACGTACTAAAAAAATGCTGTTTCTTGCAGGAAGCATTATTCTGCTTTTAATTGTTATAATAATAGTAGCACTTATTATTGGAAAACTTAAGAATTCGTCATTAACATATGAACAAATAGAAAATAAAATGACTGAGGCAGCAAAAAGTTATTATTCTTCAAGGAATGATCAACTACCTGTTAGTGAAACTGAAGAGATTGAGGTTAATGCATCGGTTTTAGCAAGTTCTGGTTATATGAAGGAATTGTCAAAAATTCAAGAAGATAAATCAGTAGCATGCGAAGGTAAAGTTGTTGTAACAAAATCTGGAGAGTATTATAATTATTCACCATATTTAAATTGTGGTGATAAATACACTACAACTTATTTATATGAAAAAGTTATGTCCGGAGTTGTATCAAAGGATGATGGACTTTATAAAGCTGAACAATATTCAAAAAAAGGTAAACAGACTATATATGTTTATAGAGGAGATTTTGTAAATAACTTTGTATCAATTGATGATGTTTTATGGAGAATTGTCAAAGTAAATCCTGATTTTAGTTTGATGCTAATTAAAAATTCTTATTTAAGAAATATTGATTATAAGGGTCCTTGGGATAATAGATATAATGTTAATTCCGAAAGAAGCATGGGAATTCCCGATTATTATAAGAGTGTAATCAGAAAGGAACTAACTGATTATTATTTGGGTAGTGCTTTATCAAATAACTTAAAGTCAAAAATAGTTTCTCAAGATATATGCATTGGTGAAAGATCAGAAAAAGCAACAGGTAGAGATGGAAGCATTGAATGTAAAGAAACTCTTAGTGGTGAAAAACTATCACTTTTATCAACTTTTGATTATTTGAATGCAAGTTTAGATAGTAATTGTAAGAGTGCTGAAAATATAGGCTGCAGAAATTATAATTATTTAACGAACTATGAAAGTACTTTTTGGCTTTTAAATACATCTGGAAACAAAGGTTATAAATATTCATCTAACCTTACATTAAGCGATCTTGATAAAGTTGCTGTTGCAAGAATTGTATTAAATATTACTAAAAATTCAGTATATGTAAGTGGTAGTGGTACTGAAACCGACCCATATATTATAAAATAATGTAAAATTTATATAACAATAGAAAATATTGCTTTTTCTATTGTTATTTTTATGTTATAATGTTTGTATAAGTATTAGACTAAGAAATGAGGCGTTTTTTATGAAATTTAGTAAGAAAAATATATTATTTAAAATGATGTTCGTAATGTTGGCATTTATTACATATATAAATTTTGAACCTGTATATGCGCTTGATGATTCTGATTTTTCATCGTATTGCAAGTATAAACTGAATAGCAATGCAACTTCACTTTGTGATTCTGACAAGGCATATATATATATCGGTTTAAAAAATGGAAGTGATGATACGGTTATACAAGGTTCATCGGCATGCTTTAGGGTTGGTGATGAGGGCGAATTTTATAAGGACGGACAATCAAAAGTTGTACTTGGAGGTGACAAAAAAAATTATTGCCCAACAACTGTTAATTATTGTCCGGCTTCTGTTGGCGGTGTTTCTGTAGTTGGTCATCTTCAGTTTCGAGATGATTGCAATGGTGCTTTAAAATTTACTCTTGTTGATGTAAAAGGGAATACATTTAAAAAATATGAACCTGTTTTTAATGACTTAGGATATATTGAAAGTTGCAAGACTGGAGAAAGCAAACTTTCAACAATAAACAATAAAATTGATCAACTTGACAAATCCATTAATTCTAATAATATTAGTAGTGATACCATTAAGCGATTGTCACGCGAAAAAGAAACAATATCTAATGATATTGTTAATGCAATAAATGCAAATTATTGTGAACAAGATGAAGTAAAAAAGGTTCAAAAAAAATATGAAACATTTAATAAAAAATTTATTGATATTGTTGAAAAAGGTTCATTGTCTTCTACTGAAAAAGAAAAATTAAAGTCTGATGCAAATGCAGAAAAAAAAATGATTGATGATACTGCTTTGACAATAAAAAAATACTCTTTTTCAAACCAAAATGATGTTGATATTCCTACTGGTGATTTAAAAGAATGTGATGATTTGATTGATGATGATTTGAAAAATGTTATTGACATTGTACTTAATGTTGTTAGAGTTGCGGCTCCTATATTTTTAATTGTTTTAACTGCTGTAGACTTTGGACAAATTGTTATATCCAATGATAAAGATGCAATGCCAAAAGCTATTTCTAAGGCAATTAAAAGAGGGATTGCGGCACTAGTGATATTTTTCATCCCATTTTTAGTGGACTTGATTATTAAGTGGCTTAATGATTATTCGAGCATTAAGGATGCTGCTAATTGTATTAAATAATTATATTGGAGGAATATATATATGATATTAACTTTTGATAATGTAAATTTCTTTTTTAAATTCATAAGACAATTTTTGGCTAGTATAGATGTTGTCGTCTTTTCATTACTCAGTTGGATGATAGAGGGTGTATTTAATCTATCAAGCCTTATGCTTAATGCTGATTTTGCAAAGCTAATATATACTAGAATTTATGTTATTTTAGGCGTATTTATGGTTTTTAAACTTACTTTTTCATTTTTGAAGTACTTAGTATCTCCAGATGCTATGACAGATAAAGAACAAGGCGTTGGTAAACTTGTTGGCAGGGTAGTTGCAATGATTATAATGCTGATAATTTTTCCAATTGTGTTTTTTAATCCTGTCCCTAATGATTCTCAAAACAGGACTCTTTTGGTAGTACTACAGGATGGCGTGGTTAAAACCCTTCCTAGAATTATACTTGGACAAGCTATTGATGATACAAATGCATCAGGTAGTGTTAATGCTAAAGACAACGGAAAGGAACTTGCTCTTTCTATGCTGAAAAGCTTTTACTATCCTAGTTTGTGTAACGAAGATAGTAAAAATTATGATGAAGGTCAAAAAGAAGAATGTCAAAAGTATTTTAAAGGTCAGCAAGCGACTATATCTTCAAATCCTAATGACAATCTTGAATCCTCAGGCATTGATAGTTTTAAAGCTTTCTATGGTTCTGTTATAAATGAAGGCCAAGAAGGCGAATATTCGTATCAATATATGTGGCCTCTTACTACTGTTACTGGTATATTATTAATTGTTATTATGGGGGGCATTTGTATAGATATTGCTATTAGGATCTTTAAATTATTAATTTTAGAGGTTATGGCGCCTATTCCAATAATGACTTATATTGATCCGAAGGCATCAAAAGATGGTTCATTTGCTGCTTGGTCAAAATCTTTAATATCCACTTACATTGATCTATTTGTAAAGTTGGGAACTGTTTATTTGGTTTTGCTTTTAGCAAGTGCATTATTTAAACAAGAACTTTTTGATAAAACGGCATATGAGAGGTTTTCTGGTTTGTCTTATTTGTATGTTCAGGTATTCTTAGTACTTGGCTTGTTTCAGTTTGCGAAGCAAGCACCTAAATTTATTAAAGATGCTTTAGGTATTAAAGATAATGGTGGTAGTGGTGGCTTTATGGGCAAAGCTCTTGCTGGTATGGCTGGTGCTGCTGCTGGATTTGCTGGTGGTGTTGCTGGGGGTGGTGGCATTATGGGAGGACTTTCTGCTGCTGCTGGTGGTTTCTCTGCCGGTGCTGCTAATGCAGGCTCTGGTAAACCACTTGGAATGTATAGTAAATCACGTGATGAAATGGCTAAATCTACTGGTAAACTTCCTGGTGGAATTAGGGGAAAAATGCAGGAAGCTGCTAATAAGAGATTACTTGCTAAAATGGGATTGTCTGCTGGATCATTAGCGGCCGCAAAGACTAAAAATATCGATGCAAAAAAGGCTGCTTCTAATGCTGCAAATTATTATGAGCAAGCACAAAGAAATAGAAAAGAAATAATGGAAGATATTAGAAATGAAGATGGAGATGTAATTGGGCAACGTGGCACAGGAAGATATATGTCATATTATTTTGACGATCAAGGAAATTATAATGAAGCTGATGACACTAGAATACAAGAATTGGCCGGAGAAGCTATTACTACCGCTGAAGCTGCACAAAACATAAGCGATACTTATGAAGAAATGAGTGAGGCATACAAACCTTATAAAGCAACTTTTTATGGTAAACATCATAGGGGCTTTGTTGATAGTGTTAAGGGGAAGGCCTCCGCTGTAAAAGAGGCTGTTGTACATCCGGTTGAAAATGTAAAAAATGTTGCTACAAGCGCTACAAAAGCTGTTTCTGATTCTGCTCAAGATACATTTAATATACGTAAAGGTGGAAAAAGATATGGTGAAAGGCGCAATGATCAAAGAGCAGACAATTTTAGAAACAAAAATAGTGATAGTATTAATAGAGATATATAATGATATTGTTCAAAGGTTGGAGTGTGATATTAGATGAATGGTTATTTAATTCCTGCTAATGCAAATAGAGGAAAACTTATATTTGGTTTTTTTAGACCAGTTGATTTGATTGTTTTTGGAACTGGAATTTTTACAACGTTTATATTGCTTTTAATTTTTCAAAATGATATGTCATCTTTACCGGTGGCACTTGGTGTTATGTCACCTGTTTTGGTAACTGGGTTTTTAGTACTTCCAGTGCCAAATCAACATAATATAATGGTTGTTATAGCTAATATTTATAATTTCTTTTTCGTAGATAGAAGAAGATATGTATGGAAGGGTTGGTGTTGTCTAGATGGCAAAGAAGATGAGTAGTAAGTATACTGAAGATTGGGTACCAGTTAGAGATATAGTAAATGGTACAATTTTGTTAGAAAATAAGCTTGTTGTTACTGGTGTTAAAATTATGCCACGTAATATATTTATACTTGATGAGCAATCTCAAGCAAATATAATGACTGGGTTGAAGAATTTTTATAATCAATTAGATTTTGAATTCTGGTTGGTATGTGCAGATAGGCCAGTTGATATAACAGTTTATTTGTCACAACTTCAACTTTTATATAATGAAACACAACATCCTGCAATAAGAAAATTGATTATGGAGGATATAAATAAAGGAAATAATTTTATTAACAATAATGTCGTTGATACTGAATACTATATTCTATTTAAAGAAAAAAATCCTGATCTTATGCAAAAAAAAGTTAGACTACTTATAAATGGTCTTTCTGGATGTGGACTTGTCGCAAGTCAAACAACTAATGAAGATCTTAGAGTAGTTCTTGATAACTTCTTAAATGGTGGAGTTACAACAGAATTTGGAACGGTGGTGGCACTATGAGTAAAATGAAATTTAAATCACAAATTGCGCCTAAAGGATTACAATTTAATCCAAGCGATTTCTTTATTAGTGATAAATATGCAACATTACTAACAGTCGTTTCATATCCGAAGTTCATATCACCAGGCTATTTATCTACTCTTACTACAATGGCTGGCATTAAGGTTGTAATTAAACATATTCCTGTACCTTTTTCTACGATTTCTAAGATGCTTAATAAACAAATTGCAGAGTTAAAAGCAAATTATCAAAATGAAAAAGATAGAACTATACAGGAGCGTATCAGAATTGACTATGAATCACTAGAATATTTTGTTTCTATGCTTGCATCTAGTCAATCTAGAATCTTTGATTTTCAAATGCATATTATGATAACTGCTAATACTAAAGAAGAACTTGAAATGAAGAAAACTAATGTTAAAAACTACTTGGATGCAATGGAGTTAAGAGCTGTTTCACTTAGATTTGAACAAGAAAAAGTGTTAAAATCTATTTTACCAATATTCCCTAAACAAGATATTGAAGATAGGATTGGTACTCCAATTCCATCTATTACAATGGCTGCAATGTATCCATTTATATTTGATAGTATTAAAGATCCCGGATTATCTACACTTTTAGGTGTTGATTTCTCTGGTGGTGTTATATTATTTAATCAATTCTTATATAAAATTAAAAAAGAAAATAATAGAAATAATGCTAACATGATTTTACTTGGTACATCTGGTTCTGGTAAATCAACCGCAGCTAAATTGTTACTTCGTGGACATATTAGAAATGGATGTCAAATAGTTGCAATCGACCCTGAAGATGAAATAGGCGAGATGGCTAGAACTTATGGTGGAGATACTATTGACCTTGGTAAAGGTGGAGAATATGGTATGATAAATCCACTACAAATAGTAATAGATGCTGATGAAGATGAGATTAAACAAGGGCTTGGTTATACAGTATTAACTAGAACCCTACAATTTTTAAAAGCATTTATGAAGTATTATGATCCATCAATTGAAGAGGATGTATTGACTTTATTTACTGAGGTTGTACAAGCAACATATAAGAGATTTGGAATAGATTTTGATAAAGATTTTTATAATTATGGACCAAATGATTATCCAACTTTCTCTGATGTATACGAAACTATTAAAGCAATATTAATGAGTATGCCAGAACATACTCATGAAAGAGATATAATGGAAAGACTAGAATTAAAGATCAGACCATTTACTAATGAACTTAGATATTACTTTAATGGACATACAACTATTCAACATAATAGTGATTTTATAGTATTTAATATAAAGGAATTAATGAACACTGAATCTAATATCAAGAATGCATTGTTCTTCAATATATTAAAATATGCTTGGGGATTATGTTTAGATAAAGATGTTGATACTGTATTTATGATAGATGAAGCTCATGTTCTTTTAGGAGATCATAATGCACTGGGAGCTGACTTTTTAGCACAAGTACAAAGACGTGCTAGAAAATATAATACTGGTTCAATTATAATTACTCAACAACCTAGTGATTTTGCTGCTCCTGAGGTATTAATGCAAGGTAAAGCAATATTTGATAATGCGTCTTATTACTTAGTAATGGGTCTTAAAAAGCAAGCTGTTGAAGATTTAAGCAAGTTAATAGACTTAAATGATAATGAGGCAGAAAGTATTAAACAATATTCTCAGGGTGAAGCATTGTTTGTATGCGGTAACAGAAGAATGAGAATGAGTGTTGTCGTTACTCCAGAAGAATTATCTTCATTTGGAAGTGGCGGAGGACTATAGGATTAAAATAAGATAAATAGATTTTGTTTTGATGTAAGGTGGTGATATATATGGATGAAAATAATGTTAATACCAATACTAATGATGCTGTAGATAAGTCTAGTTCTAAGCAATCATTTGGGTCTAAATTATCATCTGGTATATCAAAGGCTAATCAATTGAGACATGATTATCAAAATGCTGGTGGATTAACTGGCATGGCCAAAAATGCTATTAATGATAAGATACATGATAAGATTGGTAGTAAAGTAGATGCTGCTAAAGCAAAAGCAAAAGACAAAATTGATGATAAAAAGGATGCGTTAAAAGGAAAAATTAATGATAAACTTCCTGACTCTGTAAAGCAGAAAAAAGCACAAATGGATGCAAAAAAGAAAGCAATTCAGGATAAAGTTAATGCTCCTAAAGATAAAATTAATGAGGCAAAAGAAAAAATAAATGATATAAAATCAAAACTAAATACAACTGCTTTTAAAAAAGCAGCTAAGGGTGTTGCTGATACTGTGGCTCCAGGGTCTGGATTAGCAGTTGATAAAATTTTGGATTCAGAAAAGGGTAAACCTGCAATGGATGCGGCTGCAGCTGCATCCAATCCAGGTTCTGCAATTGCAGCAGGTACTAAAAAACTGGTTAATATTCTTGTTACACGTGAGATAAAGAAAAAGATACTTATGTATGTTGCTCCAGCTATAGCAGTTATATTTTTCTTTATGATATTATTGCTAGGATTATGTAGCAAATTTGCAGATGGTTTAACTTTTTTAAAAGGATATGAAGATGTTGCAGTCGGAACTTCTGTTGATAAAGAATATGATGCTTTTTATTCAAACGTAGATAAATATGGAAGCGTTAATAAAGAAATGGTTGTTGCTGTTCTTACTGGATATAAAGATAATGATGCTTATGGTAAAGATGGAGATTATTCTTGTACTGATGAAGAAGTAGAAAAAGGCACTTGTGATGATGATCCTACTGATAAAATCAAAAACACTTCAAAGAGAAAAATGCAAAAATACATAAAAAAAGTTGCTCAAGCTATTAGCGAAAGTAATTCGGATGTTTCGGAAGGAAGTTATGATGATCCCAAAAACACTGGTAGTAAGTTTTTTCAATGGTTGTATAGCGACTTTGTAGAAGATTACTATAGTGAATACTTTGATAACCTTTCTAAAGATCAATATGATGAAAAGCGTAAAGAGGTAGTTCATTTTATATATTTATATTATGCGGAATTATCCACAGGTAGTGGTGCAACTTGTACTATTGGTGGTGAGGAAGTTAGGGTTACCACTTACACTGGAAATGGATTAGGATCTGGTGTTCCTGTCTCAGAACTTACTACTGATGAAAAAGGGTTTTATTTTTATGAAAAAGATGGTAAAAAATATCTTGTTATTGCTACCGCTACTAATAGATGTATTGATAGTAAAGATGTTTGTGGTTATACAAATGCTACGGATAAAATACCTAATCATACTAGGTATCCTTACATAACATATTTTAATTATTTTGATACAATGGTTTTAAATATTGATGGAAAAGTTTATGATGCAATGGTTTTGGATAGTTGTGGTGCCTGTCAGTGGGAACAAAGTGTAAGGGGAGATAGAACCCATCAACGTATAGATATTTTTATTACAAAGGATGCTGTTGCACCTACCTCTAATGATTATGCTACTATTGTTTCATCTGGTGGAACTTGTCAAATTTCAGGAAGTCAAGTTAGACTTGGTGATGATGCTCTTTTTGCAGAATCAATATTTCCTATTGCAAATATAGATTCTGATTTATACGTTACTGCTGGATATCGCGGTTATAGAAAAGATGATGGAAGTTGGCATGGTGCTGTAGATATTTCTTGTAAAAAGGGTGGAACTAATTGCTTTAAATATATAATTGTTTCTGCCCATGATGGTAAAGTTGTAAGAATGTATAATGAAAACTATAATGGTTATAGCCCTGATGCTGGTCAAAAAACAGGGACTCCATATAAAAGTGGAAGTCCAGGTAAACAAGTTTGGATTGAAATTACGGATGGTGAATATAAAGGCTATACCTATTTGTATGCTCATTTTAGTGAGATAGATTCCGCAATTAAACCGGGTTCAGTTGTTAAAAAAGGTCAACTGTTAGGAAAAATGGGTAATACTGGACAATCTACTGGACCTCATTTACACTTTGAACTTCGTGATCCTTCTGGTTCAAGTATCGATATGGATCAATACATATATAGAACTATTCCGAAAGGGTGATAATTATGAAAAAGAAATATTTAATCTTAGTTTTGATTATAATCTTAATTAATCTTTGTGGGTGTACAGTTAATTATGAAATCAATATTAATGATGATGTAGTAACCGAAAATATGGAATTTTATGAAACTGATTCAAAAAAAATAAATGCACTTTATCCTCCTGATTCTGTTTCCTCTGATTCGATAGAAAAATATACATATAAACAGATGATAAATTTTCAAAATTTGAATGATGAATATGCATTTAAAAATAATCTTAATCCTGAACAAATATATAATAAAAGGAAAATTGATGAGTCAAACAAGATGGGCATGAAGTATTCTTATGCTTTTAACATAAATGATTATACAAACTCAAACATAGCAAATTCTTTTGTTACACATTTTTCTGCAAGAACTTCAGGTGAATTTTATGCAGTTTCTGCACTTGATTTTTCTAGTATATTTAGTCAGTATCCATATTTAAATAATATATCTGTAAAGATTAAAACCAATCATAAAGTTGTGGATTCTACTGCAGATTCTACTGAAGGAAATGAATACATTTGGAATATTACTAAATCTAATGCTAAAACTAAAAACGTATCTATAAAGCTTTATAAGGATGCATCATATAGTAATAAGTCTAATAACAATTTATCTAAAGAAAAATTATTTAGTAACATTAGAACTATTTTGATAGTCGTTTTATGTATTGCAATTTCTCTATTTATTGTTATAATAATCTTAAGAAAAAAAGCAAATCGTAATAATAAAATATAGTTAGGAAGAGGGATGTTTATGAAACTTAAGTTTAGGGCAGATGCACAGGATGTATTGATATTTGTTTTATTTGCTATATTCCTTTTATATGTTGTAGCAATAGGAGTTTTAAACATTCCTGTTTTGTTAAATGAAGGCCATTTTTATGGACTTAATCCTTTTCCAGCATTTGGACCGCAATATTTATTTACTACATTATTATTTTATATATTGTTTCTTGGTGGAATATTTGCTACTGTAAGTTCATATTTCTTTGAAAGAGAAGAAGGCTTTGGATTTACTACTAACAAGAAAGATAAAGGATATTCTAGATGGGCAAAAGAAAAAGAGATGAAGAAAGAGTTAAAATATGTTAATCCGTCAGATCCTAATTCTTCTGTTGCGGGGGTTCCTTTAATATTAAAAGATAATGAAATATGGGTTGATGATGGTGAATATCATAACTTAGTTATTGGTGCTACTGGTTCTGGTAAAACTCAAACTGTAATTTTTCCAACTGTAGAGCTTTTAGCTAAACATAAAGAATCTATGATTATTACTGACCCTAAAGGTGAAATTTATGAAGCTACTGCTAATATGTTAAAAGATAAGGGATATAACATATTATTATTAAATTTCCGTGATCCTCAACAGGGTAATGCATGGAATCCACTATCCCTTCCTTATAACATGTATAAATCTGGTAATCAAGATAAGGCAATAGAGCTTCTAGATGACTTGGCTGCTAATATTTTGTATGAAGAAAATAGTGGAAATGCTGATCCATTCTGGGAAAAAACTTCTGCTGATTATTTTTCGGGATTAGCACTTGGAATGTTTGAAGATGCTAAACCAGAAGAAGTTAATATAAATACTATTAGTTTAATGACTACTATAGGTGAAGAAAAATGTGGCGGTTCTACATACGCTAAAGAATATTTTGGATTTAAAGATCCGGCATCTCCTGCATATGTTAATGCTTCTGGTACAATAATGGCTCCTAATGAAACAAAAGGTTCTATTATTGCAGTATTTAAGCAAAAAATTAAATTATTTGCTTCTCGTGAAAATTTATCTGAGATGCTTTCTTATAATGATGTAAATCTTGAAGAAATTGGTGAAAAACCAACTGCATTATTTATAGTTATTCAAGATGAGAAGAAAACTTACCATTCTTTAGTTACTATATTATTGAAACAATGTTATGAAACATTAATTTCAGTTGCTCAGAAACATGGTGGTAAACTTCCTGTAAGAACTAATTTCTTGCTAGATGAGTTTGCAAATATGCCACCTTTAAAAGATATTACTACTATGATTACTGCAGCGCGTTCTAGACGTATTAGATTTACTATGATTATCCAGAACTTTGCACAACTTGATCAAGTTTATGGTAAAGAAAATGCTGAAACAATTCGTGGTAACTGTGGTAACATAATTTATCTTATTACTACTGAGTTAAAAGCTTTGGAAGAAATTAGTAAGATGTGTGGTGAGGTTAAGTCTAAAAAAGATGATAAAACTGCTTCAACACCACTTGTTACTGTTTCAGACCTACAACGTATGAAACAATTTGAGGTTATTATACTTAGAATTCGTATGCAACCATTTAAAACTAAATTTACTCCATATTATAAAATGAAACCTAAATTTGGTAAATCCTATCCAAAAGCCACTTATCCTGAAAGAGAAAAGAGAGAAGTTAAGGTATTTAATATTAAGGATTATGTAAATACTAGAAGACAAGAAAAACTTAAAAGTATGATGTCTGAAAGTGGAATGCCTGTTGGAGGGGGATTTGGTGCTGGATTTCCTGGTATGCCTCCTATGTTTGGTCAACAGGATAGACCAATGCCTCAATCTAGGCCAACAGGTGGCTCTAATGGTGGAATTAACATTGATGATTTAGTTAAGAAAATAGATGCTAAAATTGCTGCTTTAGAGGAAGAAGAAAAAGCTGAAGCTAATAAGCCAGTTAAAGATGTTAAACCAGTTAAACCTGAAAAGGAAAAGGCTACATCATCTACAATGGATATTAATAAATTAGAAGAAAGAATCAATGAAAAATTAAGACAACCTTCTAGGATTGAAGAAGAGAAACCTAGAGTTGAACCTAAAGTCGTAAAAGAAGAGGTTAAACCAAAAGATGAACCTGTTAAAAAGGATGTTCCTACTATATCTCTTGATGAAGAAGTTAGAGAAGATAGATTCTTCGATGATTTCTTTGATGACGATGATGAATAATAATACTTAGTAAAGATGAAACTTTGTTTCATCTTTTTTAATAAATAATTTATTACTTTTTAATTAAAATTAAAGACTTTTTAACAGAAATTTGATACAATTATTCTAGTATAGAATAAGGTAGGTGTCGATTGTGCTTAATAGTATTGGTTTAACTTTATCTGGAATGGTATTTATTACTTTTATTGCGGCTATATATTTTACAAAGAAAAAATATAAGAGTCTTGAAAATAGTATTTATAGATTTTTACTTATTACTACAATGGTTTTGTTAGTGTTAGAACTTGTTTGTGTTTATACTATGTCAATTAGAGATAAGATCCCTATAATAAATGAGTTTTTGTGTAGATTATATATTTTAGGTGATGTTGTTTGGTTTGTTGTTATTATTGGATATGTTAAGAGTTTGTCTGTTGATAAAAAGTATGATAATCCCCTTGATTTTTTTCAGGAAAAGAAAATGCTTATGCTTATTGTTTTCGCAACCATTATGTTTTTAATTTCATGTTTCTTAGAAATTAAATTTACGTCTGGTTCTGATAATCAATTTTATGTTATTGGGGGGCCCGCAGTTTATTCATTGTATGTCATATTTGTGTTTGTTGGCGTATATATGCTTTTTGTGCTTTTGAAAGATATAAGTCGTGATAATGCAGTTAAAAGGGTTCCTGTAATATTATTTTTGATATTTTATTCAATTATGGTAATTGTACAATATCTATATGCTGATATAAATGATTTATCATATTTGTTTGCATTTTGTATGGCATCTATGTATTTTACTTTAGAAAGTCAAGATATTAAACTTGTTTCTGAACTTGAGGTCGCTAAACGCGAAGCTGAAGAAGCTGATAGAGCAAAAACGGCATTTTTATCTAAGATGTCTCATGAGATTAGAACTCCTATGAATACAATAATGGGATTTAGTGAATCTTTATTAAATACAAAAGATTTACAAGAAGCATCTATGAAAAAAGATATAGAGAGTATTGATAAGGCTGCTAATACGCTTCTTGAGATAATTAACAATATACTTGATTTATCTAGAATAGATTCTGGTAAGGAAAAGATTGATAATGTTGAATATTCTATTAAAGATATACTTTTTGAATTAAATAGTTTTATCTATTCTAGAATTAATACTGATGATGTTAAATATGTAGTTGATGTTGATCCTAATATACCAACTAAGATGTTTGGAGATAAGGTAAAAATATATAGAATACTTTCTAATATTTTAAATAATTCTGCACAACATACTAAAGCTGGTGAGATTAAACTATCTATAAAATCTAATGTAAAGGATAATAAGGCTAATTTGACTTTTAAAATATCAGATACTGGTATTGGAATTAAAAGTGAAGATTTTAATAAGATATTTGATGTTTTCTCTTCAACAATTGCTATGGAAGAAAATGCTAGTGGTGTTGGACTTGGTCTTGTTGTTGTAAAGGATTTAGTTCAAATGTTGAGTGGAGATATTAAATTTGAGAGTGAATATGGAATAGGAACAACTTTTTATATAACACTAACACAAGAAGTAGTAGATAAGAGTAAGCTTGGAAATGTTTCTATTACAGATGAATATAGTCTTACTCATAAAGAAAATTTTTATTTTGATTGTTCAAATTATAAAGTTTTGATTGTCGATGATAATAAAATGAATTTAAAAGTTGCATCTAGATTACTTTCTTCATATAATCTTCAAATAGAAGAAGCTACTAGTGGCGAAGAATGTATTTCAAAGATAAAAGATGGTAATAAATATGATTTGATTTTTCTTGATCATTTAATGCCTAATTTAGATGGTATTGGCACTATTAAAATTCTCAAAAAGATGGGAAATAAAATTCCTGTAGTAGCAATGACTGCAAATGTTGTAACTGAAGTGGAAGAAAAGTATTTAAAAGAGGGGTTCGATGATTATATATCTAAACCTATTAATATAAAGACACTTAATAAATTGTTGCAAAAATATTTTAAGAAGGATAAGGGGGAGTAGTAATATGTTAGGATCTATACTTGTATCTATTGGTGGATTTTTATTTGCTTTATTACTACTTGGAGTATATTTTTATAAATCTAAGCAGACTGGTATTGATAATAAGTTCTTTAAAATACTTCTTGTTCTTCTTGTTTTTGTTATAGCAAGTGAAATATCCGCGGTGGTTATTTTATATACTGATGGAGCAAATACTATACTTTCTAAGAATATGGTTAGAATTAATGGACTTCTAACTATATCATGGATAATTAGTTGTTGCTATTATATTACTTCAATTGGTTATTTATATGAAGAGAAAGATTTTGTTAAATATATAAAAGGCAATAAATCTATACTATATATATTTATTATTTATTTAGTAGCAATTGTTTCTTCTATGTTTTTCAAATTTAATAATGTTATTACTGAATATTATGCTTATATTTCTGGCCCTGCATTATATTATTTATATATAGTTGGAATATTTGCGGTTGTTTTGTTTTCAATTGGTGTTGTTAGGAAAAAAGGAAGATTAATTAAGGGAAACAAAATGCCTCTTATAATAGGAATAATACAAACAGCTTTATCTATGGTAGTACAGCTTATGTTTCCACAGTTATTAATAATTACTTCTAGTTTTGTACTTGATATGTATATCTTATATTTTATATTTGAAAATCCTGATCTTTATTTAATTAGAGAATTGGAAGAAGCAAAGAAAAAAGCTGAGGACTCAAATAAAGCTAAATCAGACTTTTTATCTAATATGTCACATGAAATTAGAACTCCTATGAATGCAATTATTGGATTCAGTGAAGGAATAATGAATGAGGCTAAATTTGATATTGAAACTGCGAAAAAAGATGTTGGTCATATATATATGGCAGGAACTAATCTTTTGGAGATAATAAACAATATACTTGATATATCTAAAATTGAAACTGGAGAGGAAAGAATAGAGAATAAACCATATAGCTTAGGTAGCATAATATTAGAACTTTCTAGTATTATTGAGGCTAGAATAAATAAAGATGAAATTAAGTTTGTTACTGATGTTGATCCTAATATTCCTGCAGAACTGATTGGTGATAAAACAAAAGTATTTCAAATTCTTCTAAATATACTTAGTAATTCTGTTAAATATACTGAAGTGGGTAAGATTGAATTAGATGTTAAGCACGAAATACTTGGTAATAATGCACTTCTTCATTTTAAAATATCAGATACTGGATATGGGATTAAAAAAGAAGACTTTGGTAAATTATTTGAAAAGTTTGCAAGGCTTGATAGTGCTACTGATAATGAAATAGAGGGAACTGGACTTGGACTTGCAATTACTAAAAGGCTTGTAACACTTTTAGATGGAAAGATTTGGTTTGAAAGTGAGTATGGGGCTGGCACAACTTTCTATGTTGATATTATACAAAAGATTGGTAATCATGAAAAACTAGGAAATATACTAGAAAAAAGAGAAAAGGGTAACGAATTAGAATATATAGATTGCTCTAATTATCATGTTTTACTTGTTGATGATAATAAATTAAATTTAAAAGTTGCTGAAAAACTTCTTCAACCTTATAAATTTACAATTACTAGTATGAGTAGTGGTAAGGAATGTGTGGATTCTATTAAAAAAGGTGATAAGTATGATATAATTTTCTTAGATCATATGATGCCTGGCATGGATGGAATAGAAGTTCTTCATATATTAAAGAAACTTGATGGATACACAATCCCACCTGTAGTTGCATTAACTGCTAATGCTATTACTGGAATGAGAGAAATGTATATTAATGAAGGATTTGATGAGTATTTATCTAAACCGATAAGTACAAGTGAATTAAATAAATTAATTAACAAATATTTTGGAAAGAGGGATAAAAACTATGAATAACAAAGTAGAATTTTTAAAAAGTAATGGAGTAGATATTGATGCAGCATTATCTTATTTAGGTGATATGGAAACTTTTGATGAGATAATTAAAGACTTCTATGATGAAATGGATGGACAACTCGCTGAATTAGAGAATTTTAAAAATAATTCGGATATGCCTAATTACGCAATTGCAGTTCATGCACTTAAAAGTAATTGTAGAACACTTGGAATAGTACCTTTTGCACAAATTGCATATGATCATGAAATGAAGAGTAAAGAAAATGATGTTAACTATGTAAATGAACATTTTAATGATTTAATACAAGCTAAGGATAAGTGGAAACAAATTATAAATACATATTTGGAGAGTTAATGATGAATAATGTTATTGGTTCTGAAATTTTAAAAATATTTCAATACGTATATGTTATTGATGTTGTTAATGATAAGGTTTATTCGTTTAGTAATGGTGAAGTAGTTACTACATCTACATTTTTTGATTTTATGCAGAGTATGACACCATTAATACATCCTGATGATGTTAATAACTATTTTGATAACTTATCTATTCAAAATATAGAAAAAAATAATGGTAAAATTATTTTTGACTATAGAGCTAAAAATAATGATGGATTTGTTAAGTATACTAACTTTTCTAAAATATTTACTGCAGATGATAATAAATTAGTTATATCAGCATCATTTAAAAACGAAAAGAATGAGGATAATGCTGAATTTGAACAATTAAAATCTAGACTTAGTGGTATGTCATTTAAAGTTTCTGATGTAATATTTAAACTTTATAACGCTCTTGATGTTAGTTTAAATGAAAAAACCTCAGATTATATTAAAACTCTTTTAGGACAACTAATTAATGAGTTTCCTGAATTTGATAAACAAGTTCAAAATGATATGATTTCTCAAGTTAATAGGGTAAAACAAAGTTTAATTATAATTGATGATGATGCTATTACTAGGAGTTTAATAAAGAAGACTTTTAAAGATGAATATGATATATTAATGGCTACCAATGGACAAGAAGCAATTGATAAATTTGAAGAAGTCGGATTTACAAATATAGTAGGTATATTTTTGGATATATTAATGCCTGTTGTTGATGGGTTTGGGGTTTTGGAATATTTAAAAGAAAAAAATGTATTATCTAAAATACCAGTAATTACTATTAGTGGTGCTGAGGACAAGGTTACTAGACAAAAGGTATATCAATATAATATTGCAGATTTATTAGAAAAACCATTTAATTTGGAAATTATTAAATATAGAACTAAGAATTTGATTAATCTTTATATGACTAGTTCTTCTTTAAATAGTATGGTTTTGTCACAACATACTGAACTTTTAGAGATAATAAATAGGGTGGTTGATTCTTACAAGAGTGATAATAATAAAAGTATATTAAAAGTAAGAGAGTACTTTGAGATAATATTAAAACAAGTAATTATGGATTATCCTGAATATAAGTTGGAAGATTATATTGTTTCTAAATTATTAGATGCATCTATTTTATACAATGTTGGTATATACATTTTACCTAAGGAAATGGGTAAGAATGGTTATTATACTAAAGATGAGATTGAACTTATAAAGAAACATCCTGTATATGCAAGTTATATAGCTAAGAATTACTTATCACAAAATATGGATAATGAACTTGTTAAACTTTCTACTGATTTACTATTTAATTATTATGAGAATTATGATGGTAGTGGATATCCTAATGGAATAAGTGGTGATAATATTCCGATTTATTCACAATGTTTAGCTCTTGCAATTTGGGTGTATGATATACAAAGTAAGAATCCTGGTATAGATGATAATAAAATTATAGAGTTAGCAAATAAAAAATCAGGAACAAAATATAATCCTAAGCTTATTGATACTTTACCTATAATTATTAATATGTTAAAATAATTATTATAAGAATAATAGGGAGAAATAAATATGAAAAAGAAAATTGGTATATGTATATTAGTCCTTTCATTAATAATGATTATAACTGGTGTAGTTTTATCTACTAGAGTAGTGGAGTATACAGTTAAATTTACTGGTATAACTCCTGTTAAAAGTGAAAAAGTTAAATCTGGAAGTTATGTAAAAAGACCTGATGATCCTGTGAAGGAAGGTTCTACATTTATTGGATGGTATCATAATGATAAGTTGTTTGATTTTAATTCAAAGGTAAGTAGTGATATAACTTTGGTTGCTAAATGGGAGACTGGTATAGATGATGGTGATGGATTTAAGGTTACTTTTGATACTGATGGTGGAAGTTTTGTTGCTCCAGTTATAGTTAAAAAAGGTGGTATTTTAACTGAGCCAACTGGTTTTACAAAGAAGGGTTACTCTTTAAAAGAATGGCAATTAAACGGTAAGAAATATGATTTTAATTCACCAGTAGTTTCTGATATAACTCTAAAAGCTATCTGGGAAAAGGATGATGATACTGAAGATAAGTTTTTAGTTACATTTGATAGTGATGGTGGAACTAAAATAAATAGTCAAACTGTTGTAAAAGATGGTAAGGTAGAAATTCCTACAACGCCTACTAAAAAAGGTTATACTTTTGTGGAGTGGCAGTTGAATGGTAAAAAATATGACTTTAGCGCTAATGTTGTTAGTGATATTACACTTAAAGCAGTATGGAAATCTAATACAAAATCATTTAATATAACATTTAATAGTGATGGAGGAACTAAAGTAAATCCTCAAACTGTTGAAGAAGGTAAATTAGTTACTAAGCCTGTTAATCCAACAAAAACTGGTTATGTTTTTGAGGCATGGCAACTAAATGGTAAAAATTATGATTTCAATACAAAGGTAAGTAGTGATATAACTTTAGTGGCAAAATATAGAGCACTTAAGACAATTTCAATTACATTTGATACTGGTGATGGTGGTAGTAAAATTTCAACTCAAACTATTGTTGAGGGAAACAAGATAAATGTTCCTGCGGTACCAACAAAAGAAGGATATAGATTTGTGGAGTGGCAGTTGAATGGTAAAAAGTTTGACTTTAATACTAAAATTACAAGTGATATTACTCTTAAAGCTTTATGGCAAGAACAAGAATAAATTTATTAAAGACACCAAAATGGTGTCTTTTTAGTTGAAAAATAACATAGAAAAATCACTTAATACATTAAAAAAAATAGGTCATAATATGATACTTGTTGATAAAATTATAAAATTAGCAAGTAAAATTGATAATTAAAGCAGGAAAAAAATCCTGTTTTTTTTAACTTATTTAGGAAAAGATTAATATACCTCCTATACTTTATTGTGAGGAGGTGAAAAAATAAAAAAATTTGAATGCGTCATGCAAAACAACATGAAAGACTGTGGAGTAGCGGCACTTCTTACAATCATTAGAACAAATGGTGGGGATGTTCCATATGAATATTTAAGAATGCTTACTAAAACCTCTACAAGCGGAACAAATGCTTATTATTTATTAGAAGCAGCTAAAACATTGGGATTTGATACTAGAGCTTTAAAAGGAAATGTTGAGGATTTAAATAAATCGTATCTTCCTTGTATAGCACACGTTATAATAGATTCAAAATATAAACATTTTGTTGTTATACATGAAATTAATAATAAATATGTTACTATAGCGGATCCTAGTTGCGGAATTAGAAAACTTACAATAAATGATTTTAAAAAAATTAGTACTGAACAATATTTGATTTTCTTTCTAAATAAACCTTTACCTAATATTAAAAACGATAAAAAATTTATTAAATTACTAATTAGTTTTTTTGTAACGTTTAAAAATGTCTTCACATCAATTTTTATATTTTCTATTCTATATACTTTAATTAACGTTGTATTATCATATTCATTTCAATTTATTATAGAAGATGCGATTAATGTGGATTCAGTATCTAACCTATATTTTATTGGCGTTGTAGTTATATTTCTTACTTTGATTAGTAATGTTTCTAATTTTATAAGAAATAATATGTTTAATTATGTAAGTAGTAAGATTGACTTTCTTTTGATTAGTGACGTATTCAGGCAAATATTTTCTCTTCCTTACTTATATTATAAAACCAGAACTACAGGTGATGTACTTTCTAGAATAAATGATTTAGATGGTATAAAAAAGAATTTATGTAATTTAATAATTAATTTTTTTGTAGATGGCACTTTAGTTATATTTGTATTTTTCTTTTTATGCAGGATAAATCTTACTTTAAGTTTAATTGCTTTATGTATAGGTATTATTTATTTCTTGATTATTAAGCTTTTTTCTAATTCTATTTATGATATGGTTTTGGAAAATAAAAAGAACTCATCTTTATTAAATAGTAACTTGGTTGAATATATTTCTTCTATACAAACTATTAAAGGGATGAATGCTATAGATAACTATAAAAATAAGTTATGTGATACATATAAAAATCATTTGAATAAAAATTATGAATTTACAAAGATTTTTAATATTGAAGAGTTTATTAAGGAAATTGTAAATTCACTTGGACTATGTTTAATACTTTTAATAGGTGGATATTTAGTATTAAAAGGTAAAATGAGATTGGAGGCTTTAATTACATATAATGCTTTAATTATATACTTTTTAGAACCTATTAAAAATGTTGTTGGATTTGATTTTGCATTAAAAGAAATTCGTGCATCTATAAAAAGAATTATTGATTTATATAGTATTAAAACTTGTGATACGGTTTTAGAACCTAAGTATACTTCTTCTAATATTTATGGTGATATTTCTATAAAAAATCTTAGTTACTCTTATAATAAAAAAGATAAAATACTTAAAAATATTACTTTTGATGTAGATAGGGGTGAAAAAATAGTTATTAGTGGTTATAGTGGAAGTGGTAAAAGTACTTTATCAAAGATTATTTGTGGTTATTTAGAAATTGATAATGATATGATTTATATTGATGGAATTGATATTAATTCTCACAATATAATAAAGTTAACGCGTGATGTTTGTTATATTTCACAAAAAGAGGTAATGTTTACTGATTCTATTTATAATAATATCATTATGGAAAGAGATATTAGTTATGAAAAATTTTTAGAAGTATGCAAGATAACAGGGGTAGATACTATGGTAAAAAGTAAATTACATAGTTATAATTTTTTACTTGAAGAAGGCGGATTTAATATAAGTGGAGGAGAAAGGCAAAGAATTATTTTGGCAAGGGCATTATTAAAAGATGCTAGTATTTATATTTTTGATGAGAGTTTTAGTGAAATGGACGTGGATAGTGAGGGTAAAATACTTAGTAAGATTTTTGGATATTTGGCAGATAAAACAATATTAGTGATATCTCATAGAGATAATAATAATCTCTTATTTGATAAATGTTTTACTATTAAGAATGGGAAAATTTATAATGGATATTATAAGATATAATGATTTATATAAAGATAGAATGAATATCTTTAATTCATATTTATTATTTACTATTTTTGTTGTTTTACTTTCGTTATTTGTTTCTATGAATATTACTTATAAAAAATATTTTCTTGCTAAGGCGGTAGTAAATAATAATGGATATTTAAAGTGCTTAGTAGAAGAGAATAGTCTTTCTTTACTAAATAAAAATAGTACTCTTATTATTGATGAGGTAGAATATCAATATTCCATTTCATCAGTTGAACCAATAGTTAATGAAAATAATTTGATTTATCAAGTGGAATTAAAAGTTAATCTAGACTCTAAAATTTCTAAAGAAAATAATGTTTTAAACTTGAAAATACTTGTTGAAAAGCAATCGGTTTTGAAATATGTAATTAGAAAAGTAGGTGAAATTTATTAGTGAATTAAACAGTAATGATTTGAAGAATATAGAAGGTGGTGCGGTAAGTCCTTGGGCTATTATTGGTATTGGCGCGGGAATTGTATTTTTAATTGGAGTTCTAGATGGATTTTTTAGACCACTTAAGTGTAATAAATAACGTATGAGGGAATTAAATAATGAGGAGACTTTTTTTGTTGAAGGGGGATTGTCTGTATCTGGTACTTTAATAAATTCTTTTACTGCTGGTATAAAAATATTACTTGAACTTGGAAGAAGTTTGGGTTCAGTAATAAGAAGAGGTGGAAGTGGACAAATGTGCAAAATATGATAAAAAGAATATGTTGTAATAAAAGGAGAATATGTGTATTATTTTTAATATTATTATCTCCACTTCTTGTTTATATTCTTGATTATATGGTTGTTATGACATTTAACCTTGGCACATACTTAGGTACTGTTGTTAGATTCATATTTGAGAGAATATCTTGTTAAAGGAAGAGAAAATTCTCTTCTTTTTACTTTTAAGTAAAAAAATCTATTTGAAATAAAGTGGAAATATAGTATAATGTATGTAAGAATAGGAGCGAGGTACGAATGAGAAGAATTTATACTGGAATTGATATTGGTAGTGATAGTATAAAAATAGTAGTTAGTGAAGTCTTTAATAAAAAATTTCACGTGCTAGCTTCTACTAGTGTGAAAAGTAAAGGTGTAAGAAGAGGATTAATTATAGATAAAGAAAAAGTAAGTAATAGTATAAAGACTGCGGTAAAGGAAATTGAAGCAACAATTGGTATTAAGATAGAAGAAGCTGTAGTTACTATTCCTTCTAATGATAGAAAATTAAGCGTTGAATCAGGTACTACTAAGATAGTACTTGATACAGTTAGTGGAGAAGATATAGTAAATGCTTTAAGTGATGCGGTTATAGATAAGGTTCCTGAAGGATATGAATTAATTACAACTGTGCCTATTACATTTAAAGTTGATGATATGGATAATATTATTGATCCAAAAGGTAGAGCGGGCGAATATTTAAGTGTTAAAGCAGTTATGATTACTGCTCCTAAAAAGAATTTGTTTGATGTCTTAGAAGTATGTAATATGTGTGGAATAGAAGCAAAAGATGTGATTTTTAAGACAATTGGGGATTACTATGAGGCAAGAGGAAAAGATACCGAAGTTGAAGTTGGGGCAATAGTAGATGTAGGTAGTGATACTACTAGTGTTTCTATATTCAATAAAGGTATTATGATTAAAGATGATATAATTAATTTAGGAAGCAAAAATATAGATAAGGATATCTCATATATTTATGGGGTTGATTTAGCTACTGCACGTGATTTAAAAGAGAATTTCTCAGTATGTAGTAGAAAGTATGCAGACAGTAATGATTCTGTTGAGATAAAGATTAATGATAATGATATGATTAAAATTAATCAATATGAATTGTCTGAAGCAGTAGAAGCAAGGGTTAATGAATTGTTGAAACTTGCAAAAAAAAGCATAAATAACTTAACAAACCGCAAAATTAGTTATATAATTGTTACAGGAGGTATAACCGAATTAACAGGATTTGGTTATATTGTTGAAAATGTTTTAGGAATTAATGCAACTACGCTTAATATTACAACACTTGGAATTAGAAATAATAAATATTCTGCTGCTATGGGAATAATTAAGTATTTTCATGAGAAGTTGAAATTAAGAGACATCGATTACACAATGTTTGATGATGAAAAAATAAATGCATTAATGGATAGTAAAAAAAGTTTATTAAATGTTAATAATGACACATTAGTTAGTAAAATATTTGATTATTTTACTGGTAATTAAGGGAGGATATATATGTTTGGTACATTAGAAATGGATCAATTAGCTAAAATAAAAGTAATTGGTATTGGTGGCGGTGGAGGTAATGCCGTTAACCGAATGATAGAGTCAGGGGTAAAAGGAGTAGAGTTTATTGTAGCCAATACAGACTTGCAAGTTTTAAACAACTCCAAAGCAGAGAAGAAAATCCAAATTGGTGCAACTCTTACTGATGGATTAGGTGCAGGAGCAAAACCTGAGATAGGTAGAGAAGCTGCAGTAGAATCTAAAAAAGAATTAGAAGAAGCCTTAACTGGTGCTGACATGGTATTTATTACTTGTGGTATGGGTGGAGGAACAGGATCTGGTGCCGCTCCAGTAGTGGCTGAAATAGCACAAGGTCTTGGTGCTTTAACTGTTGCTATTGTAACAAAACCATTCACATTTGAAGGTAAGAAAAGAATGGAAAATGCTTTAGTTGGGCTTGAGGAATTGAAGAAACACGTTGATACATTAATTGTAATTCCTAATGATAGATTAAGAGAAATTATTGATAAATCTACACCAATGCTTGAAGCATTTAAAGAAGTTGATAATGTATTACGTCGTGGTGTTCAATCTATATCTGACTTGATTGCTGTTGTTGGTTTAGTTAACCTTGACTTTGCCGATGTTAAAGCAGTTATGGAAAAATCAGGAAATGCAATTATCGGTATTGGTATAGGTATGGGTGAAGATAGAGCAATTGAAGCTGCTAAACAAGCTGTTTCATCTCCACTTCTTGAAACTAGTATTTCAGGAGCAACTGATGCTATTATCAATATTACTGGTGGATTGAATTTAACATTGTTTGAAGCTGAGCAAGCTGCTGAAGTTGTAAGAGCTGCTGCTAATACTGATATTAATACAATATTCGGTTCTGTTATTAATGAAAACTTAACTGATGAAGTTATTGTTACAGTAATTGCTACAGGATTTGATAAGGCTAATAAAGAACCACTTTATAATAATGTACAAAGTGGAGTTAATACTAGAAGAAGTAGAGAACAAGAAGTAATTGATGTAGATGATGATGATGACTCTAGTGATGATGGTGAATATGAATATCCTCCATTTATGAGAAGAAATTTCTAGTTAAATAATGTAAAATATTAAAAGTCCTTAGTGACTTTTTTTTCTTTTTCATATATAATTAAATCGTACATAATGAGGTGATGATAGTTGGCAAAAAAGAAGAAAAGAAAAGAAGATAAAACTAAAAAGTTTAAATATACAAATGAATTATACGGGGTAGTATTTATATTACTTGCAATACTAGGAATAGGTATTGGATCTCCTCTTGGAATTGTTGGAAAATTAGTTAAGGCTTTTTCTGTGTTTTTATTTGGAACATGGAATATAATCTTTATGATAGGACTTTTCTTAATTGGTTTATATATGGTTATTAAAAGAGAAAAGCCATCATTTTTCACTTCACATTTAGTTGGTTTTTATATAATTTTTATAGGAATACTTGTTTATTCTCATTTAAATTATGTTTCTTTAAATGGCGGTGATGTGGTTGCGACATTTGAGGCAACTGCAAATGATTTGATGAGTAACTTTAATGCAATTATGGATGCTAATAAATTTAACCCAAGTGGTGGTGGAATGCTAGGATGCTTATTTGCTGTTTTGTTTAATAAATTGTTTGATGCATCTGGGACTAAAATAGTTGCAATAGTATTAATTGTTACTGGTACTGGATTATTTACTAGAGTGTCTATCTTTGATTTTATTAGAAATGGATATCAAAAAGGAAAAGATATTTTACCTAAACATAAAGAGAAAGTTAGAAATGATAATGATGAGCAAACTGATTCAAAGAAAGTTTCATCTGTTATTATAAATGATAATAATATACCTTCTACACCAGATAATAAACTTGTAATATCTAGTATAGATGAATTAACTCATAATATTGAAAAATCTAATAATGATGTAGAAGCGGGTGATACTTCTTTCAAACCTGCAGAGAATAAAAATTATAAACTTCCACCAATCAGTTTATTAAAACCCACTGCTAAGGTTAAGAATAGTGGTAATCAAAGTGTTATAGAAAAAAATATTATAACTTTGGAAACTGTATTAAAAGATTTTGGTATTATAGGAAAAGTAGTTGAAGTAAATAGTGGGCCTAGTGTTACTCAATATGAGTTGGAGGTTCAAAGTGGTACTAAGCTTAATAAAATTTTAAGTATAAATAGGGAAATTTCCCTTGCACTAGCAAAAAAAGATGTAAGAATTCAAGCACCAATTCCTGGCAAGAGTACGGTTGGTATTGAAATTGCAAATGATGAAATTAGAAGTGTTTCATTAAGGGAAATATTAGAAACTTCTCCATCTAATAAGGCTAATAGTAAATTACTTGTTGCTCTTGGTAAAAATATAATGGGTAGAAGTGTGTTTGCAGAAATTGATAAAATGCCTCACTTACTTGTTGCTGGTGCAACTGGTTCTGGTAAATCCGTATGTATTAACTGTATTATTGCTTCTATTCTTATGAGAACAAAACCAGATGAAGTTAAGCTTATGATGGTTGACCCGAAGAAAGTTGAACTTAGTATGTATAATGGTATTCCACATTTGATGATGCCAGTTGTGACTGATCCTAAAAAGGCAAGTATTGCATTGCAAAAAGTTGTTGCAGAGATGGAATCTCGTTATGATTTGTTTAGTGAAAAAAATGTTAAGAATATTGCTACTTATAATGAATGGGTAGAAAAAGAAAATGCTAAATTACCAGAGGATGCTAAGATAAAGAAAATGCATTATATAGTTGTTATAGTAGACGAGCTTGCTGATTTGATGCTTGTTGCATCTAAAGAAGTTGAAGATTCAATTATGAGAATTACTCAAATGGCTCGTGCCGCTGGAATTCATTTGATAATTGCTACTCAAAGACCTTCTACTGATGTAATTACTGGTGTTGTTAAAGCTAATATTCCATCGCGTATATCTTTTGCGGTATCTAGTAGTATAGATTCACGTACTATTCTTGATATGGGTGGAGCTGAAAAATTATTAGGTCGTGGTGATATGTTATTCTTGCCTATGGGTGAAAATGCTCCAGAACGTGTACAAGGTGCTTATGTTTCTGATGAAGAACTAGAAAAAATTGTTGATTACACTGTTTCACAACAAAAAGCTATGTATGATGAAAGATTTATGGATTTAACTTCATCTGCTAAAGAACAGGGTAACGCAGGTGGTGGAATAAAAGAGGTAGAAGAAGAATATGATGATCCTCTTTATAATGATATAGTTGAATTTGTAATAACTCAAGGTAAAGCTAGTGCATCACTACTACAAAGAAGATTTAAACTTGGATATAATAGGGCAGCTAGAATTGTTGATTTACTTGAGGAACGTGGAATAATTGGACCACAAAATGGTTCTAAACCTAGAGAAGTTTTAGTTAAACTTGGTTCAGAAGAAGATGATGAATAAATGAAAACTCAATCAATTACTGATTGAGTTTTTTAACTTTTTCATAGTGTTCTTTATAATTTTTACAACCATCTACATGGAATGTTGCACCTATTTTTTCTAGTTCTTGTTGGGGAAAGCTTCCACTTAGACTTGAAAGATTTAATATTGTATCTATTACTTTTTCTGGATTTGATTGATACATATTATATAAATCTAATGCAGTTAGATAAGAAAATGCTATATCTATATCATCTAATAAGTAATCATCTATATATAAATCTTTAATGTTTTGACCTTTATCTGCTGCACTTACAAATTTTTTTGAAGAGCTTATTCCATATAATGCATCTCTAGTTGTCATTAAATCATTTACTTGTATTTTTCTATAATCTTTTATTAATCCAATGTCAGTTAAAATGTCTGGCAGTAACAAATTCGCAAAATATCCTTCTGTTTCTTTATATATTGTTTTTGGCTTATAAGAAAAGAGGGACTCTTCATTTTTCCTTACTATCATATGAAATATTTCATGAAATGTAGTTGTTAGATCCATTGTGGTGTTTTCTCTATAAATGGTGGCATATGGAATATGATTGTGTGTATCAATGTATGTAGTACCATAGGTTTGACCTATATTTTTGGAGTATTTAATATTTATTAAGCTTTTAGTTGGTTCACTAACACTTATAAAAGCATTATATAAATTCTTATTTGGAATGTGTTTAAATATAATATTCATTAGTTCAAATACTTCATCATTTGACATTCTTATCTTTTCTATTGTTCCTCTATTAATAAATAGTTTGTTTTCACCTAAATAATTATTAAGAGTTGATAATATTTCAAATGCAGATCTGTTTATGTAAGGCTTAATTACTTCTTCATAATATTCTAATTGATTAAAATCATCATATTCTATATATTCTTCGAATGTATCTTTTATATACGTGCTAATTAGAAGATTATATAGATCGGATACTTCTTCAAATTCTTCTATAGATTTGAAATCATTTACATTTAGTTTCTTTTTTGCATCTATTAGTTTTTTTATGTCCCATTTATATTTGTTCATATTGCCTCTCCCTATGAGTTATTATTATATTTTCATATATTAAATAAGTCAACTTAAAAAAATTGACATATAAATTCACATTGCACTATTTAAAAATTTTTAAATATGTTAGAATATAAATTAGAAAGAAGGTTAGATAATATGCCAACACCACATATAGAAGCAAAAGAGGGAGAGTTTGCGAAAACAGTAATTGCGGCTGGAGATCCATTAAGAGCAAAGTTTATCGCAGAAAAATATTTAGAAGATGTAAAACTTGTTAATAAAGTTAGAAATATGCTTATGTATACTGGTACTTATAAGGGAAGAGAAGTTTCTATTATAAGTCATGGTATGGGAATGCCAAGCGCAGGAATATATTTTTATGAATTATTTAAATTTTATAATGTAGATAGGATAATTAGAATAGGAACTTGTGGAACTAGTAATCCTAATGTTAAACTTTTGGATACAATTCTTGCTGGGTCATCTTATACTGAGTCTAATTATGCTTTTATGTTTAATAAAGAACATATAAATTTAGAAAAACCGAGCATTATAATTAATGATAAGTTAAAAGCTACAGCTTCTTTGAAAGGTATTAAATTGCTAGAAGGAGATGTAATGACATGTGATGTTTTTGATCCTTATGTTGATTGGAAAGCAATAAATGCTAGAATTCCAAAGGATTTAGATATAGTTGCAACTGAGATGGAGTCTTTTGCTTTATTTTATATTGCCAAAGTGTTACATAAAGAAGCTGCATGTTTATTGACTGTAGTTGATTCTAAATGCACTACTGAACTTGTAAGCAGTGAAGATAGAGAAAAGAGTCTTACTAATATGATAGAGGTGGCTCTTGATACAATCTACTAATAAATATTTGATAATTGATTATACTAAAAGAGGTGAACAATAATGGAATATCGTGTTGAAGATAATTTATCATACAAAATACATATGATTAAAACTGATAAGTTTAAAACTGTAAATATTAAAATTATTTTTAGTAAAGAAATAAAAAAAGAGGAAATAACTTTAAGAAATTTTTTGTCTGATTTTTTAGTATATACCAATGCTTCATATCCAACTAATAAAGAACTTTGTATAAGAGTTCAAGAATTATATAATTTAGGATTATCATCATCTTGTTATAGAATAGGAAGATTTTATAATACAGATATAAATGTTAACTTTTTAAATGAAAAATATTCTGAGCCTGGAATGTATGAAGAAACTATTAAATTTTTAAATGATATAGTAGTAAATCCAAATGTAGAGGACAATGCATTTAATAAAAAGTGTTTTCAAGTTATTAAAGAGGGAATAAAAAATCAAATAGAAAGTATCAAGGAAAATACAAGAAAATTAAGTATGATTAATATGCTTGATAATATGGGAGATGATGTTTATTCTTATCATACATTCGGATATTTAGATGATTTAAATTCAATTACTCCAGAATCAATATATGAATATTATAAAGAGTTTATTAGAACTTCTAATATTGATATTTATGTTCTTGGAAATATTGATTTTGAAGAAACAAAAAGATTAGTTAGTAATAATTTTAAATTTAACACTCTAAAAATGAAAAAATGTGATCCATTTATATATCATAATAAATTTAGGAAAATTCCTAAAAAAGTAATTGATAAAATGCCTCTTTCACAGTCTAAATTAAGTATAGGGTGTAAAATTGATGAGTTAAGTGCATATGAGAGAAATTATGTATTACCAATATATTCAATGATTTTAGGAGGAGGATCCAACTCTAAATTGTTTAATAAAGTAAGGGAAGAAAATTCACTTTGTTATTATATTTCTGCATCTGCCAATAAACTTGATAATGTATTGTTTATAACATCTGGTATTAATAAAGAAAACTTTGATAAGGTTGTTACATTAATAAAGGAAGAGTTAAAATCAATGAAGTTAGGTAAGTTTGATGAAGATGATATGAATGATGCTAAAATGCAATATATTGCTATGCTAGAGGAATTTAAGGATTCTCCTGCGCAAATAATTTCTTCTTATTATTCTGTTTTAGTAATTGGAAATGACCCATTAGATGTTCGAATGGAAAAGATAAAAAAAGTTACTTATGATGATGTAAAAGAATTTGGTAAACATATTCATATGGATACAATTTATCTATTAGAGGGGGATAAATAATATGAAGGAGATAAAATTAAAAGGATTAGATCAAAGTGTTTTTTATGAAGAATTGTCAAATGGATTAAAAGTTATATTACTTCCATTTAAAAATAAAACCAATTATTATATCAATTATACAACTAAGTATGGTTCTATTAATTTGGATTTTATACCTAATGGCTCTAAAAAAATGTATTCTTCTCCAAAGGGAATAGCACATTTTCTTGAACATAAGTTGTTTGAACAAGAAGATGGGGAAAGTCCATTTGAGTTTTATTCTAAAAGCGGTACTGCATCTAATGCGGGTACTAGTTATAAAAGAACATCTTATTATTTATGGGGAGTTAATAAATTAGAAGAGAATTTAGATTATTTAATTAGTTGTGTTAATAAACCTTATTTTACTGATTCAAATGTTGAAAAGGAAAAGGGAATAATAATACAAGAGCTTAATATGTATATGGATAATCCTGATTCTGTTCTTACTAATGAGGTTTCTAAAGCAACATATAAAAATCATCCGATTAGATATGATATAGGAGGATATCCTGACACTGTTAGTAAGATTACAAAAGAAGATTTATATACTTGTTATGATACTTTTTATTCTCCAAGTAATATGATTTTAGCTGTCTCTGGTAATTTTGATGTTAATAAAATTCTTGATTTAATAAAGTCAAATGAAGATTTGATGAGTAGAAAATCAACTGGTGAAATTATTATGAAGGATTATAAAGAACCATTAAAGGTACTAGATACTTATAAGGAGATTACTGTTCCTAATCTTGCGATCCCTAAGGTTGCTATGAATGTAAAGATTTCATTAAAAGGTGTTAAAGATTTAAGAGAGTTTATTGCATATGTAATGGCATATGTTGGCCTTAAGTTTGCATCTGCTTCTGATTTTAAGGAAGAGATACTAACTAATAATTATGCTACTAGCTTTACATATGGTGCAATGCTTTTAGATGGATTTTATACTATTGAATTATATGCTGAGACTAATAAACCTAATATAGTAATAGATAAAATATTAAAGGAGTTAAAATCAAAAAGTATTTCTTCTGAGGACTTAGAAAGATATAAGAAGGTTAAGATATCATATCTTGTTATGGAAAGTGATAATATAGAGGCATCGGTTGAAAACGCAATGGATGATTTAATTGTGTTTGGTAAGGTTTTCGATGATGAAGTTGATTTTATAAGAGGAATGAATATTGATAAATTTAATGAAGTTATGAGTAAGGTTGACTTTTCTAATCATGCGACTGTTGTACTTAAATAATTAAGTATCAACAGTTTTTTTTCTTAATTGACATCCTTTTTAAAAGATGCTATTATACATGGTGCTTAAATGTTTGGGTACCTAAGGGGGTGAGATGTTGTGGAAAGCAAAAAATTCATTAGTATAAAAGCTGCATTAGAAACATGTTACTTAGAAATGAATAATGCAGAAAAAGAACTTATTTTTACTAAACTTGTTAATGAGGCTAAACAAGAGGGTATTTCTTCTTTTGAACTTGAAATACCAAATGGTATTAGTCCTAAGACTCCTATTAAATATAGAGTTGAACTAGATAGATGTGTAATTAGAGCGTTTGATAAAATTTCATTTTTAAATGGAATTTTGGAAAGTTATAGTTATAGTAAATCTATGTTTAAATCAGATGACTATGATATAAGGAGCCTATATTTATTATCTTCTTTTTATGATAAGCAGTCATTATCAATTAAGAAAAGAGAAATTAGTTTGTCTATAGATAATGGTAAGTATTTTATTGAAGATACTTATGATTCTAGGGGTAATAAGAATATTATTTCTAGAGAGGAAAATTCTATTTCTGATGTTTTATTTTATTTTGATGGGGAAGATAATGTTAAGTCTATAATTTTAGATGATAGAATGTTTAATGAGGCTGAATTTTTATATCAGATATTAGAGAAAAATTTAAATAATGAAAAAAATAAGCAATTGTGTAAAGATTTACAATAATTGCTTTTTCATTTGTAAAAATTTATTTATTATACTATAATTATTTTAGGTGATGATAGTTGAAAAATGTAAGAGTAGTATTTATGGGAACACCTGAATTTTCGGTACCTGTATTAGAGATGCTTATTAATAATTATAATGTTGTTGGTGTTGTGACTCAACCTGATAGATTAGTTGGTAGGAAAAGGATTCTTACTCCGTCTCCAATAAAGCAGTTAGCACTTCAACATGATATTCCGGTTGCAACTTTGGAGAAGGTTAGACTACAATATCAAGAGGTTTTAGATTTTAATCCTGACATAATTGTAACATGTGCATATGGTCAGATAATTCCAAATGAGATTCTTAATTACCCTAAATTTGGATGTATTAATGTTCATGCTTCGCTTCTTCCTGAGTATAGAGGTGGTGCTCCAATACAAAGGGCTATTATGAATGGTGAAGTAAAAACTGGTATTACAATTATGTATATGAATGAGGGAATGGATACTGGAGATATTATTGATAAGGAAGAACTTATAATTGGAAATGATGATAATTTTGATAAAGTTAGTGAAAATTTAAGTAATATTGGAGCTAGTTTGCTTAAAGATGTACTACCTAATATTATTAAGGGGAAAGTAAAAAGAATTATTCAAGATAATAGTGAAGCGACATATGCGCCAATTATTAAGAGGGAAGATGAAAAACTTGATTTTAATAAAACTTCATTTGAACTTCATAATCAAATAAGAGCACTTTCTACTGTGCCGGGTGCATATGCAGTGCTTGATGGTAAGGTTGTTAAAATATATTCTTCAAGAATTTCTTCTCATATTCATCCTGAAAAGGCAAATGGTGAGATAGTTAAAATCTATGATGATGGTATTGGAATTTCTACTGAGGATTCTGAACTAATTATTACTGATATCAAAGTAGAAGGTAAAAATAGGGTAAGTGTTAAGCAGTTCTTGAATGGAAAAAAGGAAGAAGATTTATTAGGAAAGGTTTTTGAGTAATATGGATGAATTTAATAATAATAGTAATAATAATGAAAAGAAATTTAAAATAACAGACTTAATAACAAACAAACAATATAATGCAATTCTTAATTTGGTTCTTGGTTTTGGTACAATAATTATTTTAATAATTATGATTAGACTTTCTGGTAGTAGTGTACCTAATAATACAAACAATAACATTAATAATAATGGGACACAATCTGTTGTTAGTGGATTTAATGATATTAAAAGTAAGAACTTTTCTTTTAAGTATACTCTTTTAGAAAATGGTAAGAGTGTTGTTTATCAGGGAAAAGAAAGAGAAAATAAGATTCTTTTTACCGATGCTACTAACAAATTAGAATATTATGTTATTGGTGATGTAGTTTCTGTTAAAAAGGGAAATGATTATGTGATTGGAACAAATCCTTCTAAATATTTTAATTGTTTTGATGTTGAATTAGTAGAGAAAATTATATCTAGTGCTAAGGTTGATGAGGATGACTATGTTATATCAATAAATGATTTTTCAAAAGTGGTTTCTAGTGATAAGTCTGCAGAAGGGGATATATACATTACCTTAACTAAAAGTAATGGTATAATTACAAAAATAACATTTGATTTAGGTGAATATGCTGTTTTAACTGATAAGAATATTAAAACTTCAGTTTTGACTTTGGAGTATTCTAACTTTAATTTAATTGATGATTTTGATATTAAAATAAATGATAAATTGTTGGTTCAGGTTCAAAAAGATAGTAATGAACAAAAAGGTGCAAGAATATCTACACACATAAAATTACCAAGCAAATATATTGTACTAATGCCAAACACAAGTATAATCACAGTATCACAAAAAATAACTGATAAAAAAGAACAAGAAAGAATAGCTATTGCAGAAGGGGAAATTTCAGATCTTCCGATATTTATAAATACTAGAATTAGAAATATACAAGAAATAGAAATTTATGCAAGAAGGTTGAAAAATAAAAATGAGTTAAAGCTATTAATAATAGATTATATACAATTAGTAAAAAGCAAGAATAAGTTTAATAGTAGAGAACAAGAAGTAGCAGATATATCAAGAACATTAAAGTTACTAAGTTTAGAATTAAAAATACCAATAATTGGATTATGCCAATTAAATAGAAATGCAGCTAGAACAGAACCTACTTTAGCAGATTTAAGAGAAAGTGGAGCCATTGAGCAAGATGCAGATAATGTGATTTTTATATATAAAGAAAATGATAATGAAGAAAACAATCTAGTAGAAAACGTAGTAATAGATTTACAAAAACAGAGAGCAGGGGGATTAACAAAAGTAGTTGTTAAGTTTGATAAAAAAGTAAGTGAGTTTAAAAATTTAATAAGGAGATAGTGTATGAAAAAAATAATAAATGCTAATGACATAAAAGCATCTAACAATACAGAGAAGTGTAAATTAATGATAGCTATAATAAAAGGACAAGCTTTATATATAGGTAACTCAAAAGATAAGATTAAAAGATGATAATAGAAACTTTGTAAAAGGTTTTAGAGATGATTTTGAATATGGAAAATCAAGTAAAGTTATTCTAGAAATAGAAGAAATTAAATGAAAGGAACATAAGAGATGATAGAAGTAAACGAATATGTGAGACTAGCACGAAATCAAGGTATAAATAAAATTATAGACAAAGAAGATGATAGATATATTCTTGAAAGTGAAATTGCAGATAGTTATGGGGACATAACATGGTTTTTATATGAATGTGAATTAGAAGAAGAAATAGTAAAGCATAGCAAACACTTAACAGACTTAATAGAAAATAAAGATGTTGACCTTGTTAAAATCGTAACTGGCATAAGAAGATGCGGTAAATCTTCAATTTTAGATTTATTTCATGAATATTTACTCAGTGTAGGTGTTAGTGAAAATAACATAATTCATATGAATTTAGAGTCATTAAAATATAGAGATTTAACAGATTACTTTAAATTTTATGATTTTGTTAGCAAACATATAGCAAAACAAGGAAAAACTTATTTGATATTTGATGAACTTCAAGTGATTACTCATTGGGAAAAAGCAATAGAGTCGTTTAGACTTGATTATGATGTTGATATTTATATCACAGGATCAAATGCATATTTATTATCAAGTGAGTTTTCAACATTACTTTCTGGTCGTTTTGTAGAAATTAAAGTTTTACCTTTATCGTTTAAGGAGTTTTTAACTTTTTATTCGTTTGACGAAGGAACTTCTATTGAAGATAAATTTCAAAAATACTTACAATTTGGTGGAATGCCAATCCTTAGAGAGTATAATTTTAATGAAACAAGGGTAAATCAAGCATTAGATGGTATTTATTCAACAGTTGTTTTACATGATATTATCCAAAGAAATGATGGAGTAAATCAAAAAGTCCTTCAAAAAATTATGCTATTTTTATGCTCTAACATTGGTAGCATCACATCACCAAATAGCATTGGTAATGTGCTTACACAAGAAGGCGAAATTGACTCAAATAAAGGCAAAGTGATAATAGGTAAAACAGTAAATAAATATACAGAACTTTTGAAAGGTGCGTTTATTTTCTTAACTGTTGGAAGATATGATGTTAAAGGAAAACAACTTTTAAAGACGTTGGAAAAGAATTATATAATCGATTTAGGTTTTAGGAATATGCTTTTAGGTTATAGAGATGCTGATAGAGGACATATTCTTGAAAACATAGTATTCTTGGAACTTATAAGAAGAGAATACAAAGTATACATTGGCAAAGTTGGAGATACCGAAATCGACTTTGTAGCGGAAAAGCCAAATGAAAAGCTATATATACAAGTAACTGAGAGTCTTTCGCAAAAAGAAACATTGGAAAGAGAACTTAGACCACTTAAACTTATTAAAGATAATTATGAG